>Ga0182749_1001620_pt1 | contig 17429 bp, 14 predicted proteins | sample eDN3rd37CKraftMG_FD_128875 | JGI IMG/M metagenome (GOLD analysis project Ga0182749, IMG submission 128875) | Enriched Miracle-Growth compost microbial communities from Emeryville, California, USA - eDNA 3rd pass 37_C Kraft MG (version 2) (version 2) ...
ATCTGCGCGATCGCCAGCACCGCTCCGGCCACCATCAGCGCGGCGCCGCCCAGCGCGATCCACGCGCCGATCTCGCGGTCCGCGCCGCGCACCGCCGGGGGCGGGTCGAGGATCTCCGCGATCACCAGGAAGGCGACGATCCCGCAGATGAAGGCCAGCCGCGTGCCGGGCGCGCCGGCGCCGGCCGACCCGGTCGCCGCGCTGCCGGCGAGCGCCAGCGCCGCCACCGCGAACGCGAGCAGCAGCCAGTCGACCAGCTCGAAGGCGTCCCAGGCCGCCAGGCCGGGTTCGTACCAGTCGAGGAACAGGCTCACCAGGACCGCGATGGCCCCGATGGCCACCAGCCCGATGCTGAGGTCGACATCACGCCGCATTCGCAAGGCCTCCACGCGTTCGCCGGACGGGGCCCCAGTGAACCACAGCGCGATGCGGACCCGGCGCCGGGGCGCCGGGCGGGCCGCTACTGCTCGCCGCCGGTCACGACGTCGCCGGTGGCGGGGTCGACCGTCGCCTGCGCCGGGCGGTCGGAGACGCGCACCGTGAACGTGCCGGTCGGGCGCTCGCCGTCGGGGGTGCGCGCGACGGCCTTGCCGTGCAGGCCCGCGGCGACCGTCCACGTCACCTCGAACGTGCCCGGGATCGCCGGGTTCAGCGACCACGTGAACTCGCGCGTGTCGCCGGCCTCCAGGCGGCCGAGCGTCCACGTCGAGTCGAACGCGGTCTCGCCGTCCAGCGGCTGGCCCTCGATCACCCACACGGGCTGCTCCGGATCCGCCGTCCCGGGGGACTCGTTGCGGATGAACAGGCCGGCCAGGCTGACGGCCACGTTGGGGATCGTCCGGTCGCCGCTGTTGCGCACCGCGATGCGCAGCTGCGAGGGCCGCGAGATCGCCTGCTCCTCGGGGAACTCGGCCGTGACGACCTGGACCTCGTAGGAGCCGCGCCGCTCCGACGCGTCCTGGCGCTCGCCGCCGCCGCACCCGGCCGCGACCGTCCCCGACGCGCCGGCGATCGCGCAGCACAGGGAGATCGCGAGCACCCTCCTCACGCGGCGGGACGCTAGCACCTCGGCAGGCGCTGACCGGTCGGTCAGTCACCGTCGCCGCCAGTCCCGCGAAGCCCGTGCGTTTGCGGTCAGAGACATGCACGGTTGCGGTTTGGCAGGGGTCCGGATCGTTAACTACGATCCCGCGCGGTCGGCGCGAGCGGTCCCAGGCTCACGCGACCCTGGCACTTCAGGAGGGTGGTGATGGTCCGAAGCGTCGCCGATCGAGCGTTCTTGCCCGCCAGGAACGTCCTCGAGGAGGTGGGCGACATGATGATCCTCACGGGGAAGACGATCTCGTCCGCCCTGCGTCCGCCCTACCCGTACGGCGGCGAGTTCGTCTCGCAGTTCCTGTTCGCGGTGCGGCTGTGCTGGTTCCCGCTGCTCATCAGCACGGTCGCGTTCGGCTACGGCGCGCCCGGGCTGCAGGCGGCCAACTTCCTCGTGATCTTCGGCGCCCTGGACCGCCTGGGCGGCTTCTTCGTGCTCGCGTCGATCCGCGAGTTCGCGCCGTTCGTGACCGCGATCGTCCTCGCCGGCGTGGCGGGCACCGCGATCACCGCCGACCTCGGCGCGCGCAAGATCCGCGAGGAGCTCGACGCCCTGCAGGTGCTCGGCGTCGACCCGGTGAAGAACCTCGTCGTGCCGCGGTTCCTGGCGCTGATGCTCGTCACCGGCCTGTTCAACATCTACGCGCTGATCTTCGGGATCTTCGGCGGCGTGCTCGCGACCCTCACGAACGGGGCGCCGCTCGGGCCGTTCTGGGCGACGTTCTTCACCAACGCGTCCACGACCGACCTGTGGGGCAGCGTGCTGAAGACGACGTTGTTCGGGGCGATCATCGCGATCGTCTGCTGTTACAAGGGGATGACCGCCTCGGGTGGCGCCGAGGGCGTGGGCCGCGCCGTCAACCAGGCGGTGGTCATCGCCTTCCTGGGCATCTTCGCCTTCAACTACGTGTTCACCCAGACCCTCCTGGCCACGCACCCAGAGATCCAGGTGATCCGCTAGTGGGCCGCTCCTGGCTCGCCCTGCCGCGCGACTGGCTCGCCAGCTTCGGCGAGATCGCGAAGTTCTCCGGCCGCGTCCTGGGCCAGGTCTACTCGCTGCGCGTCTTCCGCTTCACGGGCGAGGCGCTGCGCCAGGCCGGGATCCTGATCGTCTCCTCGACGATCGTCATCTGGGGCCTGGTGTTCATCATCGGCCTGCAGTGCGGCATCGAGGGCGCGTACTTCAGCCGCGCGGTCGGCGCGCCCGCCAACGCCGGCGTGTTCAGCGCCTGGTGCGACCTGCGCGAGCTCGTGCCGTACGCGTTCGGCTACATGATGGCCGCGAAGGTCGGCACCGGCATCGTGGCCGAGCTGGGCTCGATGCGCATCTCCGACGAGATCGACGCGCTCGAGGTGATGGGCATCGACTCGGTGCTGTTCCTGTGCGCGACGCGCCTGCTGGCGGCCTGGCTGGTGCTGCCGTTCATGTACCTGGCGGCGGTCGGCGCGGGCTTCTTCGCCAGCTACCTGGCGGTGGTCGAGCAGATCGGCGAGGTGTCCAGCGGCGGGTACTTCCTGATCTTCTGGATGTTCCAGAACCCGCCCGACCTCCTGTACAGCCTGATCAAGGGCATGGTGATGGCCACGGCCATCGTGCTCGTCGGCTGCTACTACGGCTACAACGCGTCGGGAGGACCGGTGGGAGTCGGCACCGCGACGGCGAAATCCATGGTCCTGAACATCGTGCTGGTGCACCTCATCGGGATGTTGGGGACACAGGTGTTCTGGGGCGCGAATCCGAGAGCCCCGATCGGAGGATGAGATGAGCGACGAGCGTGACCGAGACGACGTGCCGCCGGACGAGAGCGCCCGCATGTCGATCGTCTCCGGCCCGGAGGCTCACGAGGACGACGAGTTCCGCTTCCACACCGGCCGCCAGGCGCCGACCGGCGTCCAGGACGCGATCGAGTTCGTCGACGTCCACAAGGCGTTCGGGCGCAACAAGATCCTGCGCGGCCTGAACATGGGCATCCCCGAGGGCAAGATCTCGATGATCCTCGGGCCGTCGGGCACCGGGAAGTCGGTGTGCATCAAGCACATGGTCGGGCTGCTGTACCCCGACCAGGGCGACGTGATCGTGCACGGCCAGTCCGTGCCGAACATGCACGACGACGAGCTGTTCGAGATGCGCAAGCGCTTCGGCGTCCTGTTCCAGGACGGCGCGCTCTTCGGCTCGATGAACCTCTACGACAACGTCGCGTTCCCGCTGCGCCAGCACACCGACAAGGGCGAGGAGGAGATCGCCGAGATCGTCAACCGGCGCCTGCGCGAGGTCGGCCTGGCCAACGCGAACGACAAGATGCCCAACGAGCTGTCGGGCGGCATGCGCAAGCGCGCCGGCTTCGCCCGCGCGCTCGTGCTCGACCCCGACATCGTGCTCTTCGACGAGCCCGACTCGGGCCTGGACCCGGTCCGCACCGCGCTGCTGTGCGAGCTGATCCAGGAGATCCACGAGGAGAACGGCGGCGCCTACGTCGTCATCACGCACGACATCATGAGCGCGCGCCGGGTCGCGGAGCACATCTCGGTGCTGTGGAAGGGCCGCATCGTCGAGTCCGGCCCGGCCGAGCAGCTCTTCGACTCCGACAACCCGTTCGTACGCCAGTTCCTCTCGGGCGACTCGCACGGTCCGCTCGGGATGGAGTGACGCTCGGGAGCGCGTGCGCCGCCGAACGCTCATCGCCCGCGGCCTGGCCCTCGCCGCGCTGATCGCCGCCATCGTCGTGGTGGTCGTCGTGCTGCTGCGCCACGGCGACCAGACCGAGTACCAGGTGATCTTCCAGAACGCCGGCCAGCTCGTGAAGGGCGACGAGGTGCAGGTCGGCGGGCGCCCGATCGGGACCGTCGACGACATCGACCTCACCGACGACAACCAGGCGCGGGTCACGATCAAGGTCGATGGCGACTACACGCCGCTGCGCAAGGGGACGACCGCGCTCATCCGCCAGACGTCGCTGTCGGGCGTGGCCAACCGCTACGTCCAGCTGACGATGGCCCCCGACAACGCCCCGGCGCTCGAGGACGGGGCGACGATCGGCGCCGAGCACACGACCACGCCGGTCGACCTCGACCAGCTCTTCGACACGCTCGACGAGCCGACGCGGCAGGCGCTGCAGGAGGTCATCCAGGGCACCGCGACCCAGTACGCGGGCAAGGGCGCGGAGGCCAACGAGGCGGCCGAGTACTTCAACCCGGCGCTGTCGACCTCGCGCAAGCTCGTCAACGAGCTCACGCGCGACCAGCAGACGCTGAGCGACTTCCTCGCCAACGGCGCGCAGGTCACGCAGGCGCTGTCGCAGCGCTCCGGCGACCTCACCGACCTCGTCTCCAACGCCAACGCCGCCGCAGCCGCGATCGCCCGCGAGCGCCGGGCGCTGTCGGAGGACCTGCAGCTGCTGCCGGTCACGCTGCGCCGCGCGAACACGACGTTCGTGAACCTGCGCGCGACGCTCGACGACCTCGACGTGCTCGTCGAGGAGTCCAAGCCGGCGACGAAGGACCTGGCGCCGTTCTTCCGCGCGCTGCGCCCGCTCGTGCGCGACGCGCGCCCGACGATCGCCGACCTGCGCAACCTCGTGAACCGGCCCGGCAGCGACAACGACCTCACCGAGCTGCTGCGCAAGGCGCCGTCGCTGGCGCGCAACGCGCGCACCTCGTTCCGCAGCCAGCGCGCGGCCCTGCGGGACTCGACGCCGATCCTCGAGTTCATCCGGCCCTACACGCCAGAGCTCGTCGGCTTCCTGCGCGACTTCGGCCAGGGCGCCGCCAACTACGACGCCAACGGCCACTACGCGCGGATCATGCCGATGTTCACGCCGTACAGCTTCACCGACAACCCGGCCGGCGGCCTGCTCACGCCGCAGAGCCCGGCCGGCAAGCTGCTGGGCACGTCGACGCTGAACATCACGCGCTGCCCCGGCGCGGCCAGCCAGCCGCCGGCCGACGGCTCGGCGCCGTGGCGCGACACCGACGGCGACCTCGACTGCAACCCGAACCTGGTGCTGCCCGGACCGTGAGACGACTGGCCGCCATCGTCGCCGTGATCGCCGCCGTCGTCGTGGTGGTGGTCGTCGCGCTGGCCGCGTCCAGCGACGACGACGGCTACAAGGTGCGCGCGATCTTCGACTCCGCGTTCACGGTCATCCCGGGCGAGGACGTGAAGATCGCGGGCGTGCGGGTCGGCGACATCGAGTCGCTGGACGTCACCGAGGACCACAAGGCCGCGGTCGTCCTGAACATCACCGAGCCCGGGTTCGGCGACTGGCGCCAGGACGCGAGCTGCATCATCCGCCCGCAGTCGCTGATCGGCGAGCGCTTCGTCGAGTGCACCCCGACGCAGCCGCGCGCCGAGGGCGAGCCGGCGCCGCCGCCGCTGAAGCGGATCGAGTCCGGCGAGGGCGAGGGCCAGTACCTGCTGCCGGTCGAGAACACCAAGCGCAACGTCGACCTCGACCTCATCAACGACATCTACCAGCTGCCCGAGCGCCAGCGGCTGTCGATCATCCTCAACGAGCTGGGCGCCGGCGTCGCCGCGCGCGGGGAGGACCTCAACGAGGTCATCCGCCGCGCCAACCCGGCGCTGGCGGAGACCGACAAGGTCCTCGACATCCTGCGCCGGCAGAACCGCGTGCTCGCCGATCTGGCCAGCGAGTCCGACGCGGTCCTGCGCCCGCTGGCCCGCGACCGCGCCCAGGTCGCCGACTTCCTCACGCAGGCCAGGCAGGTCTCGCAGGCCACCGCCGCCCGCCGCGACGACCTGGAGCGCAACTTCGAGCGCCTGCCGCGCTTCCTGAGCGAGCTGCGCCCGACGCTCGAGCGCCTCGGCGAGCTGTCGGACGAGATGACCCCGGTCCTCACCGACCTCGGGGCGCAGGCGGACAACATCAACCGCTTCCTCGAGACGATGGGCCCGCTGGCCGAGTCGGCGCGCCCGGCGGTGCGCACCCTCGGCGAGGCGGCGGTCGTCGGCACCGACGCGATGCGCAAGATCCGCCCGATCACCGAGCAGGTCAACGAGCTGTCGGCCTCCGCGCGGCCGGTCGCCGACGACCTCGACGACCTGCTCGTCAGCCTGCGCGACACGGGCGGCATCGAGCGGGCGATGGACTACCTGTTCTTCCAGATGACGGCGATCAACGGGTTCGACAGCGCCGGCCACTACCTGCGCGCCGGCCTGCTGCTGAACACGTGCTCGACGTACACCGACGTGAAGTTCTCCGGCTGCGAGGCGACGTTCACCCGCGCGGGCCAGACCCGCTCGGCGGCGGCCGACGACGGCGGGGCGCGCCTGGCGTCCAGCGCGACGCGCCCGCGCAAGGCGCCCGAGCAGCCGGACGCCGGCGAGGCGATCCGCCTGCCCGACGGGATCCTGCCCGGCAGCGGCGCCACCGCGCCCGTGCCCGACAAGCAGGACGAGGCGGAGTCCGAGGCGACGACGACCACCACGACCACGACGAGCCGGCTGCTCGACTACCTGCTGGGAGGCGAGGGCTAGATGCGCCGCCGCGCCTCCAGCTCGATCGCCGCGAACCCGGTGCTGATCGGCGCCGCGACGGTGCTCGTCGTGATCGTCGCCGTGTTCCTGGCCTACAACGCCAACAACGGCCTGCCGTTCGTCCCGACCTACGAGCTGAAGGTCAACCTGCCCAACGCCGCCAACCTCGTGCAGGGCAACGACGTGCGCGTCGGCGGCACCCGCGTCGGGACGATCTCGCGGATCACGCCCAAGCGCACGCCCGACGGCCGCTACTACGCGCAGCTGACGATCAACATCGAGACCGACCTCGACCCGCTCCCGCGCGACTCGACGTTCCTCGTGCGCCCGCGGTCGGCGCTCGGCCTCAAGTACCTGCAGATCACGAAGGGCACGTCCGACGAGGGCTTCCCCGACGGCGCGACCGTGCCGATGGCCAACGCGACGCCCACGCCCGTCGAGTTCGACGAGTTCACGAACATGTTCGACGAGCCCACGCGTGAGGCGTCGCAGGTCAACCTGAACGAGTTCGGGATGGCGTTCGCCGGCCGCGGCGCCGACATCAACCGGGCGATCGAGGAGCTCAACCCGCTGCTCGCCAACCTCGTGCCGGTGATGAGCAACCTCGCCGACCGGCGCACCAACCTCGGCGGGCTCTTCCAGGCGCTCGAGCGCTCGGCGCGGATCGTCGCGCCGGTGGCCGAGCAGCAGGCGGCGCTGTTCCGCAACCTCGACACGACCTTCCGGGCGCTGGCCGAGGTGACGCCGGAGATCCAGGAGTCGATCGAGCGCGGGCCCGAGGCGCTCGACACGGCGATCGAGGGGCTGCCGCGCCAGCGGCCGTTCCTGCGCAACTCGGCCGCGCTGTTCCGCGAGCTGCGGCCCGGCGTGCGGGCCCTGCGCACGGCCGCGCCCGACCTGGCCGACGCGTTCACGAACGGCGAGCGGTCGCTGCGGCGGTCGGTCGCGCTCAACGAGCGCCTGATCCCGACGTTCGACGCGCTCGTGCGCTTCGCCGAGAACCCGGCCACCGAGCTGGGCATCCAGGACCTGCAGACCACGTCCGACCTGCTGCGCCCGACGCTGGCGCACCTGGCCCCGGCGCAGACGGTCTGCAACTACGTGACGCTGTGGTTCCGCAACATCGCCAGCCTGCTGTCCGACGGCGACGCCAACGGCACGTGGCAGCGCTTCATGGTGATCGTCGCCGCCGACGGGCCCAACAACGAGGGCGGCCCCGCCTCGGCCCCCGCCAACGGCCCGACCGCGATCAACCACCTGCACACCAACCCGTACCCGAACACCGCCTCGCCGGGCCAGCCGCGCGAGTGCGAGGCCGGCAACGAGACGTACCTGCCGGGCCAGACCGTGATCGGCAACCAGCCGGGCACGCAGCGCCTGGAGACCGAGAAGACGCGACGGAGCCTGGACGACTGAGATGCCGCGCTTCCGTCGCAACGACCCCGACAAGCCCCGCATCCCGCGCAAGGACCGCCGCGGCATGAACCCCGCGCTCGCGGGCCTGCTGGTGCTCGTCGTCGTGGCGATCGGCGTCTACTTCGGCTTCGCCAAGGAGCTGCCGTTCACGCACGGGTTCCGCGTGAACGCCGTCTTCGAGAACAGCAACCAGATCAAGCCGAACTCGCCGGTGCGCATCGCGGGCGTCAACGTCGGCAAGGTCACCAAGATCGAGCGCTACCAGGACACGGACGCGACCGTCGTCACGTTCGAGCTCGACGACGCGGCGCTGCCGCTGCACAAGGACGCGACCGCCAAGATCCGGCCGCGCATCTTCCTCGAGGGCAACTTCTTCGTGGACCTGCAGCCGGGCACGCCGACCGCGCCGACGCTCGGCGACGGCGACACGATCCCGATCACGCAGACCGCCGCGCCCGTGCAGCTCGGCGACGTGCTGACCTCGCTGCAGCAGGACACGCGCCGCTCGCTGAAGGAGGTGCTGCGCGACTACGGCGACGCGCTCACGAGCGAGCCGACCGCCGAGGACGACGCGCAGGCCGATCCCGACGCCCAGGGCGAGACCGCGGCCCAGTCGCTGAACGACAGCCTCGACCACGCCGGCCCCGCGCTGCGCGACGTGTCGATCGTCAACGAGGCGCTGCTGGGCGTGCGGCCCGACGACCTGTCGACCACGATCGCCAGCCTCGCGACGATCACCGGCGCGCTGGGGCGCAACACGCGCACGCTGCAGGACCTCGTCACGAACTTCGACCGGACGATGGCGATCTTCGCCGACGAGTCGGGCAACCTGCAGGAGACGGTGCGCGAGCTGAGCCCGACGCTGCGCACGACGAACGACACGCTGGCCAGCCTCAACGAGGCGTTCCCGCCCACCCGCGCGTTCGCGCGCGAGATCCTGCCCGGCGTGCGCGAGACGCCCGAGACCGTCGACGCCTCGTTCCCGTGGATCCGCCAGACGCGGGCGCTCCTGCAGCCCGACGAGCTGCAGGGCGTCGCGCGCGAGCTGAGCCCGGCCACGCGCGACCTGGCGACCACGATCGACGCCACCAACGAGCTGCTGCCCCAGGCCGACCTCGTCGCCAAGTGCGTCACGCGCGTGCTGCTGCCGACCGGCGACATCGTCATCGAGGACGGCCCGCTGACCACCGGCAAGGAGAACTACAAGGAGTTCTGGTACGCGATGGTCGGCCTCGCCAGCGAGGGCCAGAACTTCGACGGCAACGGCATGTACGTGCGCTTCTCGCCGGGCGCCGGCTCGCAGACCGTCTCCACCGGCCGCGGGTCGCTGTCGGGCCAGGCCCTGTTCGGCCGCAGCGACGAGGCGCCGATCGGCACGCGGCCCGCGTACCCGGGCCGCCGCCCGCCCTACCGGCCCGACGTGCCCTGCTACACGCAGAAGATCCCCGACCTCAACGGCGCCGCCACCGGCCCGCCCGACTCCGCGCGCTTCCAGGAGCCGACGACGATCGGCAACCCGCGCGAGCTCGTGCAGACCGCCACCGGGCCGCTGCAGCCCGTGCTCAACTCGCTGCTCACCGACGTGACCGGGCTCGTCGACCAGCTCACGTCGGAGGAGCGGGTCGGCTCGGTCGTCGGCGGCGTCGCCGGCGCGGTCGGCGGGATCACCGGCGGCGCGACCACCCGCAGCCGCTCCGGCGGCGAGCGGGCGGAGGGGGCGGCGCGGCGGTCCTCGTCGCGGTCGGCGCGCCGGTCCTCGTCGCGCCGCTCGCGCGCCGCCACGCGGGCGCGGGTGCCCGACGACGACGTCGCCGCGCAGCTCCTCGATCGCCTGAACCCGTTCCGCGGAGGCGGCCGCTGATGCGCCGCGCGATCCGCAACCACGCCCGCGACTTCATCGCGATCATCCTGCTGCTCGTCGTCGCGCTCGGCGTCGCCGGCTTCATCCTCAGCAACCAGCGCTTCTACCTGCCCGCCTGGGTGCCGATCATCGGCTCCGACTTCGTCGACCGCCAGATGGAGATCTCCACCGCGCAGGCGCTCACGCCCGGCCAGGGCCAGGAGGTCGCGATCGCCGGCGTGAAGGTCGGCGAGATCGGCAAGGTCGAGCTGAAGGGCGGGCGCGCGCTCGTGACGATGAAGATCCGCCGCGAGCACGCGACGCTGTACCGCGACGCCAGCGCGCTCGTGCGGCCCAAGACCGGGCTGGCCGACATGACGATCCAGCTCGACCCCGGCACGCGCGAGGCCGGCGAGGCGCCCGACGACTGGGTGATCCCGGTCAGCCAGACGCAGCCGACCGTCAACTTCGACGAGATCCTCGCCGCGCTGGACGCCGACACGCGCGACTACCTGCGGATCCTGCTCGGCGACCTCGGCCGCGGCCTCGACGGGCGCTCCAACGACCTCGCCAACACGTTCCGGCGCTTCGAGCCGACCAGCCGCGACATCGAGGAGATCACCCGCCTGCTCGCGCAGCGGCGCGACAACATCGAGCGCTCGATCGGCAACTTCCGGCTGCTGACCGAGGCGGTCGCCGCCAAGGACGAGGACCTCGCCCAGCTCGTCGACGCCTCCAACGCGGTCTTCCAGTCGTTCGTCGATCAGGACCGCGCGCTGCGCGCCACGCTCCAGCAGCTGCCCGAGACGCTCCGGGTCGCGCAGGAGAACCTCGGCAAGGCCGGCGACCTGGCCGACGCGCTCGGGCCGACGCTGCAGTCGCTGCGGCCGGCCGCCCGGGCGCTCGGGCCGTCGCTGCGCCAGATGCGCCCGTTCCTGCAGGAGTCGACGCCGATCATCGAGGACCAGCTGCGCCCGTTCGCGCGCGAGTCGCTGCCGACCGTCCGCGTGCTGCGCCCGGCGGCGCGGAACCTCGCCGAGGTGACGCCCGACCTCACGAGCGCGCTGAAGGTCGTCAACATCCTGCTGAACACGCTCGCGTTCAACCCGCCCGGCGACAAGGAGGAGGGCTACCTGTTCTGGGCGGCGTGGACGAACCACGCGGGCGCGTCGGTGTTCGGCGGCCAGGACGCGATGGGCGCGATCCGCCGCGGCATGGTGCTCGCGTCCTGCTCGACGCTGCAGACGCTGCCTGCGCTGGTGCCCGCCAACCCGCGCCTGGGCACGCTGATCAACCTGCTGAACCCGGTGTCGGCGCAGGAGGCGTGCTCGCAGTCGGCCGGCGCCGGCAACACGCCGCCGTCGTCGACCGGGTCGGGGACGCCGGGCTCGCCGACGACGCCGGCCCCGGCCGGCGCGGCCTCCGACGCGGGGGAGGAGGGCTGATGCAGAAGCAGGCGCCCACCTTCGGCCGGCTGCTCGTGATGGTCGTCTTCGCGCTGTCGTGCTTCGGGCTGCTGCTGTTCCTGTGGATCGCCTTCGGCGGCGCGACGCCGCTGGCGCCGAAGGGCTACCGGTTCGCGACGTCGTTCGGCGAGGCGACGCAGCTCGCCCGCGAGGCGGACGTGCGCATCTCCGGCGTGCCCGTCGGCAAGGTCAAGGAGATCGAGACGACGCCCGACGGCCGCTCGCGCACGATCATCGAGATGGACCGCCGGTTCGCGCCGATCCCCAAGGACACGCGCGCGATCCTGCGCCAGAAGACGTTGCTGGGCGAGACCTACGTCGAGCTGACGCCGGGCGAGCCGTCGAGCGGGATGCTGCCCGAGGGCGGCACGCTGCCGGCGTCCCAGGTGTCGCCGACCGTCGAGCTGGACGAGATCCTCAGCACGTTCGACAAGGAGACGCGCGAGGCGTTCCAGACCTGGATGCAGCAGCAGGCGCTCGGCGTCACCGGGCAGGGCAGGAACATCAACGACGCGCTCGGCAACCTGGCGCCGTTCGCGATCGACACGAACAAGCTGCTGCGCATCCTCAAGTCGCAGGAGCGCGACGTGCGCGAGATCGTCGACGGCACCGGCGACGTGTTCGCGGCGCTCAGCGCCCGCGACGACCAGCTCGCGCAGCTGATCACGAACTCCAACAGCGTGTTCGAGACGACCGCCCAGCGCGACGAGGACCTGAAGGCGTTCTTCCGGGCGCTGCCGACGTTCGAGGAGGAGTCCCAGCGGACCGTGCGGCGCCTCACCGAGTTCGCGCGGGACACGAACCCGCTCGTCGACCAGCTGCGCCCGGCCGCCCGCGAGCTGTCGCCGACGCTGCAGGAGCTCGAGGGCCTGGCCCCCGACCTCAACGCGCTGTTCCGCGACCTCGACCCGCTCATCGACGCGTCCGAGCGCGGCCTGCCGGCGGTGCAGAGCTTCCTGGACCAGTTCGCGCCGTTCCTGGGCGAGTTCGACCTGCCGCTGCAGCAGCTCAACCCGATCCTGGCGTTCCTGGGCGAGTACCGCAGCGAGCTGACCGCGTTCTTCGCCAACCCCACCGCGGCGACGCAGGCGACGTCGCCCGACATCAACGGCAACCCGGTCCACTACCTGCGCACGATCAACCCGATCACGCCCGAGAACCTGGCGATCTATCCGCGGCGGCTGCCCAGCAACCGGCCCAACCCGTACATGAAGCCGCGCGAGTTCCTCAACCTCGCGCAGGGGATGGTGTCCTACGACACGCGCCAGTGCGCGAGCGGGTTCCCGACGTTCGTGCAGACGAGCGAGCTGGCCGAGGCGATCGGCGGCGCGACGTCCGCGCTGACCGCGATCCTGCCGGAGCCGCTGCGCGAGCTCAGCCCCGAGCAGGCCGACGAGCTGATCGGGGTGCTCAACAGCTATGTGACGCCGGCGCTGCAGGCCGACCTGTTCGCCCAGGCGCTCGGCGGCGTGCAGGGCGTGATCGCGCCGCCGTGCAAGCAGCAGGGCGACTACACGACGCGGGCCGGGACGACGCAGTACCCGCACATCTCGGCGGCGCCCAACGGGCACACCGCCGAGCCGTAGAGGCCTAACCTGCCGCGGACGATGACGCGCCTGGAGCGCCTGGTGGGCTGGGTCGGGCGCCGGCCGTGGACGGTGCTGGCCGCCGCGCTGCTGGTGGTGGGCGCGGCGACGGCGCTGGCGGTCGCGACGCTGCGGCCGTCCAGCGGCGCCGACACCCTCGTGGGGCGCTCGTCGGACACGTGGCAGGCGACCGAGCGCTACCACGAGCGCTTCGGCGACGACGCGGTGTACGTGCTGGTGGCCGAGAACCTGCGCCAGCTCCTGCTGACCAGCGATCTGGAGACCGTGCTCGGCCTCGAGGGCTGCCTGTCGGGCAACGTCCCGTCGGGCGCCACCCCGCCGGGCGGGACCGGGTCGCCGTGCGGGCGCCTGGCGGCGACCCATCCGGTGCAGGTCGTCTACGGGCCGGGGACGTTCGTCAACGAGTCGGTGCGCCAGATCGCCGACCAGTTCAACGCGCGGTCGGAGGCGGCGGCCGCGCAGGCCGACGAGGCCGCCCGCGCCGCGCGGGAGCTGGCGCGCCGGCGCGGCTACTCCGAGGCGCGGGCGCGCAGGTTCGCGCGCCAGGCGCGGCAGCTCGTGAACGCTGGGTTCACGCGCGACGTGCTGGCGATCGCGCTCGAGTACGGCCTCAGCGGGGTGCCGCAGCTCAACGACACCGGGTTCGTGTCGAAGCTCGTGTTCAGCGGCGACGGGAGGGGCGGGACGCCGAAGGCGCGCTTCGCCTACCTGTTCCCGACGGCCGAGTCGGCGCTGATCCAGGTGCGGCTGCGGCCCGACCTGACCGACGACGAGCGGCGCGAGGCGATCGCGCTCGTCCGCGAGGCGGTGACGATGCCGCAGTGGCGGCTGACCGGCGGCGGCGAATACGTCGTGACGGGCGCGCCGGTGGTCCTCAGCGACCTGGGCGACGCGATCTCCGACTCGCTCGTGACGCTGCTCGTGGTCGCGCTGCTGGTGATGGCGGGCGTGCTCGCGCTCGTCTTCCGGGTGCGTCCGCGGCTGCTGCCGCTGGCGCTCGCGCTGGGGGCCGGCGGGCTGACGTTCGGGGCGCTGGCGGCCCTCGGGCTGCCGCTGACGATGGCCTCGATCGGGGTGCTGCCGGTGCTGATCGGGCTGGCCGTCGACTACGCGATCCAGTTCCAGGCGCGCACCCGCGAGGAGGGCTCGCCGCGGGCGGCGGCGGCGCGGGGCGGGGCGGCGATCGTGACCGCGGGGGCGGCGACCGCGACCGGGTTCCTGGTGCTGGCGCGGTCGCCGGTGCCGATGGTGCGCCAGTTCGGGCTGCTGCTCGTCGCGGGCGTGGCGCTCGCGCTGGCGCTGACGTTCACGGCCGGCGCGGCGGCGCTGACCGTGGCCGGCCGGGGTCTGGTGCCCGGCGCGGCGGGCCGCGCGCTGCGCTCGGCCGTGGCGGGCGCCGACGAGCTCCTGTCCGCCAACCTGGTCGCGCGGGCGGTGCGCGCGGGCGGGCGGCGCGCGAGCGGCTGGGTGGTGGGCGCCGCGCTGCGGCGGGCGGGGGTCGTGCTCGCCGTGGCGGGCGTGCTGGCGGTGGCCGGGTGGGCGCTGGACACGCAGGCGCCGGTGCAGTCGGACGTCAACCGGCTCGTGCCGCAGGAGATGCCGGCGCTCGCCGACCTGCGCGAGCTGCAGGAGTCCACCGGCGTCGGCGGCGAGATCGACGTGATGGTCACCGCCGACGACCTCACCGACCCGGCGGTGCTGCGCTGGATGACCGACTACCAGGAGCGCGTGCTGGAGCGCTTCGGCGACGGCGGGCGGCGGTGCGGGCGCGCGACGGTGTGCCCGGCGTTCTCGCTGCCGGACCTGTTCGAGGGGGCCGACGAGCCGACGCGGGAGGAGATCGCCGAGCTGCTCGACGCGGTGCCGCCGTACTTCTCGCAGGGCGTCGTGACGGCCGATCGCACGGCGGCGACGCTGGCGTTCGGCATCCGGCTGATGCCGCTCGACCGCCAGCACGAGGTCATCGAGGCGATGCGCGACGAGCTCGACCCGCCCGAGGGCGTGACGGCCGAGCTCGTGGGGCTGCCGGTGCTGGCGGCCGAGGCCAACGCGCAGGTGTCGTCGCCGTGGCGGCGGGCGCTGCTGCTGGTGGGCGGGCTGGCCGCGGTCGCGCTCGTGCTGCTCGTCGCGATGCGCTCGATCCGGCGGGCGCTCGTGCCGCTGGCGCCGATCGTGCTCGCGACCGGGTGGTCGGCGCTGGTGCTGGCCGCCCTGCGCGTGGAGCTGAACCCGATGTCGGTGACGCTCGGCGCGCTCGTCGTCGCGATCTCGACGGAGTTCAGCGTGCTGCTGGCCGAGCGCTACCGCCAGGAGCGCGAGTCCGGGCTGGCGGTGGCGGACGCGCTGGAGCGCACGTACCGGTCGACCGGCGCGGCCGTGGTCGCCTCGGGCGTCACCGCGATCGCCGGCTTCGCGGTGCTCGTCGCCTCCGACATCCAGATGCTGCGCGACTTCGGGTGGGTGACGGTCGTCGACCTCGGCGTGTCGCTGTTGGGCGTGCTCGCGGTGCTCCCTGCGGTGCTGGTGGCGGTCGAGCGCCGGTCCGGCCGGCGCCGGGCCGCGGGACCACGGGCGCGCGGACGCGGCCGGCGGGGGCCGCGCGGGTCGCGGGGACGGGTCGCGGCATGAGCGGGCGGCCGCCCGCCCGCCCGCCGTGGCAGACGCGCTACGGCTGGCTGCTGGCCGCCGCCGTGCTGGCGGCGATCGCGATCCTGTCGATCAACGCGTTCGGCGGCGGGGAGGGCGGCGGGGCGACCGGTGTGGAGCCGGGGACGGAGCTGCCGCCGTTCGCGGTGCCGCTCGCGCTGGGCACGCTCGACGGGGACGCGAACGTCGCGCGTGAGGCCGACTCGGGCGCGGCCGGGAGCGTGCCCGCGTGCTCGGTCCGCGGCCCCGAGGTGCTGAACGTGTGCGAGCTCGGCGAGCGCGGGCCGGTCGTGCTGGCGTTCCTGGCCACGCGCGGCGGCGACTGCACCCGCACGCTGGACCGGCTGCAGGCGATCCGGCGCGCGCATCCGGAGGTGCAGGTGGCGGCGGTCTCGATCCGCGGCGACCGCGACGACCTGCGCGACCTGGTGCGGGAGCGCGGCTGGACGTTCCCGGTCGGCTGGGACCGCGACGGCGTGCTCGCCGCGCTCTACGGCGTGGCGGTGTGCCCGCACGTGACGTTCGCCTATCCGGGCGGCGAGGTGCGCGGGACGGTGCTGGGGGAGGAGTCGCAGGCGGCGCTGGAGGGGCGCGTGGAGCGGCTGGTCGCCGCGTCGCGCGGCCGGGGATGGGCGCCGACGGGCTGATCGGCCGCGGGCGCGTGGCGCCCGCCGTGGCGCAGGAGTTCCCGGCGCTCGGGCTCCTCACGACCGTGGTGACCGCGCGGCCCGGCCGCACGCCGCCCGACGTGCGCGCCCGGCTGGCCGACCTGTCGGACCGCTGGCGGGGCGCGCAGGCGATGGCGCTGCGCCGCCAGCCCGTCGCGCACGCCCACCGGGTGTTCTTCCGCCACGTCGGCATCGACCCCGACGTCCGGCGCGTGCCCCAGGAGGCGGCGATCGTGCGGCGCCTGGTCGACGGGGGCTTCCTGCCGCGCGGGATGCCGGCGGACGCGCTCACGATCGCGACGGTCGAGACCGGCGTCGGCGTGTGGGCGCTCGACGCGGCGGCGGTGCGCGGCCCGCTCGCCGTGGCGCCCGACGCCGACGGCCGCCTCGTGGTGGCCGACGCCGACGGGGCGACCGTCGCGCCGCTGTTCGGGGATCCCGAGCGGCCGCTCTCTCGCTCGACGCGCTCGCTGCTGCTCTACGCGGTCCGCGTCCCCGACGTGCCGGAGCTGTTCGCCGTCGAGGCGCTGGAGCGGTGCGTGGAGCTGCTGGCGGAGGTCTGAGCCGCCGTCGGCGGGGGTGTCGCGAGTTCCCTCCACCCCTTGGAGGCAACTCGCGACACGTCACGCCGACGACGTGCGCGTGCGCGGCTTCGCGCGCCCCGGGTACCCTTGCGCCATGGTCGTCGCCGGCCAGCGCGTCCCCGCGCCCGCCTTCGCCTCCGCGCTCGACGAGGCGACCGCCCGGCGCTCGCTGCGCGCCCAGATCGCGCACCTGGAGCGGCGCCTGGCGACGCTCGACCCGGCGCCGCCGGCGCCCGCGGCGCCCCGGCCGCGCGCCGGCGTCGCGCACCTGCTCACGCTCGGCGAGCTCGAGCGCGCCCGCGACCGGCTGGCGGCCGCCGTCGACGAGGCGCGGGCCGCCCAGGCGCGCCGCGGCGCCCGCCAGGAGCAGGCGCGCGTGCGGCTCGAGCGGATGCTGCTGGACCCGGCGCGCCACCGCTTCGAGCGCGTCGCCGCCGCCGAGCTGGGGGAGGGCGGCTGCGGCGTGTACGCCGTGCGCCCGCGCCTGGGCCTCGTGGGGATGCTCATGGGGTGGTGGCGGGTGAAGCTGTCGTCGGGCTGTCCGTTGGCCGCCTGACATGGCCGACCGCCGCCGCAAGCGCCGCCGGCGCGGGACCACGCGCGCCCCGGGTAC
>Ga0182749_1001621_pt1 | contig 17428 bp, 20 predicted proteins | sample eDN3rd37CKraftMG_FD_128875 | JGI IMG/M metagenome (GOLD analysis project Ga0182749, IMG submission 128875) | Enriched Miracle-Growth compost microbial communities from Emeryville, California, USA - eDNA 3rd pass 37_C Kraft MG (version 2) (version 2) ...
GCCAGTTTTTCGTCGGGGCAGGAGCCCCGTCGAAAAACCCCGCCGCCCACCCGCGCACCTTCCGGGCAGAGCCTGCCCCGGACTTGATCCGGGGACGCCCGGAAGGCGCGCCATCGGGGGGCCTTTTCTCTTGGCTACTGCTCTTTACTCCGGGCCTCCTGCCCTCCGCCCTTCGGGCCGGCTTCGCCGTTCGCTCGCGCTCCAAGCGCGCGTGGGCAAGCAAAGAGAAGTAGCACGCCCGCCGGCAGGCGGGCGAAACCCCGCCGAAGGCGGACCCGTGCCGCAGCGCTTGAACAAGCAAACCGGAACGCCAGGCGACAATCGAGCCATGTCGCCCTGGGCCCCGGCCCGCGCCGGGGCGACGAACGAGTGCGGAGGCGCCGCAAGAACCACTATTCAAAAGGCTCCGCGACAAAGCCCCCATGGCACACGCCTTGCTTCTCAAGTTTCGCCCCCTGCCGCCGATCCCGTGCAGGACCGCACAGCCAGAGACCTTTCCCTGCATGAGCCTGATCTGGAGCCAGCACATCGCCGCCATCGCCCGTGCCGCGGCCGCCGGCGACGAGGCGCAGCTCGCCGCGCTGACCCGCCGCCATCCCGCCGCGGCGCGGGCGCTGGCGCCGCTGCTCGCCGCGGTCGCCCCGCGCGGCCCGGCCGCCGTGGCGCTGCACGCGCTGGAGCAGCAGGCGCTGGTGCTCAACGCCGCCGGGCAGCTGGCCCGCGAGCAGGCCGCGCTGGACAAGTCGGCGCAGGAAAGCCGCGACAGCGTCGGCCGCTTGACGGACGGCAGCGCCGGAATCTCGACGGCGCTGGCCCAGGTCGCCGCCGCGCTGGGCAACGCCGGCCAGGCCAGCCACGCCAGCGGCGCCAGCATCAGCGAGCTGGACGGCCAGCTGCGCCTGCTGCGCAGCGCGCTGTCGGCGATGAACCGCAACCAGAGCCGGCTGGCCGAGCGGGTCGAGCAGATCCGCAAGCTCACCGGCGCGGTGCAGGAGATCGCCCACCAGACCAACCTGGTCGCGCTCAACGCCGCGATCGAGGCGGCGCGCGCCGGCGAGGCCGGCCGCGGCTTCGCGGTGGTCGCCGACGAGGTCAAGCAGCTGGCCGAGAAGACCGCGCAGACCACCACCGAGATCGAGACCGTCACCGGCTCCATCGGCGACTTCTCGCTGCAGCTGGACGGCGACGTGCAGCAGGGCCTGCGCCGGCTCGAGCGCGCCCAGGCCGGGCTGGACCAGGCCGGCGCCACCCAGCGCGACAGCGAGGGCGCGGTGCGCCTGGCCAGCGAGCGGGTCGCCGTGCTGCAGCGCAGCCAGGACGCCCAGCACGCCCGCGCCACCGGCGCGCAGGCCGCGCTGGGCGCCTTGCAGCGCCGCGGCACCGAGGCGCGCCGGCAGGCCGAGGCGATGCACCGCGCCGCCCTGCTCGCCCACCGCCTCGCGCTGGACTGGCTGGACCACCACAGCGGCGACGACACGGCCAGCCTCAGCCTGGCCGTGCGCGAGTCCGCGCAGGGCATCCGCCAGGCGATGGAGCTGGCACTGCAGGAACCCTCTTCGCTGGACCGCCGCTGGTTCGACACCGGCGCGCTGCGCCGCACCCTGGCGCGGCTCACCGCGCGCCACGCCGGCCATCCCGCCGCCGCGGCGCTCGACGCCGCCGGCGCCCGCCTGGACGAGCAGGGCAGCGCCTTCGTCGGCCTGCTCTGCGAGGGCAAGCTCGACCAGGCCGCCCAGGTCTCGCAGCAGCTGGAGGCCGAGCGCGAGGCGCTGATCAGCCAGCTCGCCGCCCTGCTGGCGGACGCCACGGACTGACATGGCCGGCCCGCGCCCCGCCGCCGCCCTCGCCCTGCTGCTGGCCGCCGCGCCGGCCGCGGCCGGGTCCGCCGGCGCGGCGCGCGCCTTCGCCGCCAACTGGCTGCGCCACTACTACGCGCAGCCCGGCAGCCGGGTGGAGGCGGACGCCGCCCCGCTCGACCCGCGCCTGCAGCTGGCCGACTGCCCGGCCCCGCTGGCCGCCGGCCTGCCGCCCGCGGCCCGCCCGGCGCCGCGGATGAGCGTGCTGGTGCGCTGCCCCGTCCCCGGCGGCTGGAGCGTGCGCGTGCCGGTGCAGCTCCGGCTGTACCGCCAGGTGCTGGTGGCCAGTCGGCCGCTGCGGCGCGGCGACGGCATCGCCGCCGGCGACGTGCACGCCGAGGAGCGCGACGTCACCCGGCTCGGCTACGGCTACGTCGAATCCATGGACCAGGTGGCCGAACGCACCCTGGCGCGCCCGCTGATGGCCGGCAGCGTGCTGACCCCGGCCGCGCTGGGCGGCCGCCAGATGGTGCGCGCCGGCGACCGCGTGGAGCTGCTCGCCGAGCTGGACGGCATCGCCGTGCGCGCCGAGGGTATAGCCTTGGGCAGCGGCGACAGCGGCGCCCGCCTGCGGGTGCGCAACGGCAGCTCCGGCCGGGTGGTCGACGCCGTGGTGCGCGCCCCCGGCCAGACCGTGGCGCTGCCCTGATGTTCCCGACCGCTAAAGTTCCCCGCCGACCGGCCGATTCCCTCAGGGACAGGGCCAATCACGTACCGAGAACGGACCGATGAACACCACCATCCAGAACAACGGCCTGCCCAAGCTCCCGCAGGCGCCGGCCGGCCAGGGCAACGCCCCGGCGCAGCAGGGCAATGCCGCCGTCGGCGGCAGCGATGGCACGGGCGGCGCGGCCAGGACGGACGACCGGGTCAAGCTGACCGATTCGGCCCGCGCCCTGCAGGAGGCCGCGCGCACCGGCGACGCCGCCGCGATCGACAGCCAGAAGGTGGAGAAGATCCGCCAGGCGCTGGCCGACGGCAGCTACCAGGTCAACCCCGCGCGCATCGCCGACGGCATGCTGGCGCTGGACGCGCAGCTGGGCGGCGCCAAGGGCACGGACAAGGCATGAACCCGCGCGCGCAGGCCGAGCTGGACGCCGCCCTCGCCGCCACGGTCGAGGACATGCGCCTGGCCGCGACCGAGCTGGCCGCGGTGCTGGAGGCCGAGCGCGAGGCGCTGGCCGGCGCCGACGTCGAGGCGATCGACCGGATCGGCGCGCGCAAGCAGTCCCTGATGCAGCAGCTGGAACAGTACGACGCCGAGCGCGTGCAGCTGGCCGCCGCCACCCCGGCCGGCGCCGAGCGCCTGCGGCCGGCCTGGCGCGCGACGCTCGACGCGCTGGCCGTGTGCCGCGAGCGCAACCAGCAGAACGGCGCGCTGGCCGGCCAGCGCCTGGCGCAGGTGCGCCGCGCGCTGGCGGTGCTGACCGGCGAACCCGCCGGCGACGGCGTCTACGGCCGCGGCGGCGAGCTGCGCGCGGCCACGCGCTCGCAGGTGCTCGCCCAGGCCTGAACGCAGCAACCAGCCACACCGAAGCAGCGCGGCCAGCCGCCGCGGCGGGCCCACCCGGCAGACGACGACAGACCATGATGAGCGAACCCGCCCTCTCCTCCCGCCCCGCCTCTCCCGTCGCCAACGCCAACGACCTCCCGCTGCCGGCCGTGCGCATCCCGATGCTGGACCACGAGCGCCAGCTGTTCGCCTACGAGATCGTGTTCCAGCCCGACGCCGGCGACGAGCAGGCGCTGATGCAGCGCGTGCTGTCCACCATCACCGACGGCGCGCTGACCCGCCTGGTGCGCGGCAGCCGCACCTTCCTCACCCTCTCGCGCGAGCTGCTGCTGGAGCAGACCGACGTGCTGATGCACCAGCCGCGCTTCGGCGTGGTGGTCCGCCCCGAGGCCGCCGACGACGCGCCGCTGATGGAGCGTCTGCGCCAGATGGCCCAGCGCGGCTGCCTGCTGCTGCTCGACGCCGGCGACGCGCCGCTGCAGGGCAGCGCGCGCATCGAGGCGATGCTGCAGATGGTGCAGTTCGTGCGCCTGGACGCCAGCCGCCTGTCGCCCGACGAGCTGCGCGAGCGCAGCGAGCGCCTGCACGAGCGCGGCATCTGGGTGATCGCCGGCCAGGTCGACGACCACCCCACCTACCAGCGCTGCCTGGCGCTGCCGTTGCACGCCATCCAGGGCCGCTACCTGTTCCTGCCCGACCAGGTCGAGGTGCCGGTGCTGTCGGCCAACCGGCTGAGCATCCTGCGCCTGATGCGCGCGCTGGGCGAGAACAACCCCGGGCCGGTCGAGCTGGGCGAGATCATCCGCAACGACGCGGTGCTGAGCTACAAGCTGCTGTCCTGCGTGAACTCGGCCTACTTCGGCCTGCCGCGGCAGCTCAAGTCGGTGCAGCAGGCGGCGATCTTCTTCGGCGTCACCCGCATGCGCAACTGGATCTACACCATGGCGCTGGGCGGCATGGACGACCGCCCGCCGGAGCTGCTGCGCGCCGCGCTGATCCGCGCGCACATGTGCGAGCAGCTGGCCGAGGCCGACGGCATGCCGCGCGACCGCCGCGAGCTGGCCTTCACCGCCGGCCTGTTCTCGCTGCTGGACACGCTGATGTGCGCGCCGATGGAGTTCGTGCTGGAGCACCTGCCGCTGATGCCGGAGATCCGCGAGGCGCTGGTGGAGAAGCGCGGCCCCTACGCCGCGCTGCTGGAGCAGATCAACGCCTGGGAGAGCGGCACGCTCGGCGGCCAGCCCCCGCAGCGCATCCAGCGCCTGGCCGGCATCTACCTGGAAGCGACCCAGTGGGCCGACCAGGTCTACGCCCACGCCGACCCGACGCCGAACTGACCGCCGGCCGCGCCGCCTCAGCCGGCGCGGCGCACCCGCCAGGCCGCCACGGCCGCGCCCAGCACGGCCAGCCCCAGCCAGGCCAGCATCAACTGCAGGTCGTGGCCCAGCCACAGCACCGCGGCGATCGCGCCGACCAGGCCCGCGCCCATCGCCAGCGCCAGCAGGCCGTCGGCGCGACGGCGCTGGCCGAGCAGCAGCAGCAGGCTGCCCGCCGCCGCCAGCAGCACGGCGAGGATGCGCCGCGACGTCACGAATTCCGGCGGCGTGGGCACGTCCGGCAGCACGTCGACCAGCGCGCGCTCGCCCACCTGCACGTCGTAGCCCTTGCCGTCCGGCGCGTCGGCGGCCGGCGCCAGCGTGTCGCCGTCCGGACGCGCGAACACCGTCACCACCTGCGCCGGCACCGCCTCCCAGCTCACCCGCAGGTCGCCCAGCTTCGGGTCGCGCGGGTTGGCGCTGGTCACCAGGTAGTCGCCGGCGCGGCTGAAGCTGGCGGCGAGGTTGGGCGGCAGCTGCGCCGCCGCCGGCGACACCGTCTCGCTGCCGGGCAGTGCCCTGACCAGCGCCGGGTCCAGGCGGAAGCCGCCCACGCGCACCTCGCCGGCCTCGAAGCGGGCGCCCTGGATCGGGAACGGGCCGGGATTGACGTGGCCGGGCGGATGGCGGAAGTCGGTGGCGTCGATCGGATGGTCGACCCAGTCGAGCTCGTAGTGCACGTCGCCGCCGATGTTCACCTCGCGCCACTGGAACATCTCCACCCGGCGCACCAGCACCGGCACCGCCGCCTGCAGGCCGAACTGCGCGTCGCGCGGCGGCCGCGCCACCTGCAGCGGCCCGGCCACGCGCACCATCCGCCCGCGCAGGTCCGCGGTGGGCGAGGCGTCGTCGGCGTCGACCACCTGGCCGCCGTGGCGCTCGGCGGCGACGCGGTGGAGCAGCAGGCCGCGCTCGGTCAGCGCGCCCAGCCCCGCGCCGGCCAGCAGCAGCAGCGCGCCGGCCAGCCGCAGGGTCAGCCCGCCCACCGCCGCCCCCCGGCTCATCCGGCCTCCGCCAGGGTTTCGCCGGCCAGCGCGCCGCGCTCGTCGGCGGTGCCGTAGCGGCCGCGCGCGTCGCGCACCGGCCGCGCCAGCGCGCACTCGTGGTCGTGGGTGAAGAACAGCCGCACGCCGCGCGCCAGCTTGTCGTCCAGGAAGGCGCGCTTCTCCTCGATCAGCGCCTCGGGGTAGCGGTCGTAGCCCATGGTGATCGGCAGGTGCACCCAGGGACGGCCGGGGATCAGGTCGGCGCAGAACACCACGCCGCCCACCTCGGCCAGCATCAGCCCCGGCGTATGGCCGTCCGAATAGTGGAAGCGCACCGCCCCGCCCAGGGTGGCCGAGTGCGCGCCCTCGACCAGCTCCAGCCGCCCGCTGGCTTCCAGCAGCGCCGGCAGCTCGGGGATGAACGAGGCGCGGTCGCGCGGGTGCGGGTCGAGCGCGCGCCGCCAGTGCGCCGCGCCGACCAGGTAGCGCGCGTTGGGGAACAGCAGCCGCGGCGGCCGGCCCTCCTCCCATGCGGCGAGCAGGCCGCCGGCGTGGTCGAAGTGCAGGTGCGAGAGCACCACCGCGTCGATGTCCTCGTGCGCGAGGCCCGCCGCGGCGAGCGAGCCGAGCAGCACGTGGCGCTCCTCCACCACGCCGTAGCGCTCGCGCAGCGCCGGCTCGAAGAACGCGCCGATGCCGGTCTCGAACAGCACGTTGCGGCCGTCCAGGTCCTTCACCAGCAGGCAGCGGCAGGCCAGCGGGATGCGGTTCTGCTCGTCCGGCGCGATCCAGCGCGACCACAGCGCCTTCGGCGCGTTGCCGAACATCGCCCCGCCGTCGAGCTTCTGCGAATTGCCGGGCAGCGACCAGAACTCCATCTCAGCCCTCCGCCGCCGGGCAGGCGTGCGGCGGCGCGGGGCGCCGCGCGCCGCTCACGGCCGGGGCGCCGCCGGCCTTCCATCCGTTGCCGGGAATCGCTCGGAATGCCATCGCCTCACTGCACCTTGCCCAGCCCCGACGGCCGGCGCGGGTCGCTGGCCGCCTCGAGCGTGTTGCTGCGGTGGTCCCAGGTGACCACGTTCATGTAGCCCCAGGACTCGCGCGGATGCAACTGGTAGCCCATGCGCTTCAGCGCGTCGCCGGTGGCGGCGTCGAAGGTGCCCTCCTCCACGTCCACCCGGTCGGGCAGGAACTGGTGGTGGAAGCGCTTGTGCGCGGCGATCTGCGCGGCGCTCTCGCCGTCGACGAAGGCGAGGATGCCCTCCAGCACCTGGGTGATGATGGTGGAGCCGCCGGGCGAGCCGATCACCGCGCTGCGGTCCTTGCCCAGCACCAGGCTGGGCGACATCGAGGACAGCATGCGCTTGCCCGGCGCCGGCGCGTTGGCGGCGTTGCCGAGCAGGCCGTAGACGTTGGGCGCGTCCGGCACCAGCGCGAAGTCGTCCATCTCGTCGTTGAGCAGCACGCCGGTGTCGCCGGCGACGAAGGTGGAGCCCAGCGTGTAGTTCACCGTCGCGGTCACCGCGATCATGTTGCCGTCCCGGTCGACGATCGAGAAATGCGTGGTGTGCATGCCCGGGTCGCGCGCCGCGGCGGACGGCAGCATGGACGACGGCGTGGCCTTGTCCGGCAGGATGCTCTGGCGCAGGCCGGCGGCGTAGTACGGCGACAGCAGCATGTCCAGCGGCATCTTCACGAAGTCCGGGTCGCCCAGGTAGTCGTTGTGGTCGCGGAACGCGCGGCGCATCGCCTCGATGACGTAGTGCGCGCGGTGCGCCGCGTCCATCCGGGCGAGGTCGAAGCCGGACAGGATGTTGAGGATCTCGGCGATCGCCACGCCGCCGGAGGACGGCGGCGGCGCGGTGACGATGCGGTAGCCGCGGTAGTCCACCGCGATCGGCTGGCGCTCCTTCACCTGGTAGCGCGCCAGGTCGTCCAGCGTCCAGCGGCCGCCGGCGGCGCGCACCGCGTCCACCAGCTCGCGCGCGACCTCGCCGCGGTAGAAGCCGTCGCGGCCGTGCTCGGCCAGCAGCTCGAGCGTGCGCGCCTGGCCGGGATCGCGCCACGCCGCGCCCTCGGCCGGCGGCCTGCCGCCCGGCAGGTACTTGGCCACCGAGGCGGGCCAGCGCCGCAGGTCCTTCTCGCGCTCGGCGACCGCGTCGCGCAGGCGCACGTCGGGCTGGAAGCCGTCGCGGGCAGTGCGGATCGCCGGCGCCAGCGAGGCCTTCAGCGGCAGCCTGCCGTAGTGCCCGGCCAGCCAGGCCAGGCCGGCCGGCTCGCCGGGGATGCCGGCCGAGAGCGGGCCGTTGAGCGCGCTGTCGCGGTCGGGCGTGCCGTCGGGCTTGAGGTAGTCCTTCGGGTCCACCGCCGCCGGCGCGGTCTCGCGCGCGTCGATGAACACCTCGCGGCCGTCGCCGGCGCGGCGCAGCACCGCCATGAAGCCGCCGCCGATGCCGGAGCTTTCCGGTTCCACCACCGACAGCGTGGAGGCCACCGCGACCGCGGCGTCGAAGGCGTTGCCGCCCTTGGCGAGCACTTCCAGGCCGGCGTTGGTGGCGACGAAGTTGGCGCTGGCCACCGCGTCGTGGCCCGGCTTCTGCGCGGGCGACGCAACGGCCGCGGCGGCGCTCCCCCGCGGCGCGCCGTCCGCCCACGCGGCGGGGGCGACCAGCAGCAGGCCCAACAGCAGTGCGCGCCAGCGCAGGCGCCGGAAAGGGTTCATGCGGACGACTCCTTCGCCATCAGCTGGCGGTATTTCAGCTCGAGCTGCGTGCGGCTCTCGGCGTGCGCCGGGTCGGGCACGATGCACTCCACCGGGCAGACCGCCACGCACTGCGGCTCGTCGAAGTGGCCGACGCACTCGGTGCACAGCGCCGGGTCGATCACGTAGTACTCCTCGCCCAGCGAGATGGCCTTGTTCGGGCAAGCCGGTTCGCAGACGTCGCAATTGACGCAGGTGTCGAGGATCTTCAGGGACATGGGGGCGATAGTACACGCTGGGCCCGGCGGCCCGGGGAGGGCCGCCGGCCCGCGCCGCGGCCGCGCGCGCCGGCCGCGCGGGTCTTAGAGCCTGTTCACGATCTCCAAGTATCCCCCTGGAACGTCATCCCAGCGAAAGCTGGGGTCCAGCGTCGTTGACTTTTCGAGGGAACGTCACTGGATGACCAGCCCTCCGGCTGTTGAAAAACGCCTCCTGCTTTCGCAGGAATGACGCAGAGGACGGTGAGAGGCAATAGCCGGACCGACGATAGAACGCGAACAGGGTCTTACCAGGCGACGTAGCGGACCTGCGCGCCGGTCGGCTGCAGCACCGCGGCCACGCGGTCCTTGTCGGCGGCGTCGCCGATCACCACCACGATCACGTCCTTGAACGAGCCGGGCTTGGCGTCCTTGAACGCGGCGGTGACGAAGTCGGCGGTCTTGGCCGAGTTCGGGCCGCCGAAGGCGAGCAGGTTGCCCGGGGTCACGGTGCGCGCCACGATGTCCTGCACCTGCTGCAGCTGGCGGTCGTACTGCGCCTTGGCCTCGTCGTCGTCGCCCGCCGGCACCAGGTAGGCGTATGGCCGGTCGGCGGTCATGCCCTGCATGTTCTGCTGCACGGTCTGGCCGAGGTAGGCGCCCCAGGCCTTGCTGTCGTTCGGGTCGGTCGGCTTGGTCGCCTTCTGGGTCTGCGCGGCGGCCTGCTGGTCGCCGTTGTCCTGCTTGTGGCAGGCGGTCAGCAGCAGCGCGCCGGAGAGCGCGAGCGTGGCGGCAAGGATGAACTTACGCATGGTGGTCACCTTTCAGTCTGGTTGTTGCGCCAGCGCTGGCGCATGGCCTGTTGTACCGCCGGATGCACGAAACCGGAAATGTCGCCGCCGAGGCGGCCGACCTCGCGCACCAGGGTGGATGAAATGAAGCTGTACTGCTCGGCCGGCGTGAGGAACAGCGTCTCGGCCTGCGGGATCAGGTGCCGGTTCATGCTGGCCAGCTGGAACTCGTACTCGAAGTCCGACACCGCGCGCAGGCCGCGGATGATCACGCCGGCGCCGGTCTCGGCCACGAAGGTGGCGAGCAGGCTGTCGAAGCCGCGCACCTCCACGTTGGGCAGGTCCGCCAGCGCCAGCCGCGCCAGCGCGATGCGCTCGCTCAGGCTGAAGCCGGGCCCCTTGCCCTTGTTCGGGCTCTCGGCCACCGCGACGATGATGCGGTCGAACAGCGGCGCGGCACGGCTGACCAGGTCGGTGTGGCCGTTGGTGATCGGATCGAACGTGCCCGGGTAGACGGCGAGGCGCTTGTTGATCGGCGGATGGCTCACGGGGCGGGCGCAGCTCGGAGAGGATCGGCCTAGCTTAACGGAAGCCCCGGGGAGCGGCGATAGAGCGCGTAGCGCACCTCGCCGGCGCGGCCCTCGCGGTGCAACAGCCAGTTCGCCGGCAGCGCGGGCACGCGCTCGCGCGGCGACTCCACGTAGATCCGCGCCTGCGGCGCCAGCCAGCCGCCCCGCTCCAGCCGCGCGGCCAGCGGCTCCCACAGCTCCAGCGCGAACGGCGGGTCGAGGAAGACCAGCCCGAACGGCCGCGGCGCGCCGTCCAGGAAGCGACCGGCGTCCATGCCCGCGACCTGCGCCGGCACCTTCAGCCGCGCCAGGTTGGCGCGCAGCGCCTGCGCCGCGAGCGCGTCCGGCTCGACGAACTGCACCTCGGCCGCGCCGCGCGAGAGCGCCTCGATGCCCAGCGCCCCCGTGCCCGCGCACAGGTCCAGCGCGCGGCTGCCCGCGAGGGTCGGCGCCAGCCAGTTGAACAGCGTCTCGCGCACGCGCTCGGGCGTGGGCCGCAGGCCCGGCAGGTCGGGCACGTCCAGCCGCGAGTTGCGCAGCGTGCCGCCGATGATGCGGATGCGCCCCGGCGCGCCCTTCATGCGCGGGCGTCCTCAGCTGGCGGTTCGGGAGGGGGTGGTAGCATGCGCGCCATTGTCTTTGAATCCCCCGCGCGATGCTCAAGTTCTGGAAGAAGAAGCCTGCCGAGACGGCGCCTCCCGCCCCCGCCGCCGGACAGCCCGCGACCGAGGTGGTGCACGACCTCGACGCCGCCGGGCTGGAGCGCGAGCCGCTGGGCGAGGCGCTGGCGGAGACCCCGGCCCCCGCCGACACCGCGGCGGAGCACGAGCGCTTCCGGGCGCCCCCGCCCGCCGAGCCCGCGCGGCGCGGCTGGCGCGAGCGGCTGTCCGGCAGCGCCTTCGCGCGCGGCCTGTCCGCGCTGTTCGTGCGCCACCCGAAGCTCGACGACGAGCTGCTGGACGAGCTGGAGACCACCCTGATCACCGCCGACGTGGGCGTGGAGGCCAGCACCGCGCTGGTCGAGGGCCTGCGCAAACGCATGCACAAGCGCGAGTTCGCCGACGCCGGCGCGCTGCTGGCCGCGCTGCGGCAGGAGCTGGTCGCGCAGCTCGGGCCGGTGCAGCGGCCGCTGGACATCAGCGGGCACAGGCCGTTCGTGGTGCTCACCGTGGGCATCAACGGCGTGGGCAAGACCACCACCATCGGCAAGCTGGCGCGCCGCTGGCGCGACGAGGGCCGGCAGGTGATCCTCGCCGCCGGCGACACCTTCCGCGCCGCCGCGGTGGAGCAGCTCAAGACCTGGGGCGCGCGCAACCAGGTGCCGGTGATCGCGCAGGGGCAGGACGCCGACGCCGCCAGCGTGATCTTCGACGCGCTGCAGGCCGCGCGCTCGCGCGGCGCCGACGTGCTGGTCGCCGACACCGCCGGCCGCCTGCACACCCAGGGCGGGCTGATGGACGAGCTGTCCAAGATCGCCCGCGTGCTGAAGAAGCTCGATCCCGAGGCGCCGCACGAGGTGCTGATGGTGATCGACGGCACCACCGGGCAGAACGCGGTGAGCCAGGTGCGCCAGTTCCGCCAGATCGTCGGCGTCACCGGCCTGGTCGTCACCAAGCTCGACGGCACCGCCAAGGGCGGCGTGGTGTTCGCGCTGGCGCGCGAGTTCGGCCTGCCGATCCGCTTCGTCGGCCTGGGCGAGCAGGCCACCGACCTGCGCGCGTTCGACGCCGAGGCCTACGTCGACGGCCTGCTGCCGGCCGGCCTGGGCGGCCATGACTGACCCGCGCGGGCCACGGCGATGGTGATGTCGCGTCGCCTGCGCCTGTCGCTGCTGGTGCTGGCCGGCGCGGCGCTGGCGGCCGTGCTGGCCGTGCTGGTCACGCTGTACGTGCTGCTGCAGCCGGAGCGCTTCACCGCGATGCTGCAGGCGCAGGCGCGCGGGGCCGGGCTGGAGCTGAGCCTCGCCAGTCCCGCCCGCCCCGGCCTGCTGCCCCGCCCCGGCCTGGAGCTGGAAGGGCTGACCCTGGCCGCCGACGGCGCCAGCGCCCCGATCCTGCTCGCCGCGCGCGGCCGCCTGGCGCTGCCCTGGCGCACCCTGTTCGGCGGCCCCGTCGCGATCACCCGGCTGGAGATCGATTCGCCGCGCGTGGACCTGGACGCCCTGCGCGCGTGGCTGGGCGCGCTGCCGCCGGCGCCCGCGCGCGCCACCGCCGTGCCGCGCATCGACGCCGGCGTGCGCATCAGCCACGGCAGCCTGGTCGAGGGCAACGAGGTGCTGCTGGACGAGCTGCAGCTGGACACCGGCAGCCTGCGTTCCGGCCGGCCCTTCCCGCTCAGCCTGTCCGCCCGCGACGCGGCCGGCGTGCCGCTGCGCGCCGAGCTCACCGCGGTGCCGCGCATCCACGGCGACGCCCTGCAGCTCGACGGCCTCGGCGTGCACCTGAGCCGTGGCGACGCGCTGACCCTGCAGCTGGCCGGCCAGGCGCACTGGCACGGCGCCGCGGACGCCGGCGCCAGCCTGCGGGGCCGCCTGCTGCGGCAGGGCAAGGCGCCGTACGACGTGACGCTCGCGCTGACCCCGGCCGACCAGCACGATCCGCTGCTGCTGGCGCTGAAGCTGGACGGCGCGGACAGCCACGTCGACCTGCGCCTGCCGCCGCTGGCGCTGGCCGACTGGTGGTCGCGGCTCAACCGCGCCGACGCGCCGCCCCTCGGCGTGCCGCCGCTGCAGGGCCACGTCGAGGCGGACCGGCTCGACGTCGGCCCGGTCACCGTCGAAGGCTTCTCGCTGCGGACGGACGACGCGCCCGCGCCCGCCGCCAGCGCCGCGCCGCCGGCCCCGTCCGCGCCGCACCCATGAGCGCCGGCTTCGCCGACCGCCTGCTGGCCTGGTACGACCGCCACGGCCGCCACGACCTGCCCTGGCAGCAGGCCAGCGCGCCCGGCAAGCGCGACGCCTACCGCGTGTGGCTGTCGGAGATCATGCTGCAGCAGACCCAGGTGGCCACGGTGCTCGGCTACTTCGAGCGCTTCGTCGCCGCGCTGCCCACCCTGCGCGCGCTCGCCGAGGCCGACGAGGACACCGTGCTCGCGCTGTGGTCGGGCCTGGGCTACTACCGCCGCGCGCGCTTCCTGCACCGCGCCGCGCAGCTGTGCGTGGAACATCATGGCGGCGAGCTGCCGCGCGACTTCGACGCGCTCGCCGCGCTGCCCGGCATCGGCCGCTCCACCGCCGGCGCGATCCTGGCGCAGGCGCACGGGCTGCGCTTCCCGATCCTGGACGGCAACGTCAAGCGCGTGCTGGCGCGCTACCACGGCATCCACGGCCACCCCGGCCAGGGCGCGGTGGAGAAGGAGCTGTGGCGCCGCGCCGACGCGCACACGCCGGCGACGCGCGTGGCCGACTACACGCAGGCGATCATGGACCTGGGCGCCACCGTGTGCGTGCGCTCGCGCCCGCTGTGCGGGGACTGCCCGCTGGCCGGCGACTGCGTGGCCCGCCGCGACGGGCTCACCGCCGTCCTGCCGACCGCCAGACCTACCAAGGCGCAGCCCACGCGCGGCACGGTGATGCTGGTGCTGCGCGACGACGCCGGCCGCGTGCTGCTGGAACGCCGCGGCCCGCAGGGCGTCTGGTCCGGGCTGTGGAGCCTGCCGGAAGCCGCCGACCACGAGGAAGCCTGGCGCGTCGCGCAGCGCCATGCGCGGCTCGACGACGCGCAGCCGCTCGCGCCGTTCGTGCACGTGTTCAGCCACTACCGCCTGCAGGTCGAGCCGCTGCTGTTCGACCGGGCGACGGCCCGGCGCGGCATCGCCGATAATCCCGACCTGCGCTGGTGCGACGCGGCCGACCTCGCCGCGCTCGGCCTGCCGGCGCCGGTGCGCAGCCTGCTGCTCGCCCTCGACGGGCCACGGCAGCAGGGCCTGCCGCTGGCCCCGGCCACCGCGCGATCCCGCAGAACCCCGTCAAGGAAACAGGCATGAGCCGTACCGTCCACTGCGCCAAGCTCGGCATCGACGCCGAGGGCCTCGACTTCGCGCCCTGGCCCGGCCCGCTCGGCCAGCGCATCTACGCGGAGATTTCCAAGCCCGCCTGGCAGCAGTGGCTGGCGCACCAGACGATGCTGATCAACGAGTACCGGCTCAACCCGCTCGACCCCAAGGCGCGCCAGTTCCTCGCCGGCGAGATGGAGAAGTTCCTGTTCGGCGGCGGCCAGACCGAGCGTCCGGCAGGCTACGTCGACCCCGACGAAGCTTGACGAAGCGCCGTGCATCCGATTTAATGCGCGGCTCCGCAGCACCCTGGCCGGGTAGCTCAGTTGGTAGAGCAGGGGATTGAAAATCCCCGTGTCGGCGGTTCGATTCCGTCCCCGGCCACCATTGATTTCAACGACTTAGCCCATCCATCACTGGATGGTTTTTTTGTTGGGTAATTCCTAAGCAACCCGGACCAAATCTGAGAGGATTTGGTTATGAAACGATGCCCGGAGTGCGGTGGTAGCCGGCCTTATCGGTTGAGCGATGGGCGGCTCAAATGTCGGTCATGCGGCCATCGCTTCAGTTGGATGTCGGTGTGGGATTCGACCCGGTTGCCGGCGGCCGTCAAACGTCGGCTGCTGGACCTGTTTGTGCTGGGTGTGCCGTCGTATCGGCAACGGTTTGGGAGCGCGACGAGCGCGGTCTCCCGCGAACGGTTCTATCGGCTGCTGCGCGCCTGTTGTGCGTGGGAGGAGTAGCTTCGCGGCCCGTTCGAAGGGGCGATCGAATGCGACGAAACCACGTTTGGCGGGGCCCGTCATGGCAACCGCGGCTGGGGCGCCGCCGGCAAGGTGATCGTCTTCGGGTTGGTCAAACGCAACGGCCGGGTGAAGGCGATGCCGATTCCCGCCCATGACCGCGCCTCGGTCATGCAGCACATCCAGGCGCACACCCGTGAGGGCGCGCTGTACTACCCCGATGAGTGGCAGGCCTATGCCACCTTGAAGCTCCGCGGTGACCACGTATTGATTCGCAAGGAGAAAGGCAAGCCGGTCGGGCGTGACCACCTCAACGGCATCGAGGGCTTCTGGAGCTACGCCAAAAACTGGCTATATCCCTACCGCGGCGTACCCCAGACTTACTTCCGTCTCTACCTGGCCGAAGTCTGCTACCGTTTCAATCACCGCGGAGAAGACCTTAAACCACTGTTTTTAAGGCTTCTTCGGCAGATTTCGATCCAGGAATTGCGACCCATTTTGGTCCGGAAAGCTTAGGAATTACCTTTTGTTGTGCGCGTCCTATTGGCAGCACAGTGGGAACGCCTGCCAACATCGTTTGAACATAAAGCTCAACCAATGGTTGAAACCAAACTTCGAACCCCATGCGATGGGTAGTACATCCCCGACGGTTTCGGTCGTCGGGCCGCACGCCACCTCTCGAGGTGGCGTTGCCTTTTCCAGGGAATGGAAATGCGCACAGCCATCCATGTGGACGGCTTCAACTTGTTCCACTCCCTGCTCGAAGGGAGGAAGGGCAAGAAGTGGCTTGATCTGAAAGCAATGGCGCCAGGCGCATTGCAGCCTCACGACGAAATATGCCTCGTGCGCTAAGGCAGCAGCAGATGATGGCAGCGCAGATAGTCGGCTTGTGTCTCGAACTCGGGCGGTTCGTCAGAATCACCGCACCATGCCGGGATGCGGCCTGCGCGACAAGCTGCCGCCAGGCGGCTGGAACAGCGCCGGCTCCGGCGATCGGAGCCCCCCCCTTCCGCGTTTAGCGACCTCCGCACGGAAATCATCTTGGGCGGTGCTACATTGGACGGGCTCATCCCAGAGCTCAAGCCACTTTCGAGGGGAAAGGCTTATGTTCAAACGCATTCTGTGGCGCTCCGCACTGACGGGGCTGATCGCGATGGCGTGCTCCCTGCCCGCGCTGGCGGACCAACCCCCGGCCAACGACCTGGGCAAGTCCTGGCCGAACGCGCCGGACGTCAGCGCAAGCCCGCACTGGCATGTCTACGTGTTCGTCCGCGACGGCGTCCGCTACATCCAGATCAACGACACGAACGGCAACGTGCGCGGCGCCTTCGCCACGGCCAACGGCGTCTACCTGGTGCTGCCGATGGGGCGCGACGCCCAGCTGGTGACCACCCCGCAGGACGCACCGGCCACGCAGCCGGACGACGCCTCGCAGCAAGGCGAGACCGTCTACCAGGACAGCTCGGTGCAGGTGACGGCGACGCCGCTGGTCAGTGGCGCGGTCATGCTCAACGCCGTGGCGACCGGCAATTGCGATCCGATCGAGTGCAATACGCACAAGCAGTGATTCAAGGAAAACCGGCATAAACGAACGGCGGCCGAGGCCGCCGTTCGTCTATGCGGAATCGGCCAGCAGTCATCCGGGATCGACCAGCAGAATGCTGATCCGCTGGCCATCGCGCAGCGGACGGGCATGCACCTTGCCCTCGAAGATCTCGGCGCGATCGCGGATCGCCTCCAGCCCCATGCCGCCGGTCGTGCGGGACAGGCGCGGCTGCAGCTCCTCCCAGCGTATCCGGCCCAGCCGCTCCACGTTGGCATGGCTGTCGATGCACAGGACCGCCCAGCAACGCCCGTTGGACACGCCGCAACGCACGCGGACGCGCAGCTCGCTGACGTTGCGCCTGGAACACAGGTAGGCGACCGCCTCGCACGCCAGCCGGTACAGCGCGATGAGCACGGTCGAGGACAGCCGTCCCAACCCGGAGCCGCGGAAGTCGCACCAGTAGGCGATGCCGGCCTCGCTCAGCATGCGCGCCATCGCGCCCTCGCGCAGCGCGCCGGGCAGGCCGCGCTCGCGCCACACCTGCGGGTACAGGCTGTCCGCCAGGCGGTACATCTGCTCCTGCGCCACCACCGCCTGCCGGTGGTAGTTGCGCTCGTCGGTACTGGGCAGCGAGTGCCGCAGCCGGGCCATCATCTGGCCGTAGGTCGACTGCACCGTCTCGCGGATCTGCTCCAGCGCGAAGGAGGTCTGCTGCAGCTGCAGCTCGTTGAGATGGACGTTCCGCTGCGCCAGCGCGAGCGCGAGGCGGGCATCCACGCGCTCCTGCCGCTCGCGCTGCAGCAGCGCGGCAATGCGCGCGCCCAGCAACAGCATGGTGGTGATGGTGAAGGCGATGAAGACCTGGCCCAGCAGCGTGCCGTGGTCGTACTTGGCGGGCATGGTCAGCACCACCGCGATGCTGGCCGCGGTGCCGCCCACCGCCGCGCCGCGCCAGCCATGGCGGAGTGCCAGCCCCGCCACCGGCAGGAACATCGCCATCCGCGCGACCTGCCGCATGTCCGCGGTCGCCACCAGCCCCAGCCAGACCAGCAGGGCCAGGCTCGGCAGGAGCAGCGAAACGCTCTCCAGGAACAGCC
>Ga0182749_1001627_pt1 | contig 17391 bp, 16 predicted proteins | sample eDN3rd37CKraftMG_FD_128875 | JGI IMG/M metagenome (GOLD analysis project Ga0182749, IMG submission 128875) | Enriched Miracle-Growth compost microbial communities from Emeryville, California, USA - eDNA 3rd pass 37_C Kraft MG (version 2) (version 2) ...
CCGTCGGGCTCGTCGGCGGACTGACCACTCTTCGCGGCAGCATCGGCACGACATGAGCAACGAGCAACCACTCGGGATGCCAATTCGACGCAAACGGCGGGAGCGGCGCCGCGCCGCCCATATACAACACGTAAATATCGGAAGCCCATGCAAAGGCGAATGCGACCGCAACCAAAATGAAAGTTGCGGATATGAGAATGGCTTGCGGCTTGTTCGAGCTGCAAAAGTCCTGCGCATTGGCGCGCACGGACTTGATAAAAGCTGCGAGCGGGCGCTTCCCGCCGAGGGTCAGGGGCTCGATACGCATCCCAGCACCACTACGCAAACAGAACTTACCCAACGGTTTAAACAAATAGCACATCGGTACCACCGCTACTGTAGTATAGTTTACGTTTGTCGGATTATTTTTTGCCCTTCGAAACCTCCAGTTCGTCAATTGAGCGACCTCTCGGTCGCGTGCCAATTTGAACCATCGGATTGATTTCGCACGCGCGCAGAGAACTCCCCGCCAAGAGAGCCTGCTCATTGCCACGATTTGCATCTCCTGAGGGCTGGAAATGCGACACAGAAACCCGGTTTCGCTCTTCGCTGCAGCGTTCGTGATTGCCGCCATCCTCACTCTGGCGAGCGACGCGAGTTCAAGGAAGGAGGCGGCGGTTTCCCTTGAGCGGTTAAGCTCCTCGACCGCCACCGTCGGCCGCACTCTCATGCGCCCCTTTGCGCTTCGCGCTCCCTCCGAAACGCTGGAAATGCCGTCGTTCCGCTTCGCATCGATCGAGCGCGGAAGATTGGATCAGACGATCACGGTGACGGGCGCACTTCAGCCGGTCGAAACGGTCGACGTCGGTTCCCAGGTATCCGGTCAAGTTGCCGACGTGTTCGTCGACTTCAACGACAAGGTCCACAAGGGTGATGCCCTCGGGCAGATCGACCCCCGCAGCTTCAAGGCCAAGGTCGACGAGGCCAAAGCCACGCTGGACATGGCGCTGGCAGACGTTCGCGTCGAGCAGGCGAAGCTGGACCGGGCACGCATCGATTTGCAGAACGCGCAGGCCAACAAGACGATCCTGTCGGCGAAACTCGACAGCGCACAAGCGCTCAGAGCTTCGGCGGAACGGAACGTCGAGCGCAAGCTCACTCTTCGTGCCCGCGAGGCGGCCGCAGCCACTGCTGTCGACGATGCCCAGACTGATCTCGTCTCCAAGACCGCGCTCGAGCGCGAAGCGATGACAATGTTTTCGCTCAACGCCTACGCCGTGGAAGGCGCCACCGCCGATGTGCGCCGGCTCGAGGCAGAGCTCGATCAGGCCAAGGCGGCGGTGCCCCAGAAGCAAGCGATGCTGCGGGCAGCCGAGGCGGACCTCGATCGCACAATCATCCGCTCACCGATGGATGGCGTGGTGGTCGGTCGGTTCGTCAACAAGGGTCAGACGCTCGCCGTCGGGCTGGAATCCCGAACGACATTCACGCTGGCCCAGAACCTGGATGACATGGAAATCCATGCGCGGGTCGACGAGGCCGACATCGGCCAAATTGCCGCGGGGCAGAAGGCGGTCTTCACGGTCGATGCCTATCCCGATCGGCACTTCGCCGCCGTGGTGCGCCAGGTTCGCAAAGCGCCGCAGGTGAATCAGAATGTCGTCACCTACACGGTAGTCCTGACGACGACGAACCCGAACGGCGAGTTGCTTCCGGGAATGACGGCCGTGGTGAAGATCGTCGTCCAGCGCAAGGACGACGTCCTGAAGTTGCCGCTCGCCGCGCTTCGCTTCCAGCCGGCCGGATTGGCTCGACCGACCGATTTCGATGCGGCCAACCAATTCGTCTGGAAGCTGAGCAAGGACGGCCAATTGAGCCGGGTCGCCGTCGTCATCGGAGCGACGAACGCCGACCAGGCCGCGTTGAAGTCCGGAAGCCTGACGGAGGGCGACCAGGTCGCGGTCGGCCAGGCCGTCCGCTCGTCGGCGCGACGCATGTTCGGCATTCGCTTCGGATCATGACCATGTCGCCAATCGTCAGCCTCAAAGCGGTTTCGCGCGCCTACAAGAGCGGCTCGGTCGTCGTAACCGCCGTTCGCAGCGTGACCTTCGATGTCCGCCCCGGAGAACGCGTGGCCATCGTCGGCCCGTCCGGGTCCGGAAAGTCGACGCTCATGAACATGATCGGCCTGCTCGACCGGCCGAGCGACGGCGCAATCTATCTCGAAGGGGCGAATGTCGCCGACCTCGCCGACGACGAGCGGTCGCGGGTGCGCGCAAGGAAGGTCGGGTTCGTGTTCCAGTCCTACAATCTCCTGGCGCGGCACAACGCTATCGAGAACGTCGCGCTGCCCCTCGTGTATTCGCATATGGGCCACATGAACAACGAGCAACGGGTGGCCAAAGCCAAGGAAGCCCTGCACCGCGTCGGCATGCTTCACAAGGCGCACAATTTCCCGCCGCAATTGTCGGGCGGCGAGCAGCAGAGGATCGCGATCGCCAGAGCGCTGGTCGCCTCCCCGGCGATCGTCCTTGCCGACGAACCGACCGGCGCCCTCGACAGCCGAACGGGCAGCGAGATTCTGGCGCTGTTTCGCGCGCTCAACAATGGGGGCCAGACGATCGTGCTGATCACACACGATCCCGTGGTCGCCGCTCAATGCAAGCGCACCATACGCCTGCACGACGGGTCCGTCGTCGCAGACGAGACACACCTGCCCCTTCTGCCGAGGAAGGAGGCCGCGAAATGACGTTCGTCTACGCCCTCCAAATCGCGCTCAGGTCCCTGAAGGTCAATCCGTTGCGCAGCCTGCTGACGATGCTGGGCATCGTCATCGGCGTCAGTTCGATCGTCACCGTGTTCGCAATCGGTCGGGGAGCCCAGGTTCGCCTCGCCGAACAGATCCGGTCGATCGGCGCGAACGTGCTCATGGTCAACCCGGGCACAGCGCGCGAAGGCGCAGTGCGCCTCAAGGCCGGGACGCGGATGACTCTGACCGAGAGCGACGTGCACGCCATAACAGAGGACATTCCGGAAGTCCGGACCGCAGCCGGCTCGATCGCCGGGCGGGCGCAGATCCTCCATGGCAGCAAGAATTGGAACACGACGGTCAACGGCACGACGTCCAATCATTTCCTCGTCCGCGATTGGGACCTGGTGTCCGGCCGATTTTTCTCGAGCGCGGAAGAGACCGGAGCGGCAAAGGTCGCGATCCTGGGCGCCACCGTCGCGCATGAACTGTTTGACAAGCAGGACCCGATCGGCACGCAGATCCGCATCATGAATGTGCCCCTCGAAGTGATCGGCGTGCTCGATCCGAAGAGCCCCGACCAGGACGACGTCGCCTTCGTTCCGCTGTCCACCGCCAAGCTGCGCTTCCTCGGCAGCGCAAGCGGGATCAACCGGAACGCCGTCGCCTACATTCTTGCCAAGGTCTCCTCCGACGAGCAGATGCAGCAGGCCAAGAGCGACATCGAAGCCCTGTTGCGGCAGCGGCACCGGATCGCCTCGGAGCAGGAGGACGACTTCAAGGTCCTCGACCCGGCGGCCGCGCTGCAGGCGCAACAAGGGGCGATCCACACCGTCGCTTTGCTTCTCGTGGCCATCGCTTCCGTATCCCTGCTGGTCGGCGGCATCAGCATCATGAACATCATGATCGTCTCCGTCACGGAGCGGACACGCGAGATCGGGATACGCCGCGCGCTCGGCGGCCGCATGCGCGACATTCGCTGGCAGTTCCTGTGCGAGGCGCTTGTCCTGTGCCTCATCGGTGGGGCATTCGGCATCATCTGCGGCATCGTCTTGTCGATGACGGTCGCCCGGATGGCCGGCTGGGTGACGGCCCTCGATCCGCAGGCGATTGCCCTTGCCGTGGGCTTTGCCGCCATGACCGGCATCGTCTTCGGTTTCTACCCCGCTTACCGTGCGTCCAAATTAACTCCCATCGAGGCGCTCAAGACTGAATGACGGGCTGTGTTCAAGCCACAACGCGAGAGGGCTCCAATGGTACAAAGATCAGAACCGCGGACGGCAACCCCGACGCATCGCGAGCAGGAGCTCATCAATCTGGTTTCTCGCGGCCTCCAGAACAAGGAGATCGCGTACGCGATGAAGATCTCGGAGAACACGGTCAAAGCCCATATCGCCAATATCCTGCGCAAATACAGCCTGCATAACAGGACGCAGATCGCGATCGCGTTCGCCGTGCGGACGCAGCCGGCGATATCGGCGGCGCTTCACCCCGGGACGACCGAGGCGCTGCACCCGGGCGCGACGGAAATGCCGCACGAACATGGCGGCGCAACAACAATTCCTGTAACGGGCGGCTGAGGAGGGGCTACCAGCGGAAAATTTCGTGGTGCGCGGCCTTGGTGGCGAGATAACACTCACAGGCCTCGCCCTCCAGCCCCGATCGGTCCTGGACGGAGACATTCCCGCGCCGATATTCTATCAGCCCCTTCTGCCTCATCTCGATCGCCGCATTGGAAATGCTGACACGCTGGGCACCGAGCATCTCGGAGATATACTCATGCGTGAAGTGAAATTCCTTCCAGCCGGTCAGGTCCTGCGCCGTCAGCAGCCACGTGGACATGCGAGCGGGCAGAGGATGGACGGCATTGCAGGCGGCCGCCTGTTGCGCCTGTAGCGAGATCCACATCTCGTGCTGGAAGGCGGTCTTCTGGAGCGACGCATCGTCGCGAACCGCGGCGGTGAAGTCGGAGCGATTGACGACCCATACCGACCCAGCGGTTTGAGCCAACACCGTGTTGAACCAATAGGGACAGCCGAAGGCGGACATCGCGCCGGCAACGCCCCCGGGCCCTATCATCGCCGTCGCCACCTCGCCGCCGGAGGAGAGCGGGACAGTCACCGAGAGCAGCCCATCCTTGACGATGTAGATCGACTCGATCTTGCCGTTCGACCGTCCGAGCACACGACCGGCCGCAATCGACTGCTCGGAGTGGCACAACTTCTGGAACGCGTGAGTCTCTTTGTTCAATGGTCGAACTCACCGATCAACGCGGTCGGAGTCCTGTCGGTCCACGATTGACATTCATCAAGCTAGAAACGTGTCCCCCGCCGAGACGCTCGTCGTCACGGATGAGAAAGCCCCAAACCTTGATTCAGCGGGTCCTTCGATGCTGGCTTGCAGCAACACTGACGGTTCCGTTCTCGGCATTTAGACACCCCTCCACCACTATCCGCCCAAAGTGTGGCACTGCACAACCGCGATCGTTCTTGTTATTGGAAAATTTATACGGAGGTCAGTATTTACCGTGATCGATGCGCCCACAATTGATAATTGCGAACGCATCGCTGTCGACGAGGCACTGTTTCATCGACCATTTCAGCGGAGCTGCTGCGGCTTTTCTTGCACGCCGCGGATTTTGACGTCACGTCGCTGTCGTGCTTCTGCAGGCACAATCTGCTGAATGGAACTTGCAGAGCGCGACATTGGGTCTGCGCAGATCGTGCCGATGCAATCCGCCGCCTGCCCTCACGCACAAGTTGCGCCAACGCGGGATAGGATGCCGCCCTGCAAACACACGCGTCCGGAATGAAACCGGACGCCGCGGAGACTTAGGCCACGGCCTCGCGGCGGCGTGTTGCCCAAAACGTCATGCGTCGCTCGATCAGCGCAAAGGCCTCGTACATCGCAACGCCCATGATGCCGACGACCACCAGAGCGGCAAAAACGAGCGGCACATCGAAGCGACCACTCGCCGTCATCATCAGATAACCGATCCCCGAATTGGCGGCGACGGTTTCGGCGACAACCGAACCAATGAAAGCCAGCGTGATCGCCACTTTGAGCGAGGCGAAGAAATACGGCATCGAGCGCGGAATGCCGATCTTGGTGAGGATCTGCCGCTTGTTCGCGCCGAGGACGCGAAGGACGTCCTGCCACTCGGGCTCGATCGTCGCCAGACCGGTCGCGACGTTCACGACGATCGGAAAGGTCGCGGTCGCGAACGCCGTGATGATTGCCGGGACGGTGCCAATTCCGAACCATATGACCAGAACCGGAACGATCGCCACTTTCGGGATCGAATTGAAGCCGATCATCACCGGATAGATTGCGTCGTACACGGATGGAGACGCGCCGATCAGCAATCCGAGCAACAGACCGACGCCGACACCGAGCGCAAAGCCGGCAACGGTCGTAAACAGCGTCTGCAGCGCGTTGCTGAGGATCAGCCCGGTGTGCGCCATGAACGAGCTCCACACCTCGGTTGGCGCCGGGAGGATGAAGGAGTCGATCCGCAGACCGACGCACAACAACTGCCACAAGGCGAACATCCCGATGGTACACAACCAAGGCAGGCTTCGCTTCAAGAGCATGTTGTTCATTTATGCACTCCGACCGCGATCTGCTCGCGCAGCTTGTGGCTCAGTTCGGTGAAGTCGGCCGTGTAGGTATCCTGTAGCGTCCGCGGTCTCGGCAGGTCGATGGCCGCCTGATAGGTGACCCGGCCGGGACGCGGGCTGATGACGTAGACCGTGTCCGCGAGAAAAATCGCCTCGCGCAGATCGTGCGTGACCAGGATCACGGTTGGCCGCTGGTCGATCCACAAGGCCTGCAGAACGTCCCACAGCTCCTCCCTCGTAAACAGGTCGAGCGCGCCGAAGGGTTCGTCCAGGAGCAGAAGCTCCGGCGAGTGAATCAGCGCGCGGCATAAGGAGGCGCGCTGCTGCATCCCGCCGGAAAGCTCCCAGGGGTATTTGTCTTCGAATCCCTTCAGCCCGACGGTCTCGAGCAGTTGACGCGCCCGCGCAACATGATCCGCCCATTTCGCACGCCCGCGGTCCTTTCGCGTGCCGACGATCTCGAGCGGCAGAAGCACGTTGCTGAGAGCGGTCCGCCACGGCAGCAGCATCGGATTCTGGAAGGCCATGCCGCATATTTTCAGCGGTCCCTTCACAGGCTTGCCGTCCACTTTTACCGAGCCGGACAAGGGCGGATGCAGTCCGGAGACAAGCTTCAGCAACGATGATTTGCCGCAACCGCTCGGACCGACGACGGCGACAAACTCGCCGGCGCGGATGTTGAGTGTGGCGTTCTGGAGCGCCAGGACACCGTACGCGCCCCCGTAGGAAAGGGTGACGTCATCGATCTCGATCAGCGCCTGATGCTGGGCATCAGGCGTGATCGGCACAATCTTTGCGGTATTTTGCAAATCAGCCCCTGTTACGAGCAGCTGCCGAGCTTGGGTGGGATTCGGTCTGCGCGGGCCGGCAAGAAGCGATCCGTCCACACCTCTTCCAGCTTCGGAGAATGAGAGTATTTCATCGCCGTGACGACCTGATCGATCGTGCTCTGCATGAGCTTCGGATCGACATCGCTGAGACCCTTGGTGGGCACGCCGCGATTGAGAGTGTGCTGCAGGGCCATGACCAGCCGGTCGCACTCGATATCGGTCTTGAGAAGCGGGTTGTACTTCTTCATCAATTCCGCTGCCGCCTTCGGATTCTCGATCGCATCCTTGGTGCCCTGGTTCACCGCGCGAACCATTGCAGCGACGGTCTTGGGGTTCTTCTCGATGAACGAGCGCGACGCCCACATTCCCGTTCCATAGACGTCGAAGCCGATGTCGGAGTACATCAACAGGGAGATCTGGTCCTTGGGTACGCCGAGATCGACCAGGGTCTGCACGCTGGAGACGTCGAAGACCATAATCGCGTCGACATCCCCGCGGATCAGCATCGGTTCACGCATCTGCGGGGCAGTGAAATTCCGCTTGATGCGGATCTCGTCCGGCGTGCCGGGCCTTGTCAGCACGTCGAGGATTGCGCCCGAGGCGCTGCCCGGCATGTCGCCGACAGTCCGCCCCTCCAGGTCCTTCAGCTTCTTGATGTTCGACTTTTTCAGACTCAGGACAGCCAGCGGTGTGTCCTGGAAACTTATCGAGACGAGCGTCAGCAGCTTGCCCGGGTTCTGCGCGTCGAAGCCGATCATCGTCGGAACGTCGGCCCAGCCGAAGTCGTAGGTCCCGGACGCCACGTTTGCGGCGGTGTTGGCCGCCCCTGTTCCGCGGTCGATCCTGACATTGAGGCCGGCGGCCTTGAAGTAGCCCTTGTCCAGCGCAACAAAGAATGGCGCGTGCGTGCCGGAAATCGTCCAATCGAGTAAGAGCGAGACATCCGGCTTCTCGACAGCCTGCGCCGAGGCCGACGCAGCAAGGACGAAAGTGGCGGCTGCGAAAGCGATTGCACCGCAGATGGCGTTTAGTCTCCGGCAAGCACGCATATTGTCCTCCCCAGGTTTTGCGTACGGAGCGGTCAGGTCTTATTGAGGATCGATTTCGCAATCATCGCGTGCACCCCTTTGACGTTGTTGACTGTTTGGGTGACATGCAGATCGGCCGCGAAGCTGCACAGGGCATAAGCCTCGTCCTTGTGAATGCCCGTCAATGCGACAATCCAGTCGATGAGCTGCCTGAGCGCCTGCCTCGCGGCGTCGTCGAGGTCGGTGTCCAGCCCGAAGGCGATCAGATGGGTCGGCGTCTCGCCTCTCGGCAACTTCCAACCGAGATCTTTTCGCACGCGGAACTCGAACGTCCCTTGCAGCGAAGTTTCTATTGCCGTGCCGTTGACCTCGCCGTGGCCCTGAGCGGCGTGCCCGTCTCCGGTCGAGAACAGCGCGCCCTCATTCCACACCGGCAGATAGATCGTCGAGCCGGCGACGAGGTCCTTGCAATCGATGTTTCCGCCGAACTCCCGCGGCTCCTTGCTGTTCTGCCTTCCGAATGCTTTGGGCGGCGCGACCGCAAGCTGCCCAAAGAACGGCGCGAGCGGGACCTTGATTCCGGACGGCAGGGTCGCCGTCATCGCATTTCGATCGAGGCCGACATGGATGATCCGGGAGTAATTGAACTCGTCCGGAAGCGTGCCGCCGTAGGAACGGAAAAGGTTGAACCCCCAGTTCTGCCGGAGCTGGATGTCCAGGATCTTGACTTCGAGAACATCGCCGACTTTGGCGCCTTCAACGAAGATCGGCCCGGTCAGAATATGGTTGCCGGTCCCACGCTTCACCTTCTGATGGATCAGCTTCAGGTCGTCGAGGGGCTCGAAGCCGGACTCTTTTGGAGGCAACCATTCGGGATTTCCCGACACGCATTCGATGGTGACGCGGTCGCCGGAGCCGACCCGCAGGACAGGCTCCAGCCCGCCGTCGAAAAAGCCCCAGTGCACCGTCTCAGGCGTCGAGTGAAGAACATGCGTGTTTGAAGCTCGGCTACTCATCGTTCCCGTCTCCTACTTCGCTTCACTGCCCAGCAGCGTGCCGGGAGGCAGCTTGAAGCAGTAGTCGGCGATCTCGCCCGCCCGCGTGAACCAGACCCGGTCTTTGTGCTTGTGTTCGACGATGTGCTTCATGGCCTGCCGCAAGGGCCGCAGCCGGAACGGCTGACCGACGATGAAGCCGTGCAAGGACGCGCAGAACACCAGCGGCTGACGCTCCGATTGCTCGAGCATCTCCTCGAACTGGTCGACCAGCATGTCCGCGAACTCGCGACCGGTATGATCCCGCTGGACCAAAGTCCCGGCGTCGTTCAGTTCGAGCGGATAAGGCACGGTCAAGATCGGCTTGGTGCGCGTCCGCATCCAGAACGGCTGATCGTCAACCGGCCAATCGAGCAGATGGGTGTATCCGGCTTCTTTCAGCAGGTCCGGCGACACCTTTGATTCGACCGCTCCGGGTCCCATCCAGCCTGTCGGCCGCACGCCGACGTACTTTTCGATCGTCTCGGTGCAATCCGCGATCATGCGGGCTTCGTCGATCTCCCATTGCGGCATCCCGAGCGTCTCGGCATTCGTGCGCCCGTGGCCGAGGACGTCGTCGCCGCGAGCTTTGATCTTGGCGACAATATCGGGATAGAGGCGCGCAACTTCGCTGTTGAGCAGAATGGATGCAGGCAGCTTCAGTTCGTCCAGCATCTCGAACAGACGCCAGATGCCGATCCGGTTTCCGTAATCCCGCCAGGCGTAGTTGCGCGTGGTGGGGGGACCGCCTCGATTGGTCGGGTCCATGCCCCGACCGGACAGGAAGGCAAAGTGCTCGACATTCAGCGCCACATAGAAAGCGAGACGCTTGCCGCCCGGCCACGAAAACTCCTTCCGATTTTCTATCGAGCAGTAATCGTATCTGTTGTGGCCCGGCAACATGGCATTCCCCTTCGGTAACGGTCTTTCGTGATTGTGCCGGGCCTTGACCACTTGTCAAGTGACTTGATCTCTTCTCGGCGGGGTCTCGAGGAACGAGAAGAAGGTGTTGTAGAACCGGTCCTTGTTCAGCCCCAGATGAGTGATGTGACCCGAGCCGGCCATCACCGTGAGCTGCTTGTCGTCGTTCGGCAGCTTGGCAAAGAATTTCAACAGATCGTCGAGCGTCGCGATCCCGTCATGCGCGCCACGCATCACCAGGACGGGGCATGGCAGCTTGAGCGGGTCCACGACCGGCAGCGCCGTGCACATGTCGACAAATGTCCCTGACGGCACCCGATCGCCATAGACGAGTTGCGCGTCAGCCACGGCATCCGCAACGACATTTTCGGAAGTCCCGGGCATGTCGCGGTGAAAGATCGCGGCCAGATTTTTCCGCTCCAGCTTCCTCGTATTGGAAGCCGTGTATTCGGCGAGTCCCTCCCGACGCTTCGCAAGGGTCGGCGAGCCTTCGCCGGTCCATACGAAGGCGTCCAATACCAGGCGCTCGACGCGATCCGGATGCGCTTGCGCAAAGGCAGCGGCGCGCAGAGCCCCGGACGATTGGCCGTAGAAGTGATACTTCTTCTGCCCTGTCTCCCGCTCGATAATCGGGAGCATGGCCTCGATATCCGGCACGGCCATCGCGATATTCGAATTGCTCGCGGTTCGCGACGAGTTGCCATAGCCCTCATGGTCGATGGTCCAGACATCGAAACCACGCGCGGCACAAATATCCATCATGGAATACTCGGACCCACGCTCCGGCACACGCAGGTCGTAACTCGGCATAGCACTCAGGGAGGAGCCGTGGATAAGGATGAGGACGGGCCCCTGCGCCGCGGCCCGGTTGAATTTTCGACACACGAACAGCCGCACGTCGCCCTTCTCCGCCCAGTATTCCCGGCTCTCGATGTCTCTGGTTTCCACCCTGCTCTCCTTGTTGTGGGACGATGGAGTCTTGCAAACCGCTTCGGCCGGTCAGGCAGCCGCGCGCCGTTGCTCGTCGATTTGCGGGCCGCCGTGGGCCGAAGATCGGCCGGCCATGCGGTTTCGCGTCGGAACGAGACGACGGCGCCGGACCGCCCGAAGGCGTGCCCGCGGCCGATCGCATGCCGACCCGCGCCTGAAGCACGACCGCCCGCCGCAGCGATTTTCGGAAGACCTGACGGTCTCCATGGACCGATGGAGGCGGCCTATCCGGCAAGGGCGGGCGCGCTCCGTCGCGCAATTCGCCCGATGCACAGAGTCCGCGAGGAGGGCATCAGCACAAGCCGACGAGGGCGTCATGTGTCCACGCTGGGGCCAGGGTCCTGCCTGAAACATCGCGCGCCTGGATTTATTGTCAAGCGACTTGACAACACCTCCGTTATGCCCGCTTGACAAGCAATCCGAGAATGTTGACGGAGGCGCACGTTTAGGACTAGACCCTAATTCTCACACAGCGACCTCCGGATCGAGCGCCGACGATGCGCCGAGCGCTCGATGCCGCAGGAACTTCCCGAGCTCAACAAAATGCCCGCACGTCTCCGATCAGCCCCGCGGAATGCCCGCAGGCCTGCTGCCCCAATTAAACGACCCAAGAAGAGCGTTCGTCCGGACCAAGCCTCGCCTCCCATGGCACCGGATTCGGACGGCCCGAATGAAGTTCGCATTGGCGGACGTTTGAAACACGCTCGCCTCTCGAAGGGCTACACGCTGAAGGAGCTTGCCAAGCTGGTGGCGTGCTCCGAGAGCATGGTTTCGAAAGTCGAAAACGACAAGCTGCGGCCGTCAATTGCGATGCTGCACCGGTTTGCGCAGGCGCTTGGCACGAATATCGCAAATTTATTCAGCGAGGCGGACCCGAACGCCGGAGTCGTGACCATCGTGCGGAGCCATCAGCGCCCCCGCATCGAGGTCGATCCGCAATTGAGCGGCGGAGACATCTGGCTTGAGCGCCTTATCCCGCATTCGAATGGCCGCCTGCTTCAATCCCATATCCTCAACCTGTTCCCGAATTCCCGGAGCGACGACCTGATCCAGCACACGGGCGAGGAGCTCGGCTTCGTTATTACCGGCCAGGTCGAATTGGAGGTTCAGGGCACCGTCTACGAATTGAACGCCGGCGATTCGTTCTTTTTCGCGTCGAACCTGCCGCACGGATATTATAACAAGGGCAAGAGCATCACCCGCATTCTATGGGTGAACACTCCTCCCAGTTTCTGATGCAGCCCTCGCGTCGCGCCCCGCGGCAGGGGGCGCGATCGCCGAGGCCCGCGGTTAACCTGTCTTTCCGGCGTCCAGGAACGCAAACATCGCGCGATAGAACCGGCTGGAATCCTGGCCCAACGGCGCGACGTGGGCGCAGTCCGGAATCACGACGAGCTGCTTGTCGGAGTTGGGGAGCATGGTGAAGAACGCGGCGAGATCGGCGAGCGTGGCGATTCCGTCGTGCTCGCCGCGGATAATCAGCGTGGGGGCCTGCACTTTGCTCGGGTCGACGAGCGGCAAGTTCGCGCACATGTCGACATAGGTGCCGGTCGGAATCAGGGGCCCGTACGACAGTTGCGCCTCGGCGGCGGCCTCCACGACTTGCGGCTCGGTGGTCCCGGGCTTGTCGCGCGTGAAGATGCTTCGGATCATGTCCTTGTCGATCGCGCGCACGTGATTGCTGCGCCATTCCGACAATCGCTCCCGCCGCTTTGCAAGGGTCGGAGACCCCTCGCCGGTCCAGACGAATGCGTCGAGCACCAGGCGCCGCACCGAGGCCGGCTGCTGCTGGGCGAAGAGCGCCGCGCGCAGCGAGCCCGACGATTGGCCGTAGAAATAGAAACCGGATGCTCGCGTATGTTTCTCGACGACCGGCATCGCAGCGCGGAGATCGTCGGCCCCCTGGGACACATTTGAGTTGTTTTCGGTTCGGCCGGAGCGGCCGTAGCCCTCGTGGTCCATCGTCCACACGTCGTAGCCGTGCAGCGCGCACTGGTCCATGACCGAGTATTGGGAGCCCCTGGACGGAACCTGGAGGTCGTACGCCGGCAGGGCGCTCATCGATGAACCGTGGACGAGGAACAGCACGGGCTTGCCCTCTGGACTACCTTGATACTTTCGGTAGAGGCAGAGCTTAACGCCTCCTTTGTCGGCCCAATATTCCTCGCGCGAAATCGTATGGTCGTCGGCCATGCCTCACCCAAGTGACGTGTTGCCCTGATCGCGCCTCCAGCCAATCACGTGACTTGATTTCTTGTCAAGTATCTGTACTACCGACATCCGCTCGGCAGCGCCGCTCGATTGATGGAGCGTGCGCACGACGTGCCGCGGCCTTCTGCGAGAGCTCGGTGTCGGAGAACCGTTGCCGGCATGTGATCTGTCCCGCCGCATCAGGCGCGTTGGGCTACTTGATGCGACCCCAGGGCCCAGGCAACACGACAGGGTTACACATCAGGCATCGACGGCCGCGGGAGAAACGACGCTCGGTTGCCCCGTCAGGGATCAACCGACATCGGCTCGCAGCAGCTTTTCGACCGCGAGGGCCGTGCGCAACAGCGCAGCGTCGCTGTCGCCGGCTGCCGCCAGCGATAGTCCGACCGGCGCCGTGCCGGGCGCATGGCACGGCAACGTGACGGCGCATCCATCGACGAAATTGATCAGCCCGGCGCTCTTGAGCAACGCCATCTGCGTCTTGTGGAAGAACGCATCGTCACCCTCGAACCGCGTCAGCGGCGGCGCGACGATCGGCACGGTCGGCAGCAGCAGCGCGTCGTAGTCCCGCATCAGGCGGGCGAACGCCTCGACCACCTCGGCGCGCTCGCGCAGCGTGTCGAGATAGTCCGCCGCGGTCATGCCTTCGCCCCGCATGACCCGCGCCAGGATGCGCGGGTCGAACTCGGCGGCGCGCTGCGGGATCAGGTGACGATGCCGCGCGAAGGATTCCGCCGCCTGCATGCCGCCCTTGGCGTTGGCATGGACGACCTTGGCGACGTCGGGAAACGTCACGTCGATCAGTGTGGCGCCGACATCGCGCAGCTTCGCCAGTGCGCGCTCGTAGGCGGCGGCAACCGCGTCGTCCATGTCGTCGGTGACGTAATTGCGCAGCACGCCGAATCGCAGGCGCCCCACCGGGGGTACGTCCGCGCTATCCCAGGCGCAGTCCTCGTCGCGCAGCGCCGCATCGAGCATCGCGCAGCACGTGACCGTGTGGCCGATCGGCCCTGCGCTGTCGAGCAGCTTCGCGAGGGAGCCGGCGCCCTGCAGCGGCACACGCCGCGCCGTCGGCTTGAAGCCGGTCACGCCGCACAGCGCCGCCGGCACGCGGATCGAGCCGCCGGTATCGGAGGCCAGCGCAATGGCTGCCATGCCGTCGGTGACGCTGACCACCGCGCCGGACGACGAGCCGCCGGGAATGCGCCCGGTGGCGCGGTCGTAAGGATTGCGCGGCGTGCCGTAGTGCGGATTGAGGCCGGCGGTCGAGAAGGCGAACTCCGGCAGGTTGGTGCGCCCGACGATCACCATGCCGGCGGCGCGGATGCGGCGCAGCACGGCGGCGTCGCGGCTCGCCTTCGGGCCGTCGGCGTAGACTTTGGAGCCGAAATGCATCGCCGAGCCGGCGACATCGAACGCTTCCTTGACCGAGATCGGAATCCCGGCAAGCGGCGAGATCGTCATGCCTTCCCGGCGCATGGCATCGACCGCACGCGCGGCCGCGCGCGCTCCGTCGGGGTAAACCGTGAGGAAAGCGCGCGATCCCTCGCCGTCCGGATCGGCAATGCGATCCAGCGCCTCCTCGACGAGCTGCTCGCTGGTGATGCGGCCGTCGCGCAGGTCGCGCGCAATCGCGGCGAGCGGCCGGCGAACCATCGATGGCGGCATGGCCACGGCTCCGTTCTCGGTCAACCCATGCTGCCGATATAGGCTTCCTGCACATGCGGATCGGCTGCGAGCTCGGCCGCCGCGCCGTGGCGTACAATGCGGCCGCGATCCATCACGAACGCGGCTTCGGCGAGATCGAGGGCCGTTGCGACGTCCTGCTCGACGAGAAAGATCGCAAGTCCTTCCCGGCTCAACGCCTTGAGATCAGCAACCAGTTGATCGACCATAACCGGGGACAGGCCGAGCGACAGTTCATCGATCATAAGAAGACGCGGTTTGCTCATCAGGCCGCGACCGATGGCGCACATCTGCTGTTCGCCGCCGGACATGGTGCCCGCAGCCTGCGAGCGGCGTTCCCGAAGCTTGGGAAAGACCTCGTAAACCCACTCGAGGTCGCGTGCGAGCTCGGCATTGCCGCATTGACGCGCATAGCCGCCCATCAGCAGGTTTTCCTCGACCGTCATCGGCCCGAACAGACGGCGGCCCTCCGGTACGTGGGCGATGCCGGCGCGCAGAATGTCCTGCGGCTCCCGGTTGGCGGCAGGCCGGCCGCCCCACGTGATGCTGCCGCTCCTGGCCGCGACCACTCCGCTGATGACACGCATCAGCGTGGTCTTTCCGGCTCCGTTGGAGCCAATCAGTGCGGTGATGCCGGAGGCCGGGATCACCAAGCTGACGTCCCACAGTACCGTGACGTCGCCGTAGCCGGCGGTGAGGTTGGAAATCACCAGACTATCGGTCGCCATGGCCCTGCCTCTTGTCGAGATACTTCTTGCCGAGATAGGCCTCGATCACCGCCGGGTCATGCGAGATGTCCTGCGGCGAACCGTCGGCGATCAAGCGGCCCTGCTGCAGCACGATGACCCGCGAGCAGACGGACATCACCACCTTCATCAGGTGTTCGATCAGCACGATCGTGATGCCTTCGTCCGCGAGTTCGCGGATCAGCCGCGAGGCATGATCGACCTCCGCGCTGTTGAGGCCGGCATTCACCTCGTCCAGGAACACGATCTTGGGCTGCATGGCGATCGCCTTGGCGAGCTCCAGCCGCTTGCGCATGGCAAGCGTCAGCGCAGCGGCCGGCTTGGTCGCGTAGGGCGTCAGGCCGACACGCTCGATGACCGGACGTGCCGCGCTCCGGGCCGAGGCCGGCGAATGATCGGGCTGCGAGAACAGGATGGCTGCCGCGACATTATCGACGACATCCATCTCGCTGAAAGGCTGCACGATCTGGAACGTTCGCGCCATGCCGAGATGTGCGGCATGGTAGGGCTTGAGGCCGGTGACAGTCCGCCCGTTAAAGCTCACCTCGCCGGAAGACGGCCGGATCACTCCGGTGATGAGATTGACGAGCGTGGTCTTGCCGGCGCCGTTCGGCCCGATCAGGCCGACGATGCGGCCCGCCTCGAACGTCGTGGTGACGTTATCGACGGCCGTAAGACCACCGAAGCGGTGAGTGAGGGAACGGAGTTCGAGCATGCTCATGGCGTCGCCACCTTTCGGCGCAGCCGCAGCGAGCCGAACCCGCGCGGCAGGAACAGCACCAGGCCGACGATCGTGAGGCCGATGATTCCGCTCGAGAAGTCGAGGTAGTTTCGCCAGATCACCTCTTCCGCGGCGATGTACACGATGGCGCCGACAATCGCGCCGACGCTGCTGCCAAGACCGCCGATCAGCGCCATGACCACCGGCTTCACCGTCAGCAGGATGTCGAACACGTCACCTGGCTCGATATAGTGGACCCAGCTCGCATAAACCCCGCCAGCCATCCCCACGAAGACGCCGGACAGTGCGAAGGCCAGCGTCTTGTAGAAGGTCGAGTTGACGCCGATCATCTCGGCGCCTCCCTCGGCCTGCTTGATGCAGCCGAGCGCAAAGCCGACTTTGGAGCGTTCGACATAAAGACAGGCGAGCGCCGTCAGGACGAGCAGAATCCACATCGCGAAGAAGAAGACGCTCGCTTCGGCCACGATACCGAGATCGGCATGGCGCGGGATATTCAGCCCCATGCCGCCACCGGTAAGGTTGGTCGCCGAGTTGGCGATCTCGCGCAGAAGCTCGACGGTCGCCAGCGTGGCGATTGCGAAATAGTGCCCCTTCAGACGCAAGAGAATGAAGCCCATCATCGACGCGAACACGAACGACACCACACCGGCAATTGCCACCGAGACCGGCAACGCAAATCCAAGTGTCGCGAGAATGCCGGAGGTGTAGGCGCCGAGACCGAAGAAGGCGGCGGTGCCGAACGAGGGATAACCGGCCAGGCCGCCGATCAGGTTCCATGACGCCGCCATCACCGCATACATGCAGGCGAGCGTCGCCATCCGCATCAGATAGGTGTCGCCTGCCAGCGGCGTCAGG
>Ga0182749_1001629_pt1 | contig 17386 bp, 24 predicted proteins | sample eDN3rd37CKraftMG_FD_128875 | JGI IMG/M metagenome (GOLD analysis project Ga0182749, IMG submission 128875) | Enriched Miracle-Growth compost microbial communities from Emeryville, California, USA - eDNA 3rd pass 37_C Kraft MG (version 2) (version 2) ...
CTTCGATCAGCCGGCGGTCCGCGTTCTCGCGCCAGGCGAGGATGCGGTAGACCCGCGCGCCCTCGACAAAGCGGTGGCGCGCCGTGAGCGCGCGCGGCGCGCGGACGGTGATGCGGTGGGTGACGAACGCGCCGAGCGCGTCGGCCGCGACCTCGGCGCTGGCATTGACGGGCACGACCTCGGCCCAGATGTCGGCGACCGGCTCGTAGCTGCGCACGACGCCGCCGGCGCCGTCCGGCGTCTCCACCGGCTGCTGCAGCGAGAGCCGGCGGTTGAAGCGCGCGGGATCGCTCATAGCGACAGCACCCGGTAGGGCGAAACGAGCGCCGCGACCGTCGCAGGCAGCGCGGACACCGTCTGCCCGGGCGCGACCAGCGTGCGGTTCTCGTACCATTGCGCCACGAGCAGCCGGACCGCCTGGCGCAGCGGCTCCGGCACCGCCGACGCCGCATCGCCGTAGCCGACGCTGATGTCGATCTCGATGCCGGCGACGGCGCGGCCCGGCTGCGGCATGGCCCAGGGCGCGAAGCCCAGCACGGAGGCGGCGAGGTCCGGCACGAACGCTTCGGTGTCGACGGCGTGCGCCGCGCCCGCGTCGTCGTAGACGCGCGCCGCGGTGACGGCGGCGAGCGGCGCGGGCCGCACGGCGATGCGCCCGTCCGCCGGCCAGGCGTCGCGCACCAGCCGCCAGCTTTGCGTGACGAGCGCGCGGCGCGTGCCCGCCTCGACGGCCGCGCGCGCAGCGACGATTAGCGACGCGATCAGATCGTCCTCGGCGTCGTCGTCCACGCGCAGGAACGCCTTGGTCTCCGCGAGCGTCAGGGGCTCGGCGGCGGGGCCGGTGAGCAGCAGGGATGCCATGTCGGGTCTCGCTCGATGGCGGCGCGCGGCCGCGGAAAAGGCGAGACGCCCCGCGAGGGGCGCGCGGAGCGTCTCCGAGGCGCGTTAGCGCCTCCTGCCGCGGGGCCGGGAGGAAACCCCGCGGTGTTGTTGACAGGCGGCGCGCGAGCGGGCTCAACGGAGCCCATGCGCCTGCTCGCCGCGATCGTCTTTCTGGTGTCGTCAGCCGTCGCCCGCGCCATGGTCGGAGGCGCGCCGCTGGCGGAGCCCGCGATCGCGCGGCACGTCGTGCTGATCGTCGGCTCGCGCGGCACCGCCTGCACCGGCACCGCCGTCGCGCAGACCATCGTGCTGACGGCGGCGCACTGCGTGCTGCCCGGCGCCGACTACAAATGGGTGTCGTTCGATGCGGCGGGCGCGCCGACGCTGCACGACACGGTCGATGTCGAGCATCACCCGCAGTTCGACCTCAAGGCGTTCCTGAGAAGCCGCGCCACGGCGGACGTGGCGCTGCTCAAGCTCGCGGAGCCGCTGCCCGCGTCCTATGCCCCCGCCCCGCTGTCCGCGCGCACCGCGCAGGTCATGCCCGGCGAGCCGTTCGTCGTCGCCGGGACCGGCGTCACGGTCCGCGGCGACGGCAAAAGCGGCGGCAAGGTCCGCGCGGCGCGCCTCGTCGCCACCGGCCATCCCGGCCCGCTGCAGCTTCGCCTCGTCGACCCGTCGACCGGGAACGACAAGCCCGGCCTCGGCGCCTGCACCGGCGACTCGGGCGCGCCGGCCTTCGACCTCAGCGAAGGCGCGCCGGCGCTCTACGGCGTAGTGAGCTGGTCCACCGCCGCGCGCAACGAAGGCGGCTGCGGCGGCCTCACCGGCATCACGCCGCTCGCGCGCTATCGCGGCTGGATCGACGCGACGATGAGACGGATGGGCGCAGAGTAGCCGTCCGCCGGATGACGCATCGGCGGCGTAGCCCGGACGGAGCGTCACAGATCGCGATGATGCGATCGACACAATTCCGCAACGCCGGGCGCGCGGCGATCGGCTACGGCATCGCTCCGGCGCAGCTCCCGGTCGTGCACAAACTCCAACAGCCGGATATAGGCTTCATTGAGCGCAACCCGGAGGTTGTCGTCCTTGGCCTCAAAGAGCCTTGTCATTTCCGACGCGCAGGTCGCGTATGGTGCTCGGAACGGGAAAGCCATAGCCTGCTCCAGGCTTTTCAAAGAAAAGCTGCCCCGCTTTATGATAATTGCTGGTGTAAAGATCAGTCCCAACCATCTGAAGCGCGACCAACAATGCCTGGACAGAGTCGAAACCACCGGCTGCCCTGACCTCTGTCCCTTCCGGCCAGTCGATTTCATAGCGACACGACCAGGCCGGTCCGTCGGGCTGCGGCGCATGGATTCGGATTGGCAAGGGATGTTCTCCATTCGGGCCGACAAACGTCAATTGGCGCGTGGCGACGATCATGACCTCCTCAATAGTTGAATGGCAGAATTGGACGCTGAGCAAGACATGCCGCATATCGCTCGCTGGCCTGCCGATAGCAGGCGGGCAAGCCTACCATTTTGCACTGGAACAAATCCTGTCGATATTGGGCCTCGCATTCAGCCTCGAGTTGGGGAGAACGTCGCGACGCTATTACACCAGTGCGGCCCTTCGGCCACTTGGTCAGCATCGGGCGCGTGAAACGTTGCCGCTGGAACGCTTCCCAGGGGCTTTCGAATGGCGATGTCATGGATAGGCTTCCGGTGACGGCGTAGCCCGGACGGAGCGAAGCGAAGTCCGGGGCGGCCTCGCGACCTGGCGCGGCCGCCCCGCATTGCGCTCCGCTCCACGCGGGCGACGGCGGCGGCGCGCCTAGGACGCCGCGAACTTCATCAGCTTGATGGCGTCGAAGTCCTGCACGTTCCCGCCGACGCGCTTGGTGGTATAGAACAGCACGTAGGGCTTGGCGCTGTAGGGGTCGCGCAGCACGCGCACGCCGGCGCGGTCGACGATAAGATAGCCGCGCGCGAAGTCGCCGAAGGCGATGGCGGTGGCGTCCGCCACGATGTCCGGCATGTCCTCCGCTTCCACCACCGGGAAGTTCATCAGCGTGGCGCGGGTGCCGGCGCCGGAGGGCGGCTGCCACACGTAGCTGCCGTCGCTGTCCTTGAGCTTGCGCACCGCAGCCTGGGTCTTGCGGTTCATCACGAAGCTGGCGTTCTGCCGATAGCCGGCCTTGAGTGCATAAACGAGGTCGATCAGCGGATCGGCCGGGTTGGTGCTCGGGAAGCCGGCCGACAGGCCGGAGGCGACGTAGCCGAGCTTGCCCCAGGCCCACGAGGCTTCCGCGACGATGGTCTGGTGCAGGAATCCGGTGGGCTTGTTGCTGCCGTCGCCGTTGACGAAGGCCGCGCCCTCCTGCGCCGCGAACACCTGCTCCACCTCGCCGGCGAGCCACTGGTCGATGTTGACCGCGGCGTCCTCGAGCAGCGTCGCCGTGGCCGCCGGCATGGCGTAGAGCTCCATCGCCGGGAACGGCAGCTCGGCGAGCGTCGGCGAGCCGGTCTGCGCGCGCGCGTCGGTCTCGCCGACCCAGCCGTAGGCCGGGCCCGCGGTCATGAACGGCTTCTTGTAGATGTTTCCCGAGATCGTGCGCACCGAGGCGATGCCGCGGATCGGCGAGATGGCGGCGAGGCGCTGGCCGATCACGGTCTCGATCTCCGGCGGCACAACGTAGCCGCCGTCGGCGTCCGAGCCCGACGACATCGCCTTGTGCTCGAGCTGGCGCAGGCCGGCGCTCTCGCCGCTCCTGACATAAGCCTCGAACGCCGCCTTGTGCTCGATCGACGCCTGGCTCCTCGCCTGCGCCGGCTCGGCGCCGAGCGCGGGCCGCGCGCCCTTGAGCGCGAGGGCGTCGAGCCGGCGCTGCTGGGCGTCGAGCGCGGCGTCGATGCGCGCGAGCCTGTCCTCGGTCAAAGGATCGACGGCGCCGCGCCGCTCCAGCGCGGCGAGGCGCTCGTCGTTGGCGTCCTTGAACGCCTCGAAGGCGCGCATCATGTCGGCGAGCGCGTCGGGCGCGCCGCCGGCCTTGGTCTCGAGCGAGTCGTGGGAAGCGATGTCCATGACGGTCTCCTTGTGAATGGACGAAAGGCTAGCGGCGCCGGCGCGGCGTCGCGGTCCGGCGGCGAAACAGAGTCAGGAGGCGAAAGGAGGATCGGCTTTGCTGTCCGGGCGGTTTTGCCGCCTCAGATGTAGCGGCCGTAGGTGTCGAGGCTGGCCTCGATCTCGGCGGTCAATTCCGGATGGGCCGCAAGCGCCTTGTTGGTCAAGGCATCGCCGATTCCGGCAATCGCCGTCGCGATGCCGATAGCGTAGTCCTTGTATTCATCGGAATTCATCTGCCGACGCAGCAGGTCCATCAAATCCTGGAGATCGCGCGACGTTTGAAACGCGACGCGGATGATGTGGCGTGCCACCGCTTTATCCATACGAGGCGCCCTGTATCCAAATCATGGGTCGAGAGATCGCGAGCTTATCCATCAATCACAACCCGTGCCAGGCCGACCGAGTGCATGTGTTCATACCCCACACGTCCGGCGACGCGTTGCCTCGGCCGCGCCTCTTTCACCGCCTGCACGCGCGCGCCGGCGAGCAGCGGAAAGGTGACGACGGAGATTTCCCACAGGTCGACCTCGTAGAGCTTGCGCACCCGCGTGCGCGGATCGACGCGGCCCTTCACCGTGCGGAAGCCGATGGAGAGGCCGTCGATGGCGCCGGCGCGCACCAGCGCCAGCACCTCGCGCGAGCGCTGCACGTCGGGAATGAGCTTGCCGCGCGCGCGCAGGCCGCGGAAATCCTCGACGAGCTCCAGCCACACGCCGATGGGCTCGGAGGCGTCGTGCTGGAACAGCATGGGAATGCGGCGCAGGCCGCGCAGCTTGAGCGTGCGCGCGAACGCGCCGGGCATCACCATGTCGCGCGCCTGGTCGATGGCGCCGAACAGGCTGGCATAGCCCTCGACGATGCCGTCGCCATCGATGGTCGTCGTGAAATTCGCGCGCGCGGCAACGGCCGGCGCCGGCGCGCCGGCAGGGCCGGCCGCCAGGTCGGGAACGGACATGGGACTTTCCTTGTCGGGTGGGTTGAGCGCAGCGTAACCCGCCATGGGCGGTGCGTTTGGCCCGGTGGGTTTCGCTATCGCTCAACCCACCCTGCGCACTACTTCCCCCGCGTCGCTTTCGGCTTCGCGCGCTTCGCCGCCTTCGGCCGCCTGCGGCTGACGCGCTCCAGCTCGTTCAAGAACTCGCGGAACACGGTGAGATGGTCGGGCCGCGACTTGGTCTCGCCGCGGATCGAGCGCATGACGGTGTGCAACGTATCCATCGCTATCCTTTCTGCCGGTCGTTGAAGCGCGCGAGCTCGCGCACGAAATCGTCGAAGCGCCGGCTCGCCGCTCCGAGCTCACGCAAGAGCGCGAGCGCCAGCGCGCTCGCCGAGGCGGCCCACAGGAACAGCGCGAGATGCGCGAGGTCGCCGCGCTCCGCGAACGTGGTGATGAGGTCAGTCATGGCGCGTTCCGCGCGCCGCGCTCACGCGGCGAGGAAGAACCCGCGCTGCGGCTCGTAGTCGAGCACCTTGCCGTAGAAGAACCTGCTCAGTGCTTCGGTGGTGAAGAACACGAGGTCGATGCCGGAGACGGTCTGCACGCCGTGGGCGACCTCGTCGGCCTGGGCCTGCCCATAGAATCCGATGGCGACGTTTCCTGACTCGGCCGGCATCCGTGACACATAACCCCAGCCGACGCTGAGCACGCACGCCGGCGTGCCGGGGGACTGCGTGTCATGCTCCGCGCGCAGCCCTATGAGCCGTTGTTTGGCTCGCTCCGAGATTATGAAATTTGCCCGCGGCATTCCTTCGGGGAAGCATGGCAATCTCCTTCACCGCCGGTCGTCATGCGCGCAGGGAGCGCGGTCTGACGCCGAGCCGCGGCCGGCAGACGACCGACGGACCTACCAGAACTGCACGCGCTGGAACTCGCTTGGAAAATACTGGCGCTTCAGATCATCGACGATCTCCGCAGCGCGAATTCTGAACCCCATCGGGGGCCAGGCCTCCTGACCCGGCACGTCGATGGCGACAACGATCTCCCAATCCGGAACGTCCTTCAATAAGTCCTGGAGGGAGCGAACGACCATCGGCTGCAGGAACGAAAGCCTGTTTATGCAGACTTTGTTTGACCGGAATCCGTAATTGTCGTCGAGAACCCAATAGTCCCCTTTACCGAAAGCGTCTTCGGCTCCAAATTGACCGAGCTGATCGCTGATCTTTCTGTACATCACGTTCCAGGTGTCAGTCTGAGAATCGTGACCCGCCATGAGCACACCCTTTTATTCAATACCCCGGAAACGAGGCATTCGCATTATTTCGCGCAACAGCATTCGCATATTGAAGTTACGAATTCTCGGATCTTTTGATGTCAGAACCGAGTCAAGGAACTGTCTGGCCTGATCTGGGGTCATTTGTCCCTCTTGAATCCCATTGTCAAATTTGAATTTCTGGAACAGCTCCTTAACAGCGTCATTATAAAGACGATGATCCTTATCATACAAGTTGTTCCTAGGGTCTCGGAGCGGCCCAGTCGTGCTATTCTTGAATACTTTTCGTGTTTCCGGTGAAAGCAACTCGTTGTCGAACAAAGATCGTGGAATGTAGTGATGGCCGCCGCCCGCGAGCCTCGTCCATTGCCCGCCGTTGGGATTCCCCGCTGGCACCCGCGGCTCAGTTTCCCAATGCGGATACGGCGGCAGCGACTTGAATTGCGGTGCGCTGGCGTGGCTGTACGCCAGCTTCAGGCACCGCGTCGCGAACTCGGACTTGCGCTCGACGTACGCGGCGCTGCGCCGGCCCGCGCGTTCCAGCAGCCATTCCCGCATCGCGGCCCGGTCGCCGATCAACCAGACGCGTTCGCGCGCAGCCGTTTCGCGGAGCTCGTTGAGAAGCAACATGGGAGAGCCTCCGGCAGACGCCGCGAGACAGGGCTATTTCAGCGAAAGCGAACGTCGGCGGAGCCGCCCTACCCCACCGCGTCGCCGTCCTCGATCGGGCCGAATCCGACCATGGCGCGCTTCTCGTTGACGGTGAGGAACGGCGCGGCGGAGACGCGCGCCCACAGCGCGGCGCGGTCGGCTGAGAGCGCGTCGATGGCGTCGGTGTCGATCACAAGCTGCAGGCCTTCGCCGAACGCCGGCGAGAGCCAGCGGGCGAGCGCGCCGAGCACGCGCCCCGCGAGCGGCAGCACGGTCTGGCGCCAGAACACGCGGTTCGCCTCCTGATAGTTCGAATAGGTGTTGTCGCCGGGGATGGCGAGCAGCATGGGCGGCACGCCGAAGGCGAGCGCGATCTCGCGCGCGGCGGCGTGCTTGGCTTCGAGGAAGTCCATCTCCTTCGGCGAGAGCGACATCGCCTTCCAGTCGAGCCCGCCTTCGAGCAGCAGCGGCCGGCCGGCGTTGCGCACGCCCTGGTAGGTGTCTTCGAGCTCGCGCTTCAATCGCTCGAACTGGCTGTCCGACAGCACGCTGCCGTCCGGCCCCGCATAGACGAGCGCACCGGAGGGCCGCGCCGCGTTGTCGAGCAGCGCCTTGTTCCACACCGCCGCCGCGTTGTGGGTGTCGACCGGCACGGCGGCGGCTTCGAGCGGCGCCAGGCCGTAGTGGTCGTCGAGCGGGTGGAACAGCTTGAGGTGCAGGATCGGCGGCAGCGGCCCCGTTTGCGCGAAGCGCACGGTCTCGACGCCGACGCTATACTCGTAGGCCTGCGGCCAGCCATCCGGCCCCGGCTGCACGCGCATGCGGTCCGGCCGCAGCGCGTAAAGCTCGCGCACGGTGGCACCCGACGCGCCGTCGAGCGCCACCGCCTCGATGTAGGCGTTGCCCGCGATCAGCAGGTTCGCGGCCACGGCTTCGAGGAAGCCGGCGCGGTCCTCGCGCGGGTTGGGCTGCGCGAGAAGGTCGAGCAGCGGATGGCGGTCGATGGGCCGGCCGCTCTCATAGAGAATGACCGGCGCCGCGCCGACGTTCTCGGCCACGAGCTTCACCGCGCGATGGACGATGGCGTTCTTCACGAAGCCCTCGCGCGCCAGCGCCGCGTAGTCGCGCGGCGTCCAGCGCGCCCGGCCGCCGCTCTCCAGTTGGAGAAGCCGCGCGGTGCGGCTCGCCTTGGTCTCGGGCGCGAGCGCGACCGCGGCGCGCGCCATGGCGTGGCCCAGCGTGGAACGGAGGGTCATGGAGCACCCGTCTGCTTGTAGTGATGAATGAAATCGCGTGGTCATTCCGGGACAGCGCGAAGCGCCGGGCCCGGAATCCAGAAAAAAGCTTAATCCGTCTCGTTGGATTCCGGGTCCGCGCCTTCGGCGCGCCCCGGAATGACGTCGGAGCAAATGACTACAGCCCCCTCACCCGCGGCTCGCCGCGCGCGCCGAAGGTCAGAGCCGACACCGCCCACACCAGGGCATCGAGCCGGTCCGGCGAGCGGCCGGACGTGAGGCCGTCGACCCCGAAGTCGCACATCTCGTCCTCCAGCGCGGCGAACACGCCGGCGTGCTTCACCCTGCCCTGCGCGTAGAGCGCGGCGACCGGCTCGGCGCGCAGGTACTTGCCGCGATGCGCGTGCACGGCCGTCACCGGCACCGACGCGTCGGCCTGCGCGATCACGGCGCGCACCATCTCGCCGCCCTGGTTCACTTCGACCACCAGCGCGTCGGCTTCGAGCCTGCGCCACAGCGCGATCGCTCTCGCCGCCCAGCCGGCGGGCTTGAGGCCGGCGACGGTCTCGTCGGCGAGCACGTAGGCGGTGCGATCCTCGGCGATGCCGCAGGCGACGAGGCCGCAGGCGTCGGCGCGACTGCCGGCCGCCGCCGGCGGATCGACCGCGACCACGATGCGCGCGAGCGGCGGCGCCGCCGCGACGCGGCACGCCTCGATCAGCGCGCGCGACCACAAAGCGTCGGCGCGCTCCTCGATGATCTCGCCGTCGAGCTCCTGGCGGCCGAGCCGCGTGCCGGCGTAGCGCGCGACCACCGCGTCGAGGAACGCCGGCGCGAGAAACGCGGCGTTGGCGCGGGTGCGCGCCCGCGTCGTGACGCAGCGCGGGTCGGCGATCAGGCGTTTCAGCAGCGCGCTCGGCCGCGGCGTCGTGGTGACGACCTGCCGCGGCCGGTCGCCGAGCCGCAGGCCGAACTGCAGCATGTCGAACGCCTCCTCGGCGTATTTCCATTTCGCGAGCTCGTCGAGCCACGCCGCGGCGAACTGCGGCCCGCGCAGCGAGTCGGGGTCCTCCGCCGAGAACAGTTGCGCGACGATGCCGTTCGGCCACTCGAGCCGGCGGCGCGAGGGGATCCACGCCGGCCGCTCGGCGCGTCCGTGCGCGGCCATCACGCCGGAGACGCCCTCGACCATCACCTCGCGCACGTCGTGCTCGGTCTCGCCGATGAGCGCGATCGGCCCCGCGGCGCGCGCCGCGAACGGCGGGATGCCGAGCGCGACGCGCTTCACCCATTCGGCGCCGGTGCGGGTCTTGCCGCTGCCGCGGCCGCCGATCAGGAGCCAGGTGGTCCACGGCGCATCGAGCGGCGGCGGCGACTGATAGGCGTGCGAGAGCACCGGGAAATCGGCGGCGAGCGCGCTAATCTCGCGCGGGCTCAGCGTCGCCAGCAGCGCCTTCACCCTCTCCGGCGGCGAGCGCAGCAAGGCGGTCCGCAATGCCGCGGCGTAGTTCGTCGATGTCGTCATGGTCATCCGGCGGGACCGGCGCGTCGGGCTTGCCGGACTTGCGTGTGACGGCGCGCTCGTCGTCGAGCGCGGTGAGGCCGGCGAGCGTCTTCACCAGCACGGCGAGCATGCGCGCGTCGCGCTCGCGCTCGGCCGGCGCCTGGTCGGCGGCGGCGAGCCGCTCCTCGATGGCGCAGACCTGCCGGCTCGCCGCGTGCCACAGCCGGTTGACGAGCCCGCGCCGCGGCACGCGCGGCAGGGTCGGCTGCCGTGGCCGCTTGCGTCGCGGCAGCGGCTCGCAGGCGGGCTCGCCCGGGGCCATGATGCCGTCCACGACGCGATAGAGCGTGGAGCTGGTCACATCGCAGAGCCGGCGGATGTCGGCGGTCGGCGCGCCCTCCTGGTAGAGCGTGCGGACGCGCGCAATCAGCGCGGCCGGCAGCGGCGCGGACACGGACATGACGAAATCCTGCTTGGAGACGGCGCGGCGGCCGGCGACTAGCGACCGCGCGTGAACGTAAATCAGACTCTAGGCGACAAAAACCAGCAATACCGCGCCGAGAATGACGACGGCGGCGGCGAGGCTCACCAGCAACACGTAGCGTACGTTGTGGCCGGTCACGCCCTGGCGCGCCTGGGTCGTGTTCTTCACGGGAGCGGTGTCGGTTCGAGCGTTGGTCGAGTCCATCTCCAGCCTCCCTTGCAGTGACAGGCAGTCGAAAACGAAGGCTTGGACCCAACGCCCGCCGCGGCCCGGTGTTCCCGATCGCCTCGGGGCGCAATTATCGAGCATGGCGCGACCTTATAGGACCATCGTCACCATGTCAAGCATATATTCTGTTGTTAGGAATTTACGCCCGGAGATTAGCCGCGTGGCGGAGGTGTGCCGTATTATATAGTCGAATCGGTTCAGCCCGGAGCCGCCGATGTCCCATTCGCCCGAACGCTGGCAGCACGACCACGTCTTCCTCGGCGAGAGCCACGAGCTCCACGAGCGCCGCACCTGGGCCGTGGTGGCGCTGACGCTCGTCATGATGGCCGGCGAGATCGCCGGCGGCGCGCTCACCGGCTCCATGGCGCTGCTCGCCGACGGCTTCCACATGGCGACCCACGCCGGCGCGCTCGGCATCGCCGCGCTGGCTTACAGCTTCGCGCGCAAATACGCCCGCCACGCCCGCTTCAGCTACGGCACCGGCAAGCTCGGCGAGCTCGCGGCCTTCGCCAGCGCCATCATCCTCGCCCTGGTCGCGCTGCTGATCGGCTACGAATCGGTCGAGCGCCTGATCGCGCCGGTGCCGATCCGGTTCGGCGAGGCCATCGCCATCGCCGTGCTCGGACTCGCGGTGAACGTCGCGAGCGCGTGGCTCCTGGCCGACGACGACCACCCCCATGGCGACGCGCCCGGCCATCGCCATCACGACCACCACGCCGACTACAACGCCCGCGCCGCCTATGTCCACGTGCTCGCCGATACGCTCACGTCGGTTCTCGCCATCGCCGCGCTGCTCGTCGCCTGGCAGTTCGGCTGGACCTGGCCCGACCCGGTGGTCGGCATCGTCGGCATGATCGTGATCCTGTCGTGGTCGTGGACGCTGGTCCGCGCCGCCGGCGCCGTTCTGCTCGACGTGGTGCCGAGCCCCGAGCTCGCCGAACGCATCCGCGGACGCCTGGAGCAGGACGACGACGTGGTCACCGATTTCCACGTCTGGCGGCTCGGCCCCGGCCACCTCGGCGTCCACGCCACGATCCTCGCGGACGATCCCCGGCCGCCGGACCACTACAAGGCGCGGCTCGCCGGCATCGACGGGCTCTCGCACGTCACCATCGAGGTGCAGCCCTGCCCCGAGCACGCGGCGGCGCGCGCGGGGTAAGCCGGCGGCCGGTCCCCGCTACGGCCACCGCCACGCCAGCAGCGGCGCCATGAACGCCGGCAGCGGCAGCGCGTCGAGGCTGAGCGAGATCACCACCACGCCGAGGAACGACACCACCGTTCCGACCAGGATCTTCGGCCCGAACACCTCGTGCTCGGGGTTGAGCCAGCGCGACAGGTGGATGCGGAACACGTTGTTGAGCGCGATGATCGGCGCGGTCACCGTCACCGGCGCGATCGACACCGCCATGTAGGCGAAGATCTGCGAGACGTAGACCATCATTCCCGAGGTCATGAACCACTTGGCGGCCTCGCGGTTCACCGCGCGCAGGTCACGCCAGCGGCCGGGGAAGAAAAGCGTCAGCCCGGTGAACGCCGTCGCCGACAGCGAGGCGATGACGCCGCCGGCCAGCGCCGCGGCGAGCCCCTGCCCGTTGGCGGCGAAGCGCACCAGCGGCGGCGACGCGCCGTAGAACAGCGCGGCGAGGAACGCGAACAGGTAGCCCTCGACCAGCCGCGGCGCGAAGCCCGCCGCGGCCGCGACGGGCTTCTTCGGCGCGCGGTCGCGCGATACGATGGCCGGCCCGGCGACGATCAGCAGGATGCCGACGATGCGCAGCCCCGTGAGCGTCTCGCCGAGGAAGACGATGGCGATGGCGAGCGACACCACGAGGTTGAACTGCATCACCGGCCCGGCGAGGTTGGTGCCGATGGCGTTGAGGGCGCGGTAGTTGCAGTAGCGGCCGAAGCAGAAATGGGTGACGCCGACCACGGCGAACACGATCACCGAGACGCGCGGCAGATCGAAGATGACGCCCGGCCGGCCGGTGAGCAGCAGCGCCGCGAAGAAGATCGGCCCGCCGGTCGGGATCGAGAGCGAGGTCGCCTGGGTCACCGTGCCGGAGCGCACGCCGCGCCGCACCGCCGCATTGGTCCACGCGAACGTGGCCGCCGAGATCAGCGCCAGCAGTCCTCCCAGCACGAACGGTTCCTTCCCTGCGTCGTTGCTCGCACGCTACGCAAACCGCGGCGCGGCGCAAGGGGCGCGGACGCAGGGCTGGCCAGGTCGCTGGAATGGCGGCGCCCGGGAAACGACGAACGACCTGGCGCTCACTCCGCCGCGGTCTGGGCCCGCGCCTCGGCGTAGCGGCTCGGCGGCCGCGGCAGGCCGAGGTGCTCGCGCAGCGTCGAGCCCTCGTACTCGGTGCGGAACAGGCCGCGCTTCTGCAGCTCCGGGATCACGTAATTGCAGAAGTCGTCGTGCGCGCCGGGGATGTAGGCCGGCATCACGCAGAAGCCGTCGCAGGCGCCGTTGGTGAACCACTCTTCCATGTAGTCGGCGATCCATTTCGGCGTGCCGTAGACGATGTTCTTGCCGCGCGCGCCGGCGACGCGCTCGCCAAGCTGACGGATCGTCAGGTTCTCCTTGCGCGCCATGGCGACGATGGAATCGTAGTGCCCGCGGCTGCCGTTGGTCGGCGGCAGCGGGTCGGGCAGCGGCTCGTCGAGCGGATAGGGCGAGAGGTCCATGCCGCCGAGCATGGTGGAGAGGATCTCGCGCCCGACCATGGGATGGATCAGCGACTGGAGATAATCGAAATTGGCCTTGGCGTCGGCCTCGGTCTGGCCGATCACCACGCACAGGCCCGGCAGGATCTTGCAGTGGTCCGGGTCGCGGCCGTAGCGGCGCATGCGGCTCTTGACGTCCTCGTAATACGTCTTCGCCGCCTCGATGTTGAGGTGCGGCGAGAAGATCGCCTCGGCGTAGCGGCCGGCGAGCTCCTTGCCCTCGTCGGATGCGCCGGCCTGCACGATCACCGGGTGGCCCTGGATCGGCCGCGGCACGTTGAGCGGGCCGCGCACCGAGTAGTTGGGCCCCTTGTGGTTGAGGTAGTGCATCCGGTCCGGCTCGAAATAGAGCCCGGTCTGCGTGTCGCGCACGAAGGCGTCGTCGTCCCAGCTGTCCCACAGGCCCTTCACCACCTCGACGAACTCGTGGGCGCGGGCATAGCGCACCGGGTGCGGATCGACGTGGTCGCGGCCGAAGTTGTAGGCCTCGGCGATCTGGTTGGAGGTGACGCAGTTCCAGCCCGCCCGGCCCTTGCTGATGTAGTCGAGCGAGGCGAACTTGCGCGCGGTATTGTAGGGATCGTTGTAGGTGGTCGAGGCGGTGCCGACGAGGCCGATCTTCTTCGTCACCATGGCGAGCGCGGACAGAAGCGTCAGCGGCTCGAAGTGGGCGATGAACTGCACCGAGCGGCTGATCGCCTCGATGTCGGCCTGGCGCGTGGCGTTGCCGTCGGCGAGGAAGATCATGTCGAACCTGGCGCGCTCGGCGGTGCGCGCGATCTCGGCGTAGTGATCGATGTTGATGGGGGCGTCGGCCTGGGCGCGCGGATGGCGCCAGGACGCCACGTGGTGACCGGTGGGGTTGAAATAGGCGGCCAGTCGCATCTTGCCGTCGCCCATGGGGACCTCCTTGCCTCCCGCATTGCGGATGTTGTCGGCAGTGTTCCACTGCGGAACGGGCGACGCAATCCCGTTCCACAGACCGGATCATGGAGGTTCGGGCGCGCCCGCCAATCGCAGCGGCGGGGGACAGGCCATGCGCTCAGCCGCTCAGCGCGTCTCCCCGTCCGGGCTGCGGCATTTGCGGGCCGCCTCGGCCGGGCGCGGCTGCGCGGCGGCGGCTTCCCAGAAGCCCTGAAGGATGATGAAGGGTAACCACATCAAGAACGGCATGGGCCGTCTCCAAAGTCGTGAGCCGCCCGCCGTCGGTGAGGAAATTCCCCAAGTCCCGATCCGGTTCGGCCCCGTAGCCGGGAGATTTTCGCGGCCGTCATGGAACCAAACCTGCCGGCGCCGCCTCATGGGACAGACGCGGGTGGGCGTGTGATCGAGGAAAGGTTCAATCCATGCGCGCTTTTCTGACCCCGGCCATCCTGGCAGCCGCGCTCGCCGCGACGGTCCTGCCCGTCCAGGCGCAGCCGCGATTTAGCAGCCAGGAGGCGATCATGACCGAGCTGCAGAAGCAGGGTCCGAACGCCTATGCCTACGGCCCCGATTCGAATGGCGACTACAGGATCGTCTCGCCGCACAACCGCGCCTACGGCTACGCGCCCGACTTCTTCTGGCCCCGCCATCGTTACCATCACCGGCACTATCGCCGCTGGTGACGACGCAGCGAACGGCTGAATCTCGGCGCGGCGCGCTCCTTCTCCCCGCTTGCGGGGAGAAGGTTGGGACGAGGGGCACTCTCGATCCGGTTGCCGTCCTGTTGTTGCCGTCCTGTTTCGGGAGCGTCTCCCTACCGTCCCGCCCCCTCGCTGCGCCCGCGCAGCGGCCGCTCCTCCATCAGCGCGAACGAGACGATGGAGAGCGCCACGAACGCCATGCAGGCGACGAACACCCAGCGGAACACGCCCGCGAGTTGGTCCGAGGACGCGCTGGTCTGCGCCAGGATGTCGGCGGCCGCGCCGGTCTCGCCGCCGAGCCCGGCGAGGATGATCGCGCCGATGATGGCGACGACCAGCGCGCTGCCGAGCGCGCGGAAGAAATTGGCGACGCCGGTCGCGGTGCCGACGTGATAGCGCGACACCGCGTTCTGGATGCACACCGTGCTGCACGAGAACACGGTCCCGAGCCCGCCGGCGTAGACGCACAGCGCGACGATCACCCACCACAGCGGCGCGGCCGGGAACGCGGCCAGCGTCCCGAGCGACGCCAGCGCGCAGGTGAGCCCGGCGAGCGGGAACCACTTGTAGCGGTCGAAGTGCATCATCACGCGGCCGGAGGCGATCGAGCCCGGCGTCGTCATCACCGCGATGGGGATGAGCGCGAGGCCGGAGTCGGATGCCGAGAGGTGCTGCACCTTCTCGTAATAGAGCGGCATGAACACCGTGAGGCCAATGGACGTCGAGACCGCACAGGCCGCCGCCGCGGTGCCGGTGCGCACCACCGGGTTCTTGAGGATGGACAGCGGCAGGAACGGCTCGTCCTCGTGGGACAGCCGCCAGCCGAACAGCGCGGTGAACGCCAGCGCCGCAGCGAACAGGCCGAGGATCGTGCCCGACAGCCACGGAAAGCGCACGCCGCCCCAGGTGAGCGCGAGCAGCGCCGTCATGGAGGCCGCCACCATCAGCGCCGCGCCGGGGATGTCGAGCCTGTGCTTGCGGTGGTTGTGCGGCAGCCGCTTGAGCTGGCGGTTGATCATGTAGGCCGCGGCGATGCCGAGCGGCACGTTGATCCAGAACACGATCTGCCACGGCATGTAGTCGGCGATGAAGCCGCCGGCGGTCGGCCCGGCGACGCCGGCCGCGACCCACACCGTGCCGATATAGGCCTGGTAGCGGCCGCGCTCGCGCGGCGCCACCGCGTCGGCGACGGTCGCCTGCACCATGGGCACGATGCCGCCGCCGCCGATGCCCTGCAGGCCGCGCATCAGGATCAGCGTCAGCATGGTCGGCGCCAGCGCGCAGGCGATGGAGCCGACGACGAAGATGCCGATGGCGCCCATCATGATCACGCGGCGGCCGTAGATGTCGGAGAGCTTGCCGCACAGCGGCGCGGCGATCGTCGAGGAGAGCAGGTAGGCGGTGATGAGCCACGACAGGTTGTCGAAGTCGTGGAACTCGCGGCCGATGGTCGGCAGCGCCGTGGCGATGACGGTCTGGTTGAGCGCCGAGACGAACATGGACAGGCAGACGCCGAGCATGATCTGGCGGATCTCGGCGTCGCTGAGCACCCAGCGGCCGGGCTGCGGCCCGCCGGGCGACGGCGCATCGATCGCGACCACGTCCACGGCGGCGACGCCGACCGGGGCGACGGCCGCTTCCTTGAGCTCCTCGGCGCCAGGATCGGGACCCCGATCGGAGCCGGCGTCGCGCGCGAGGTCGGCGGTGGCGGTCTTGTCGTCCATTGTTGTTGTCGTTGTCCCAGAAGGAACGGCCGGCGCGCGGACTTAGCGGGCGGAACGGCGCGCTACAACCCCTTTTGGAGCCCCGCCCCCGCGCCTGCAACGGCGCCGTGTGCGGGGCTGGTATGAGACGGCGCCGGGACGCGTCGCCGACGCGCATCGCCCCGGCGGCCGCCGGGCGTCCTACCGGAACGGGTTGGTGATGACGACGCCGCCGATCTGCCGACCGTGCGCCATGTCTTCCGACAGCACTTCGCGGCAGCCGAGCGCGCCCGCCGCCGCGACGATGGCGGCGTCCCAGTAGGACAGCCGGGACGCAGCCTTGATCGCCAGGGCGTCGTTCAGGAGCGCCAGCGTGATCTCCTGCACGGGAAACCGCAGCCACGCCCGCATCAACGCAACGGCGTCCTCGTGGGGGACCGCCCCGCGAAACGTCGGACGGGTGGCCTGGACATAGAACTCCTGCAACACCTGCACGGAGATCGCGTTGTCGCCGTTCTCGATGGCGGCGATCGCGATGTCGCGCTTGGCTTCCTCGCCGGGGTGGGTGCTGATCGAATAGAGCAGGACGTTGGTGTCCAGGAATCGCGCCGGCATTACCTTCGGCGCTCGTACAGCGCGTCGCGGGACAGCCGCTCGCCGGCGCTGAAATCGCGGATGCGCCGGCGAATGGCGCGCTCGTCGCGAACCAGACGGTCGAACTCGCTCTCGTCGCTGACGAGATTGGACAGGAACTGCTTCACGAGCGCCGATACCGAAGTGTCCCGCTCGGCGGCCCGCACGCGCGCGCGCCGGTAGGTCTCGTCGTCCACAGAAACTGTGATATTTTTCATAGCATCACAGTATGATTGCGGACTTGAATGTCAAGGCACCGGGGCTACGGGGGCGGCCCGTCAGGACGCCGCGCGCCGCCGCCTTGCCCTGGCCGGCAGCTTGAGCGGCCAGTCCGCCAGATGGTCCTCGAGCCGGTCGTCCGGCACGTCGGCCTCGCTGGCGCTGACCTTGCCA
>Ga0182749_1001633_pt1 | contig 17362 bp, 25 predicted proteins | sample eDN3rd37CKraftMG_FD_128875 | JGI IMG/M metagenome (GOLD analysis project Ga0182749, IMG submission 128875) | Enriched Miracle-Growth compost microbial communities from Emeryville, California, USA - eDNA 3rd pass 37_C Kraft MG (version 2) (version 2) ...
ACCGGCGTCGTCATGGCGTGAGGTCGTCGAACACCTCGCCGGCGGCGAGGGAGCGCAGCCGCTCGAGACTCAACCTCTGCAGGGAGTCGGTGCGGCTCAGCCCGGGGCGCGGCGGGACGTCCACGATCACCTTCACCCCGATGGTCCTGGCCCCCGAGGCCAGCCCCGCGCCGATCCCCGACGGGGAGTCCTCCACGACGACGCACCGGCGGATGTCGACCCCGAGCCGCTCCGCGGCGGTGAGGTAGCCCTCCGGGTCGGGCTTGCCCGCCTCGACCTGGTCCCCCGTGACGACCGCGCCGAACACCCCCGGGGGGCAGGCACGGAGGAACCCCTCGGCGATCGAGGGGTACGACATGGTCACGAGCGCGCACGGCACACCGGCGTCACGCAGCTCCACGAGCAGGTCGAGCGCACCCGGCTGCCACGGCACGTGAGCCTCCACCTCGGAGGCCACCGAGCCGACAAGCCGTTCGACGATCTCGGGCACCGGGAGCGGCACACCCGCCGCGACCATGGCGGCCGCGGCCCGGTCGATGGGGATGCCCACGACTCCCCGGGCGTCCTCGTCGGTCCAGGTCCCCCCGAACTCGCCGGCGAGCCGCTCCTCCGCCCCCATCCAGAACGGCTCGGAGTTCATCAGGGTCCCGTCAAGGTCCCAGAGCACGGCGGCGAGAGGTTCAGGAGCAGTCACCGGCTCATCCTAGGCAGAGCACGTTGACAGCCGAGCAGACGTCTCATCGTGAGCGACCGCGCCGGTCAGCGCAGGTGCCCCCCCCCCGCCGAGGAGCACGACCTAGGCTGGAGGCATGAGCGAGAATCACGACGAGTACCTGGCACCTGACGACGCCATCATGCTCGCCTCGTTCGAGGGCTGGAACGACGCCGGCACCGCCGCCTCGGCTGCTGTGCTCCACCTGCAGGAGCTGTGGGACGCCACGCTCGAGCGCGAGCTCGACCCCGAGGAGTACCACGACTTCCAGGTCAACCGGCCGATGGTGCAGACGGACGAGGACGGTCGGCGCAAGCTGACCTGGCCGACCACGCGGGTCTGGGTCACGCGGGCGCCCGGCTCCGGACGGCGGGTCGTGCTCGTCCACGGCGTGGAGCCGTCGATGCGGTGGCGGCACTACTGCGCCGAGCTCGTCGCGGCTGCCCAGGAGCTCGGGGTGCGCACGATCGTCACGGTCGGGGCGCTGCTCGCGGACGTGCCGCACACCCGTCCCATCCCGGTCACGCTGACCTCGGACGACCCTGCGGTGCAGGCCGTCCTCGACGTCGAGGCGAGCACCTACGAGGGGCCGACGGGGATCACCGGCGTGCTGCAGCACGCCGCCGAGATCGCGGGGCTGCACGGCGTCTCGCTGTGGGCTGCGGTCCCGCACTACGTCGCCCACCCGCCCTCGCCCAAGGCGACGGTCGCCATCCTGTCCCGGCTCGAGGAGATCCTCGGCGAGAGCATCGAGCTCGGTTCGATGCCGGAGGACGCCGCCGCGTGGCAGACCGGCGTCGACGAGCTCGCCTCGGAGGACCCGGAGGTCGCCGAGTACGTGCAGCAGCTGGAGGAGGCGAAGGACACGGCGGACCTGCCGGAGGCGAGCGGCGAGGCCATCGCGCGCGAGTTCGAGCGCTACCTGCGCCGCCGGGAGGACCGCCGCAACGACCCCGGCGACGGGCGGGGCTGAGGACCGCTCGCGGACGCCGTCCGCGACCCCGGCCGGCCGGAGGGCACGGCCCCGCTAGAGCCGGATGCCGAGGAGCGTGTTGACGGCTCGCGCCACGACCCCGGCCGCACCCTCGTCCCAGTCCGCCGCACCGGTCTGCTCCGCGTCCGTGACGCGAGCGGTGCTCGGACCGCCCCTCGAGCGCTCGACCCACGCGTCCACCGCCGCGAGGGCCGCCGGAGCGTCGAGGTCGTCCGCGAGCGCTCGTCGGATCGCGTCGACGGTGCCGAGAGCCGCCGGTCCACCATGACCGCTCACCGCGTCACGCCACGCCGCGAGGCGCGCCTGCGCACGGACGAGATCGTGGTCGTGCCACTCCCAGTCCTCGCGGTAGCGGTGCGCGAGGAGCGCGAGGCGGATCGCCATGGGATCGACGCCCTGGTCCCGCAGTGCGCTGACGAAGACGAGGTTGCCCAGCGACTTGCTCATCTTCTCGCCCTGGTAGGCGACGAGCCCGGCGTGCGCGTGCACGCGCGCGCCCTCCCCGCGCCCGCGCCCGTCCCCCCCGGGCGTGCCGTCGGCGCCGTCGAGCAGGCGGGCGTGGGACGTGCTCATCTCGTGGTGCGGGAAGACGAGGTCACGACCGCCGCCGAGGACGTCGAAGTCAGCACCGATCCCCCGACGGGCGATGACCGCGCACTCGATGTGCCAGCCGGGGCGCCCGGTGCCCAGCACGCCTGCCTCCCAGCTCGGCTCCCCGTGTCGTTCGCGGCGCCACAGCAACGGGTCGAGCGGGTGCCTCTTGCCCTGGCGCTGCGGGTCTCCCCCACGCTCGGCGAACAGCGCGCGCATCTCCTCGCCGTCGAGGCCCGAGACGGTCCCGAACCGGGGGTCCGCCGAGAGGTCGGCGTAGACGTCGCCCAGCGCGGGCTCCGCGCCCCCTGCCCCGTCCTCCAGCGGCACCCGGTAGGCGAGGCCACGCTCGAGCAGGTCCGCGACGGCGGCAGCGACCTGCGGCAACGTCTCGACGGCGCCGAGGTAGGTGCTGGGCGGGATCACGCCGAGGGCGGTCATGTCCTCGGCGAAGAGCGCCTCCTGCTCGCGGGCGAGCTCCTGCCAGTCCACGCCGGTGGCGTGCGCGCGCTCGAGCAGCGGGTCGTCGACGTCGGTCACGTTGGAGGCGTGGACGACCTCGAGACCCGCGTCGCGCCAGGCGCGGTCGAGCAGGTCGAAGGCGACATAGGTGGCGGCATGGCCGATATGGGTCGCGTCGTACGGCGTCACGCCGCAGACGTACAGCCCGGCCCTCGTGCCTCCCGGGAGCGTCGAGTCGACGAGGGTCCCCGCGGCCGAGTCGAGGAGGCGGACCGGTCGCCCGCGGCCAGGGGTGTCAGGGAGCAGAGGGATCTGAGGGAACGGCCACGTCAGCACCCGAACAGGCTACACAGCCCTGACGGGTGCCCGAGGACGCGTCCGTGCCCCGTGACACGCACCGACTCAGGTGGTGGACAACGGGTGCAGCGTGCCCACCGCGAGCAGCAGAAGGACGAGCAGGCCGAGGACCACGCGGTAGACGACGAAGCCCTTGTAGCTGAAGGTGGAGACGATCTTGAGGAAGGCGATGATCACGAAGTAGCCGACGACGAAGGCGATGATCGTCGCGACGAGCGTGCCCGGGCCGGTGGCGCTGCCGGGCGCGGGGTCGTCGCCGAAGGACTTGACGAGCTGGAAGAAGCCGGAACCGAGGACTGCGGGGAGCGCGAGCAGGAACGAGTACCGCGCGGCGGCCTCACGCGTGTAGCCGAGGAACCGCCCCATGGTGATCGTCCCGCCCGAGCGCGAGACGCCCGGCACGAGCGCCATCGCCTGTGCCAGGCCGAAGAGCACGGCGTCGCGTCCCGACAGGTCCGTGATCTCCCTGGTGCGTCGGCCCACCCGGTCCGCCCAGCCGAGCACGAGGCCGAAGACGATGAGCATGAGCGCCACGAGGCGGAGGTCGCGGAAGGTGCTCTCGATCGAGTCCTGGAACAGCAGCCCGAGCAGGACGATCGGCACGCTGCCCAGGGCGATGAACCACGCCATCAGCGCGTCGTGGTCGGCCGGGACGCCGTCCGCCTCGCGACCGAGGCGCGCCGCGAGGGACGTGCCCCGCCTGCCGCTCACGCTGCGCCACCACGCCACGCAGATCCGGGCGATGTCGCGGCGGAAGTAGAGCACCACCGCGGCCTCGGTGCCGATCTGGGTGATGGCGGTGAAGCCCGCCCCCGGGTCGGAGGACCCCATCAGCTCCCCGACGATGCGCAGGTGTGCGCTCGAGGAGACCGGAAGGAACTCCGTGAGGCCCTGGACGAGCCCAAGAATGATCGATTCCCACATGTTCACCGTTGCACGCTACCGCGAGCACCGTGCCGAGCCCCTCAGGGCGTCTCCGACACGTCGAGTAGTCTGCCCAGCATGGACACGCGGCAGATGGGGACGAGCGGGCTGCTCGTGCCGTCCCTCGCGCTCGGGACGATGACGTGGGGCACGGCGACGGACGTCCACGAGGCCGGAGCGATCCTCAGCGAGTTCCTGGACGCCGGGGGCGCCATGGTGGACGTGGCGCTCTGGCGCGGTTCCGCTGCCGCCGAGGAGATGCTCGGCACGCTGCTCGAGACCTCCGTGTCCCGCTCCGACCTGGTGCTCAGCGTGACCGGCGCCTGGCGGCGCACGGCGCACGGCACCGAGCGTGATTCCTCGCGCGGCGGACTGCTGGCGGGGCTGGACGCCTCGCTCGAACGGCTGGGCACCGACCATGTCGATCTCTTCGTGGTCACCGGGCCGGACGGGACGACGTCCTGGCACGAGACCGTCTCGGCCCTCGACATCGCGATCTCCTCGGGGCGGGCCCACTACGTGGGCCTCGCGGGGGTGAACGCCTGGCAGGCCGTGCGGGTGGCGACGCTCCTGGAGGCACGTGGTCTCTCCCTCTCCGCGGTCGGGACCGAGCTGTCGCTGCTGCGCCGTGCGGGCGAGCTCGAGCACGAGGAGTCCGACGCGGAGATCGGTGCGGGGCTGGTGGGCTGGTCACCGCTCGGACGCGGCGTGCTGACCGGCAAGTACCGCCGGACCGTGCCGGCAGACTCGCGCGCGGCGGACCCCGAGCTCGCGCCCTACGTCGACGAGCTTCTCGACGAGCGCTGCGCCCGGGTGGTCGAGGCCGTGGTGACCGCCTCGCAGGGCCTCGGGCTCACACCCACCCAGCTCTCCCTCGCGTGGGCGCTGGCGCGTCCAGGCCTCAGCGCCGCCGTCGTGGGGCCGCGCACCGTCGCTCAGCTGCGCGACGCGCTGGCCGTCGACGGCGTCGTGCTGCCGGAAGCCGTCGTCGAGGTGCTGGACGAGGTCTCGGCGCCCCCGCGGGACTGATCTGCGGGCTCCCGTCCCCTGCGGACGGTGTCAGCGGTGCTCGTCCTCCTCGTCCTCCTCGTCCGCCTCCGCGTCGAAGACGTCATCGTCGTCGTCGTCGAGAGCGTCGTCGTCGAGGTCGCCTTCCCCGTCCTCCTCGTCGTCGTCCTCGAGGTAGAACGGGGTCGCCTCGCCGTAGACGGCGCCCAGGGCGTCGTCGTAGACCTCGAAGGCGTCCGCGAGCACGTCGTAGGCGTCGTCGACGGCCGGGTCCTCGTCGCTGCGGCGCGCGACCACCGCGCCGTAGTGGGCCTCGAGTGCGGCGACGAAGCGATCAAGGGCGGCGCGCGGGTCGACGGTCATGCCTCGACCGTAGCGCGCGGAGTGAAGAAAAGACACGTCAATCTTCCCCTGACCTGCATCTGCCTCGGAGGACGCGGCCCCGGGTCCGAGCAGGACTTGCTGGTATGTTCGGCGGACGACCACCGTGCCGGGCGACCGGCGACGGCGCACGACGACAGGAGGATCGCGTGGAGTCTCGTGACACCGACGTATCGCCGGACGCCGCCCGCCCCTCCGGGCGCCGCGGGTCGGCTGCCGAGTACGAGTACCGGGTGCTGACGATCACGCCCAGCACCTCGCGCAGCGACGCACGGCTGTTCCTCACCCAGGAGGCGGAGTACGGCCGCTGGGAGCTCGCACGCACCCGTGCGTACGTCGGCGGTGAGCGCCGCGTGTGGTTGCGTCGCAAGATCATCCGGATGCGCTCGACCCTCTGATACGCCGGCGACGCTCAGCAGGTCTCGAGCAGGCGTCGGAGCACTCGCACCCCGAAGCGCAAGGACTCGACGGGCACGCGCTCGTCGACGCCGTGGAACATGCCCGTGAAGTCGAGGTCGGGCGGCAGCTGCAGAGGCACGAAGCCGTACCCGGTGATCCCCAGCCGTGAGAGCGACTTGTTGTCGGTACCCCCGGACAGCATGTACGGCAGCACCGGCGCCCCGGAATCCTCGGCCTGCACGGCCGCCACCATCGCATCGACGAGGGATCCCTCGAACGCTGTCTCCAGCCCGACGTCCTCGTGGATCGGCTCGACCCGCACCCCCGGCCCCGCGAGGCGACGCAGCTCCTCCCCCACGTGCGCGGCCCGCCCGGGCAGCGGGCGCACGTCGACGACCGCCTCGGCGCGACCGGGGATGACGTTCTCCTTGTAGCCGGCCGCCAGTCGCGTGGGGTTCGACGTCGTGCGCAGCGTCGCGCCCACGAACTTCTTGGCAGGGCCGAGCGCGTCGACCGCACGCTGCGCCGACCGCGGGTCGGCGGGGTCGAAGCGCAGGCCGGCGAGGTCGGCGACCCCACGCAGCAGCCGCTCGACGGTCGGCGTGAGCTCGTAGGGCCAGGAGTGCCGTCCGATCCGTGCCACCGCCTCCGCAAGCATCGTCACGGCGTTGTCGCTGGTCGCCTGCGAGCCGTGGCCGGCCTTCCCGTCGGCGACGAGCCGCAGCCAGGCGAGCCCCTTCTCCGCGGTCTGCAGCAGGTAGGCGCGCTGGCCGGCGATCTCTACGGAGAAGCCGCCGACCTCGCTCACCGCCTCCGTGGCGCCCTCGAACAGCTCACGGTGATGGGAGACCGCGTACCCGGCACCCAGGTCGCCGCCGGCTTCCTCGTCGGCGAAGAAGGCGACGACGACGTCGCGGGCCGGACGTCGACCGGAGCGCACCATCTCACGGACGACCGCGAGGATCATCGCGTCCATGTCCTTCATGTCGACGGCGCCGCGGCCCCACAGGAGGCCGTCGCTCTCCTCTCCCCCGAACGGGTCCACGGACCAGTCGGAGGCCTGGACGGGAACCACGTCGAGATGACCGTGGAGCACGAGGGCCGGTCGGGTGCTGTCCTCGCCGGCGAGCCGGGCGACGACGCTGGCGCGCCGCGGCGCGGACTCGAAGAGGACCGGGTCGAGGCCGACCTCGCTCAGCGACGCCATGACGTACTCGGCGGCCGCCCGCTCCCCCGGACCGCTGCCGTCGCCGAAGTTCTGGCTGTCGATGCGCAGCAGGTCGCGGCAGATGTCCACCACCTCGTCGGCCGCGGCGGCTGCCGACGGTGCCGCGCTCCGCGGGCCCTGGTGGCCACCGTCTCGCTGCATGCCGACCACGCTACCCGACCTCTCTCACGTCTCCGTCGGTCTCACGTCTCCGCCGGCTCCTCGTCCTCACCCGCTCCGACGGCCTCCGGCTCCGGCAGGTCCGGCGCCCGAGAGAGCCGCAACCTGCTGTAGACCGACCAGATGACGGCGATGAGCGGGACCGCGATGACGGCGCCGAGGATGCCGGCGAGCAGGGTGCCCGAGGCGACGGCCAGGGCGATGACGACGGGGTGCAGGGAGACCTGCTTGCCCATGATGAGCGGCTGGAGCACGTGGCCCTCGAGCTGGCCGATGGCAGCGATCCCGATGCCCACGATCACCGCCTTCCAGATGCCGTGCGAGGCGAGAGCGACGACCATCGCCACCACCATCGCGAGCGGCGCGCCGACGAGCGGGATGAACGCGCCGATGAAGACGAGCACACCGAGGGGGGCGGCGAGCGGCACCCCGAGGATGGCGAGGAAGGTGCCGGCGAGCAGGCCGTCGGTCAGCGCGATGATCACGGTGCCACGCGTGTAGCCCGAGAAGGTGTACCAGCCGGCGTCCCCGGCAGAGCGCCAGGACTCCCGGGCGCGCTCGGGAAGCTGCGCGAGGAACCACCCCCACATGCGCTGGCCGGAGGTGAGGAAGAAGACGGCGCAGAAGACCGCCAGCGCGAGGGCCGTGAACACCTCGGCCACGCTGCCGGCCTGCTGGAAGGCGGTTCCCGCGATGACCCCGGCGTGCGACTGGATCCAGTCCTGCCCCTTGTCGACCCAGTCGTTCAGGTCCGCGGAGGTCACATTGACGGGCAGCGGCCCGTCGTTGAGGAAGTCGAAGATCTGGTCGATGCCCTGGGAGAACTGCTGGGAGAGCGACTCCCACTGGGTGGCGACCGAGGCGACCACGTAGGTGAGCAGACCGCCCATGACGGCGATGGCGCTGAGCAGACCCAGAGCCGTGGCGAGCGCGCGAGGCATGATCCTGGCGAAGAGGTCGACCAGCGGGCGCAGCACTGCGGTGACGACCAGGCCGATGAAGACCGCGATGAACACGAGCTGGATGCTCGCGGTGGCGTAGACGACCATGGCGACGGCAGCCACGAGGACGATCAGGCGCCAGCTCCAGCCCGCCGAGGTGACAAGCCATCCCGGCACGTTCTCCTTGGTGGGTGGTACCGGGGCCACGGGAGCTCCGGCGACGCGCCGACTCGAGTGCGAACGTCCTTCGATCATCCGGGCCTCCGTCACGTGTCGTACCTCTCGACCTTCACTATCCCATCCGTGCGCGACATTCTCGTCACGACTTCGGCACGAGGTGTCGACGGGGACGAAGACGAGGAAGGCCCAGGGATACTCTCCCTGGGCCTTCCTCGTTCGCGGCTGACGTCTTCGCTGCTCAGACCGTGTTCCTTGCTGGTGTCCGGAGGGGGACTTGAACCGGCTCGCCCTGTAGACTGGAAACGGCAGCAGACGGCGGTTTTCCAACGTTTACGAGAGGTGACGAGATGACTCCCGGTGACTCGAAGCGAGCCCAGATCGCAAACTGCGTTAGCCCGGCTAACATCGGGACCATGAAGAAGCCTCAGAAGCGGGTCCTGGCCGACGGCGCCGTGCGATGGAGGATCTTCTTCCGCGCACCAGACGCTGAGGGCAAGATGCGGCAGACCTCGCAGGGCTTCGAGGACTATGCCTCGGCGGAGCGATGGGCGAAGCTCGTTGACGACGTGGGAATCGCCGAGGCACTGTCTGTGCTCCCTTCGTGGCGCGGCGAGGTCAAGACGGCCACCACGGTGCAGGAGTGGGTGCTCGAGCACGTCGACCTCATGACCGGCGTGGGGGCGGACTACAAGAAGCGGTCGCGCGCCGTGGCCCGAAACGATCTGGGTGCCCTCGGGAAGCTGCCGATCGACTCGGTGACCGAGGAGGCGATCGGACGGTGGGTCGCACGCATGGAGGCAGACGGGGCGAGCGGCAAGACCATCAAGAACAAGCACGGGCTCGTCGCCTCTGCGATGAAGCGGGCCGTGCGCAAGGGGCTGCTCGCAGCCAACCCGTGCGAAGAGACGCGCATTCCGAAGTCGATCCGCAAGGAGATGGTGATCCTCACGCCGAACGAGTTCGTCGACTTCCTCGCCTGCTTCACCCCTCACTGGCGACCGCTCGTGGCCTTCCTCTACGGGTCCGGATGCCGATTCTCCGAAGCCACGGCGCTGACGCCTGCAGACATCGACGTCGAGGGGCTGGGGGCATCGGTCACGAAGGCATGGAAGGACGGCGGAAAGACGCTCGGCCCGCCGAAGACGGAGAAGTCGCGCCGCCGTGTCGCGCTCGCCCCTGAGATCGTCGACATGCTCAAGCCGCTGCTCAAGCGTCCGGCGGACGCGCTGCTCTTCGTCAACCAGCGAGGCGACCGAGTCTCCAACCAGACCTTCCACGACAATGCCTGGGATCCTGCGGTGCGGCTGGCGAACGGAGAGGCTGCTCAGCGTGACGGTGCGAAGCGGGTAGCACGCCGGGTCGACGAGAACGGTCAGATCATCAAGCCGCTCAAGAAGCCGATCGGCAAGCGACCTCGCGTGCACGACATGCGGCACTCGCACGCCTCGTGGCTGCTGTCCCGTGGCGTGCCTATCACCTACGTGCAGGCGCAGCTCGGCCACGAGTCGATCCAGACGACCGTCGACCGCTACGGGCACCTCATGCCGGGCGCCGGCGCCGCGATCAGCGCGGCACTTTCGGGAGCCATCTCGGGAGCACTCCCCCAGATCGAGCCCTAGAGCCCCACCGCTCGCCGCAGCCGCCCGACGACAATCGGCGCGTACTCCATTGCCTCGGGCCGCCGGATCAGCGCCGCGAGCTGCTGGCGGTAGCGCACCGGCTCCATCCCGAAGCGCTCGGCGATCGCCCGCTCCTTCGCCGCCCCGTACCGCCACGGCGCTCCCTCGAGGTCGAGCATGGCCCGCTCGGTGTCGATGAGGTTGGTCATGCAGCCAGGGTAGGGCTGGGGTGTGACAGAAGCGGCAGCCTAGGGCTACTCGCACGCCACCCCGTCGCCGTCGCGGTCCAGATGCGAGGCGTACCCAGGGTCACCCCGGTACAGCGGCGTCACGCCGGCCTCACGCGCCTCGGTGCAGTTCGCGTAGTAGCTGCGCGTCACCTTCGGCTTCGGCGCTGCCTTCGTGTGCACCACGACCGTCTGCGTGTTCATCTTGAACCGCTTCTTGCCCCACGACCCGTCAGCCTTGCGCACCTTGAACTTCACCTTCGTGTAGACCCGGTACGTGCCCGCGCTCAGGGCGATCGACGACCGGTTGCGCGCGATCAGCGTCGAGCCGCGCTTGGCCGTCACGGACTTCGAGACGATCTTCGTCCCGTAGTGCCTGGTGACCTTCGCGTACACCGTCGACGTGCCGCCGTAGGACACCGTGCGGTCCGAGATCGTCGGGAACGAGACGTGCGCGCCCGCCTGAGCGGTCGCCGGAGCAGCCAGCCCAGCGGCGAGCAGGCCCGCCGTGACGGCGAGTGTGGTCAGAATCTTCTTCATGATGCGGTCCCCTGGTTCACCGGGGGCCCTCGTTGGCCCCTTGGAGTATGGGATCGGCAGGGGTGGGCGGTGGCTTGAGGGTTGGAGGCCGATCAGCGGCTCGCGTACCTGGCGGCTGCTCTGAGCGCCTTCTTCTTCGCGAGGCGCTTGGCCTTCTTGTGGGCCTTCTTCACGGCGGCTTTCTTCGCCAGCTTCGTCGCCTGTGACGAGGCGACAGACCCCGCCTTGCTGCTCGCAGCCTTCGAGGAAGCGGCTTCGGCATCCGCCAGGCTGTACCCCGTACCGGATGCACTCGCCCGCGCGCTCGACTTCCTTGTGACCGTCACCCGCGCCTTGGCCTTCTTCGTCACGCGCACTCCGTGACGCCTGACCGTGACCTTGGCGGACTTCCTGGCGGTGGCGGTGGCTGCGCTCGTCACGGTCGAGGTGGTGGTGCGCGAGTAGATGATCGGGGTAGTGAAGCCGGTCTTCATCTCCTCGCCGTCGGGATACCCGCCGTAGGTAAAGCGGTATTCCCGGTGCGCCGAGGCTGTCGTAACCCACGCGCAGCCCTTCGGGTCGTACTTCGGGCACCGCCAGTGTGCGGGGACGGCGAGATCGATGGTGAGCGCGTAGGCACCAGCGACGTTCGAGTCCGGGAAGTCAATCTCGAGGAAGTACCCGACGTGGTCACCCGTGAAGTCGTCGAGCCCGCTCCAGATGTTGGCCGCGCCGCGGGTGCTCCCTGTCGGAGTGGAGAGCACGTAGGGTGCCGATGCCCGGCCCACGCCGTCGAGGTCGAACCCGCTGCCGACGCTGATGGCGATGTACGGAATCCGATCACCGAAGGCGTTCAAATCGCTTCGCGCGTTCCCAGGACCATAGGACAGGCGCCAGTCGCTCGCGCCTGCTGCACTAGCAGAAGGTGCAGCGATGCCGACCGCAAGAACGAGTGTGACGATGCCCATGATGAGTCTGCGCATAGAGGTGCATCGGTCGAGCACGTGACGGGCTTGAGCCCTACGCCGACTTGTCCAGCCGCGCGGCGAGGTCGATGATGCGCTGACGCTCGGCCGACGTGAGCCCAAGCAGGCGGGCCTCGAGCGTCGGCATGTCCACCCACAGCACCTCGGCCGCCTCCTCGAGTTCCTCGGTCCACGAGATCGCGTCGAGCAGCCGGTCCATGTCGATCAGCCAGCGCGCGGCGAGGTGGGTGGCGGCGCGCTCGTCAGGGCCGGTGCAGCCAGCGGTGTGGCCGAGTTCGATGTGCGCCAACTCGTGGGCCAGTGTGCATCGACGCTGGACCTGATACTGATCCGGGTCCATCCAGATCACGCCTTCGCCGTCGGTCTCCGCGAGGATGCCCGGTTCGAGCGGCTCCCATATGAGGTGCACGCGCTCCCCCAGATGCCGAAGTGCCCGCCACGGGTTGTAGACCATGACGGGCACCGTAGCGGTGGGGTCCGACACTACGGGTGATCCACAGGGGTAAGGGTCTCCGACTTCTTCGGACCGCCGCGCGCAGCTCGCGGCGCGGCCTTTCGGTCGAGAGCGGTGCGCCGCTCGGCACGCTTGACTGCGAGGTCGTCGGTGGTGGCGTCAGGCGCTTCGGGCACCCCATGATCCCTGATGAATCGCTCATACGCCCGGGCCACGATGTCTCGCGGGTTCTCGCCAATTGCCTCAGCAGCCCAGCCGACGATCGAAGCTGGCATCGGCCGGGTGCCCTTCAGGTAACGGTCGAGTTGAGATCGATCGATGCCCATGCGCGCAGCCAAGGCCTTGACGGTGAGCCCGGAGGTCTTCGCGTCCCCCGTGATCTGCGCCCCTAGGTACGCGGCGAACTTCGCGCCGCGGTCTCGTGTGTCCATGTGGCTGACAGTATCACCGAATCGGCATATCTGTGTAGCCAAACTGCATCACGTTCAGGCTTGACGTGAGGCCAATCGGCATGTTTGAGTAGCCACATGGCCGATTTCACCACCGCCGAGCGGATCGCACAGAGCGTGTCTCAGGCGATCGTCACCGCAGGCAAGAGCAAGAGCTGGCTCGCCGAGGCGACCGGCATTCCGTACAGCACGCTCGGGCGCAAGTTGCTCGGCAAGACCGAGTTCAACTTCTCGGAGCTGTTGTCGATCGCAGAGGCACTCGAGATCAGTCCCGCGCGCTTCGTCCCGGCTGAGTTCCGGACGCTCGCCGCCTGAACCCACGCACGACGAAGGCCGGCCCCCCGACAAGAGAACCGGCCTTCACCTACCAACAAGGAGATCATCTCATGTCGCCCAAGAAGAGCACCAGCAAGCCCCTCGTCACCTTCGGCGAGCCTGTCGCCGATCTGCCCGAGGCGCGTCCCGGTGGCAAGCCCACGGGCGGCGCGCCTCACTGGGTCAAGATCGCCACGCACGCCAAGGAGAACCCCGGCGCCTGGCACCCGGTTCGCATCCCGCACCTGACCATCGCCGCACACTCGGGCGCCGTGTCGAACATCAACGCGACGAGCCTCGGCAAGAGCCGGCAGAACGCCGCGTTCGCAGAGCCCGGCTACCGAGCCGCCTACCGCGAGGGAACGCTGTACATCCGGTACGACGCCCCCGCCGAGTCCACCAACGTCCGCAAGATCGGGGCCTGACCGTGCCCACCCTCACCCTCGAGCACATGGCCGTCGAGAAGATCCTCGCCTCCGACAAGAACGTCGAGGGCATCTACGAGGACATGCATGCCTGGATGCGGCACGCCGTGGAGGACGGTGACCTCAACCTCGCCCGTGCCGCACTCAGTGCCGGGAACGCCCGGATCTGGGAGCGCCTCGAGCACGGCAAGGTCCGGCTCGAGGGCATCAGGAGCCGCTGACCCCCACCCCGCCGGCCCCAGCGCCGGACGGTTCGTCGTACCCACCCGCTCCGAGGTTCGCCACGGACGTAGATACCGAGAGGCTTCACCGTGCCCACAATCACAGGCTGGGAGAAGGCCATCGCTGCCCACCCTGCGCCGTTCGCGACATGGCCGACCGTCGTGGCCCTCTCCCGCGGTCAGCGACAGCGCCTCGCACTCAAGATCGCCAAGCGCGCGGCCCGCATGCAGGACTACGACCCAGACGACCTCATCCGGTCCGTGCTCACGTACGCGGACCCGACCGGAGAGACGGCCGTGGAGAACGTGCTCGCAGCCTGACAACACCAAGGAGAACACCAGTGACTACCCCCGACACACACTCCTCCACCCGAGCAGAGATCCTCGCCGAGCTGCGCAAGAATCTCTACCCGGAATCGACGGTGCAGGCGCTCATCGCCCGCATCCGCTTCAACCTCGACCTCCTGGACAAGGCGATCCAGCACAGCCGCGACCAAGGTGGCATCCTTCCTCGCTCGGACGCGCTGCTGATCAAGTCCGTCGATGCTGACGTCGACATGATCCGCGCTCTGCTGCGGTCGGAGTTCTCGCACGGGTCCGAGCGCCTCGGCAGCCCCGACGTCGCCATCGAGTTCGGCCGCAGTCTGGGTGACGCAATCAACCGGAGTCTCAACCTCGGCGACAGGTCATGAGCATCGTCATCACGGGTGCCGATCTCGGCGCGCGGGTGCGGTCGCTTCGCAAGGAGCGCGGCTGGTCCGCGCAGAGGCTCAGCGACATCGTGTGTGACCTCGCCCCTGGCGCGACGTCCCGCAACGTGATCGCCTCCGCCGAGTTGGGACGCAAAGACGCGGTCACGCTCGCTGAGGCTTTCGCCTTCGCCGCAGCGTTCGGCATGACGATCGTCGAGTTCATCGACCCCGACGGAGACGTCGTGACCTGTGAGTTCGAGCGCGGCTACCTCAAGGGGCGGCTCGACGCACTCCGTGCGATCGCGTCTCTCGCGCCTACACGAACCGACTCATCCGTCGCTCGGGTCGACGCCAGGACCGCCGGGATCGGCATCCCCGACGTCGAGCGTCATGTCGAACCCAGGAACGCTGTGAACGTCCGCCTCCGGGTCAGCGTAGATGGCACGGAGATACCACTCGAGCCGGACGACGGCGGATCCAACGGCAGCGATCATGTCGAGGGTGGCGGCCAGCCGTCGTGACGACGCGTCGAGCGGGCTGAGTTCGCCGCGCCTCATGGCGTTCTCGTCCTCGTTGAGCTGCATCGTGATCGTCGTCAGGCGGTCGAGCATCATCCGGGACAGGGGTGGAACGTCGTTGTCCATCACCACACCCTCACAGACCCGGTGACGCGGGTCAACGCATCATTCCGCCACGTCCTGGCGCTCCGTGCGAAGGGCGGTCATGACGGCCTCCAACTCTGGGCCCAGCCGTACCTGCCCGCGTCACCGAACCCACCAAGCAAGAAGGCCACCCCGTAGCAGCGGGGTGGCCTTCGCGTTCCCAGGAAGGAACTAGATCCATGACCGACCTTACCAACCCGGAGCGTCGGCGCGAGCGTGACGCCCTCGCTGACCGGACCGACGTCCTCGACAAGGTGGGCGCGCTCGCGCTTCTGCCGGGCGACACCTACACGACCACCGATCTGGTAGCCGGCTTCTACGGCGTCGACCGGAACGTGATCGAGCAGACCGTCTCTCGCAGTCGCGACGAGTTCATCAGCGACGGCTACCGAATCCTGCGCGGCTCCGAACTGGCTGACATCCTGTCAGTCACATCTCTCGACCGCCGGGCGCCCGCGCTCGCCGTGTATCCCCGCCGAGCGATCCTGCGCGTCGGGATGCTGCTTCGCGACTCGTCCGTCGCCAAGCAGGTCCGCTCCTACCTCCTGGACGCCGAGCGGCACGCGACCGGCGGCGTCGACATCGACAAGATCGACCGCTCGATGCTCGCCCGCTGGGTCATCGAGGCGGAGGACCGGGCTAAGGACGCCGAAGCCCGCGTGCTCGAACTCGAGCCGCCCGCCCGAGCCTGGACCTCTCTGGCTGACGCCGCTGGCGACTACTCCCTGCGCGACGCTGCGCAGATCCTCGCCCGCGACCACGGCGTCGAGACCGGCCAGAACCGGCTCATGGACACGCTCCGAGTCTGGCAGTGGGTCGACGCGAAGGACATCCCGTACCAGCGCGTGGTCGACCAGGGCCTCCTGCGCCAGCGCCCTCGCTCCTACGAGCACCCGCGCACCAACGTCCGCGCGCTCGCCAAGCCCCAGATCCGCATCACCGCCAAGGGGCTCGAGCGCATCCTCACCCGACTCTCGGAGGCATCGTGACCGACCCCTCCCCCATGTTCATGACCGCCGCAGAGGCAGCACGCATCTCAGGCATCCCCGCCTCGACGCTTCTGAACCTCGCCCGTCGCGGCGAGATCTCGAAGCACCCGATCGGCAGATCGGTGCGCTTCACGCAGCAAGACCTCGACGACTACGCCGAGTCCATCCGGGTGGCAAAGAAGTCGCCCTTCCGGCTCGCTCCAACCCGAAAGAGGACCCCCCGATGATCCGCCACCTCATCTCCCACATCCGCACCCACCGCCGCCTCCGCCGCATCGACGTCGCCACCCTCGCGACCGCCCAGGCTCGTGCCACGTCCGACGCCTGCGCGTCCGTGGCGCTCGAGTCCGTGGTGGCCGAGCAGACCGAGGCTGAGCGGGAGGCGGAGGTCTGGGAGCTGGTCGAAGCGCTCGGTCTCGACCAGACCCGCGACCGCCTCTACCTCGAGACGATCCGGGCGACCGGCGTCGTGCCGGAGCGTCCTGCCCGCCCGCGTCACCTGGCGGTGGCCCGGTGACACCCGACGAGCGCCAGGAGCGCGACGACGCCCGCGAGGCCAAGGTCGAGCGCTGCGTGCAGATGCACTACCGCCCCATCACCGCGGCCCGCGCGGTCGGCATGTCCGTGCAGGCGCTCGAGGAGTGGCTGCGTGCTCGTGGCCGCGGTGACCTATGGGACTCGCTGTGCACGGAGGACCACATGACCCTGGCCGACGTCACCCGCGCGGCCCAGCAGCGCATCTTGGAGGTGACGGGGAATGGGTGAGGCGTACTACGCCGACGAGCACGTGACCCTGCATCACGGGGACGCCGCGGCGACCCTCGCCACTCTCGAGCCTGGCTCGGTGGACTGCATCGTGACCAGCCCGCCCTACTTCGGGCTGCGGGACTACGGGGTCGACGGACAGATCGGCGCGGAGGAATCCCCGCACGAGTTCGTGACCGCGCTCGTGTCCGTGTTCCGTGAAGCGCGCCGAGTGCTCGCGGACGACGGCACACTCTGGGTGAACCTGGGTGACTCGTACGCAGCACACCAAAGCAACAACGGCGGGTACTCCGACAAGTCCGGTCTCGCGGGGTTCACATCAACGGACACCAAGGGACGCCGCGCCAACGACGCGACCGTACCCCGGAGGCTCTCACCAGGAGTACCCCCAAAGAACCTCCTCGGTGTCCCGTGGCGTGTGGCGTTCGCGTTGCAAGACGACGGATGGATTCTGCGGAACGACATCATCTGGTCGAAGCCCAACGCGATGCCCGAGTCGGTGCGCGACCGTCTGAGCGCGCGCCACGAGCACATCTTCCTGCTCACCAAGTCGGCGCGGTACTGGTTCGACCTCGACCCGATCCGCGAGCCTCTCGCGTACCCGGCCGCGAAGAACACCATCGGTGGCAAGCACACCGAGATCTCTGCCACGAGAGGAGGGAAGTACGACCCTTCCAGCAAGGGTGGCGGGAGCAATCTGCGG
>Ga0182749_1001634_pt1 | contig 17353 bp, 15 predicted proteins | sample eDN3rd37CKraftMG_FD_128875 | JGI IMG/M metagenome (GOLD analysis project Ga0182749, IMG submission 128875) | Enriched Miracle-Growth compost microbial communities from Emeryville, California, USA - eDNA 3rd pass 37_C Kraft MG (version 2) (version 2) ...
GAAGCCCCCTTGGCGTCAACGCACGAACGGTTCCCCGGTTCGCTCCCTTACATTACGGCTTGGTAGGATATCAGGCCGCAGCCTCGACCGAGGCGACCTGGAAGGTGTGCATCTCGCCGTCCGCGCCGTGGATCGAGACATATTCGCCGGGGCGGAAGACGTGGGCACCGAAACGGTAGCCGCTCTCGTCGTCCTCCTCCGCCGTCTGGTCGTAATCGAACACCCAGCGGCCGTGCTCCGGCCCGCCCGGCTTGTGCACGAGGAGACCGATCTGGTCCTCCTCCCCCTCCCAGAAGCGGCGCACGCGGCAATGGGCACGATCCCGCTTCCACTGCGCTTCGTCGATATGGCCGTCCGATTTCAGCGGCGCGACGAATTCGTAACCATGCCGCGGCGAGCCTTGAGGAAACTCTTTCGAGCGGGCGAGGTTGAGCCGGATGCGCTTGAAATTGTGTGGCAGCGTCGTCACGGAACGATCTCCATCGTCTAGACTGCGCTTCGTCTATGTCACGCCGGCACCGCCGGCTTTTTGATGTAAATCAGGTCCCCGCCTCCGGCATGAGCGACGATCCCCAGCACGACGTCATCGACTTCCTCGCCTCGCCCGCGACCCACGGCGGCGCGCCGGTGAGCCGCATCGACACCCATGCAGCCGCGGTGTTTCTCGCCGGCCCGCGCGTTCTCAAGATCAAGCGGGCGGTGCGTTTCCCGTTCCTCGACTTCTCCACGCTCGAGAAACGCAAGGCCGCCTGCGAGGCCGAGCTCACCGTTAACCGCCCTTATGCACCGGCGATCTACAAACGCGTCGTGCCGGTCACGCGCGAGGCCGACGGCGCTCTTGCCATCGGCGGCCACGGCGCGCCGGTCGAATGGGCGGTCGAGATGGCGCGCTTCGACGAAAAGGCGACGCTCGACCATCTCGCGGCGCAGGGCCGCATCGACGGGTCGCTCGCCGAGGCGCTCGGCCGCGTCGTGGCGGAGGCCCATGCCAAGGCCCCGCCGGTCGCCGACTTTCACTTTGCCGATGCGCTCGCCGACATCGTCGCGCAGAACGACGCCGAACTGCGCGAGCGGCCGGACCTGTTCGCAGCCGACGCGGTCGCGGCGCTGACGCAGGCGGCGCAAGCCGCGCTCGCGCGCCTGCGGCCGCTCCTCGATGCGCGTGAGCGCGACGGTCTCGTGCGCCGCTGCCACGGCGACCTGCACCTCGGCAACATCGTGCTGATCGACGGCGCACCGGTGCTGTTCGACGCGATCGAATTCGACACCCGCATCGCCACCTCCGACGTGCTCTACGATCTCGCCTTCCTGCTGATGGATCTGATCGAGCGCGATCTGACCGCCGCGGCCGCGACCGTCTTCAATCGCTATCTCGTCGCGACCGCGCGCGACAACGATCTCGACGCGCTTGCGGCGCTGCCGCTCTTCTTATCGACGCGCGCGGCGATCCGCGCCAAGGTGACGGCGGCGCGCGCCGTCCATGCGCGCGATCGCGCCGCGGCCGAAGACAGCGCGCGCGCCTATTTCGCCCTCGCCGGCCGCCTCATCGCGCCGCCGGCGCCGCGGCTCGTCGCCGTCGGCGGACTGTCCGGCACCGGCAAATCGGTGCTGGCGCGCGCGCTTTCCGCGCACCTGCCGCCGCTGCCCGGCGCCGTCGTGCTGCGCAGCGACATCGAGCGCAAGCGCCTGTGCGGCGCCGCCGAGACCGAACGCCTGCCGCCGGACGCCTACACGGCCGCGGTGACGGCGCGGGTCTATGCCAGCCTCGCCGAGAAGGCGCGGCGCGTGCTCGCCGCCGGCCATTCCGCCATCGTCGACGCCGTGTTCAGCCGCGCCGACGAGCGCAGCGCCGTCGCCGCGAACGCCGCCGGCGTCCCGTTCCAGGGCCTCTTCCTGACCGCCGATCTCGCGACCCGCGTCGCCCGCGTCGGCACGCGCGCGGGCGATGCTTCGGACGCGGACGCCGCCGTGGCGCGGCAGCAGGAACACTACGATCTCGGCACGCTCGACTGGACCGAGGTCGATGCTTCCGGGACGCCGCAAGAGACGCTCGTCCGTGCCCTCGCCGCCCTGCGCAGCCGCTAGCCATGCGTCCGACACGGCCTCGCCGCCCACGGGGAGCCATGGCGCCGGTCGTCAAATGGATGCATAGCAGGGCCACGATTGGCCCCTCCGCTCCCAACCGGTTCCCTCCGCGATGAATGCCGCCGCAGGCCGCCGTACCCGCGCCATCCGCATCGCCGCGGGGCTGATCGGCTTCTGCACCTTCCTCAATCTCTATTCGCCGCAGGCGATCCTGCCGCTCCTGTCGCAGGAGTTCGGCGCCGGCGCGAAGGAAATCGCGACCATCATGACCGCGAGCACGCTCGCGGTGGCGCTGATCGCGCCGTTCTCAGGCACCGTCGCCGACGTGCTCGGCCGCAAACGCGTCATCGTCACCGCGATGCTGGTGCTGGCGATCCCGACGGTGTTCTCCGCGTTCGCCGGCAGCCTGCACGCACTCGTGGTCTGGCGCTTCCTGCAGGGGCTGACGATGCCGCCGGTGTTCGCGGTCACCGTCGCCTATATCGGCGAGGAATTGAACGCCAAGGAAGCAACCGCCGTCACCGGCGTCTACACGTCGGGCTCGAGCCTCGGCGGCTTCACCGGGCGGCTTTTGACCGGCATCCTCGCCGACGCGGTGAACTGGCGCTTCGCGCTTTTGTGCCTCGCCGTGATGACGGTGATCGGCGGCGGCGTGGTCGGCGCGCTGCTGCCGCGCGAGCGCCGCTTCGTCAAATCGGAAGGCCTCATCGCCTCCGGCCGGCAGATGCTGCGGCACTTCCGCAATCCGCAATTGCTCGCGACCTACGCGGTCGGCGCCGGCGTGCTGTTCAATTTCATCGCCACCTTCACCTTCATCAGCTTCCGCCTCGCCGCCCCGCCCTACAACCTGTCGCCGTCGCTGCTCGGCCTGATCTTCGTCACCTATCTCACCGGCACCGCGACCACGCCGCTGACCGGCCGCTTCGTCGGCCGGTTCGGCCGCCGCAGCTTCGTGCTCACGGTGATCGGCATCTGGTTCGTCGGCGTTGCGCTGACGCTGATGCAGCCGCTGTGGATCATTCTCGTCGGGCTGAGCATCAGCGCCGGTTGCGGCATGCTGTGTCAGGCGGTGTCGACCGGCTACGTGGCCGTCACCGCGCAGGCCGGCCGCTCGTCGGCGGTCGGGCTCTACGTGACGAGCTTCTATCTCGGCGGCAGCTTCGGCGCGGCGATCGGCGGTGTCGTCTGGACGCTCGGCGGCTGGCCCGCCTGCGTCGCGATGATCGCGGCGATGCTGGCGCTCATGGGCACGATCGTCGCCGCCACCTGGCGGACGGCGCCGCCGCTGCCGCAGTAACGATCAGCAGCGCGCCTGCGCCCAGGCCGGTTTGCGCATCACCAGAAGCGGCGCATAGACGAGCACGTAAGCGGCGAAGCCCGCGGTCCAGAGCGCACCGCCCGCTTCCAGCAGCACGAGCGATCCGTGCACGGCGGCACAGACGCGCAGCAGCGCGCCGATCAGCACGCAGACATAGATGACTTGCGTCGCGGGGCCGGCGTGCAGCGCCTGGCCGGTATGGCCGAGCGTGGCGCGCGTCATCACCGCCAGCGTCATGAGGCCGATGGCGCCGGCGGTCCAGGCATGGATGCCGGCGCTCGGCGGCACGACGGCGGTGAAGGCCGCAACGCCGACAAGCAGGAAGCCGAGCGGCACGAAGAAATAGGCGACATGCAGCACCAGCACGAGCCGGTCGGCGAAGGTGCGGTCGCCCGCCCAGCGCGCCAGCCGCAGACCTTGCGCAAGGCCGGCGGCGATCAGCAGGCCGCCGGTGGCGACATGCATCGGCGCGGCGACCCACGACAAGAGCGCCAGCGCCGACAAGGCCATGGTCGCCATGTCGTAGCGCGAGAACGGCACCGGCAGGCGGCCCGGATTGTTGCGAGCGAGCCAGTTGTTGGTGAAGCTCGGCACGATGCGGCCGCCGACCAGCGAGATCAGCAGGATCGCCGCGCCGATGGCGATGCGGATGCCGTAGTCGGCGCTGCCTTGCGTCAGCACCTCGGCGTGGAAGACGATGTTTCCGAGCGCGAGCACGCCGATGACGATGAGGACGCGCAGGTTGCGCCAGTTCTTGCCGGCGACGATCTCGCGCCCGGCGACGGCCGCGAGCGTCAGCAGGAAGCTGACGTCGATCGCGGCGGCGGCGATGCCGCCGATCGCGGCCGAGGAGAGAATGGCGATGCGGCCGGCGAGCCAGAGCGCGGCGAGCGCGGCCAGAGGCCAGCCGGACACCGGCAGGCGGCCGGTCCAGTTCGGGATGGCGGTGAGCAGGAAGCCGGCCACCGCCGCCGCGACATAGCCGTAGAGCATCTCGTGGATGTGCCAGTCGAGCGGGCCGAAGGCGGTCGGCAGCGTCACCAGACCGAGATATTGCGGCAGCCACAGCAGAATGCCGAAGGCGGCCCACAGTCCGGCGGCGAGGAAGAAGGGGCGGAATCCGTAGGCGAACAGCGCCGGGCCGGCGTAATCGCGGCGGCGTTGCAGGGCGGCGGGTGCGGACATGAACGGAACTCCGGCGGGTCGGCCGTTTATAGATGCATCCCATATACCGCTTATTGATCCACGTCACGCTCCGGCGCTGAAATGCCAAAGCGGCGCATAGCCCCGCGCCAGCACCGCCACGGTCGAGGGCGGCGTCAGCACGTCGACGGCGGCGCCGCGCAGGCGCGGCCGCACGGCGTCGTAGCCGGCCGGGCTCCAGTGCAGCATGGCGTCGCCGCGCAGCGCGAAGGCTTCGCCGTCGAGGGCGATGGTGGTCCCGTCCGGCAGCGTGTCGATGCCGGCGCGGTGCAGGCGCTTGGCCCGGCCGTCGAGCCGCTCGCGGTGGAGAATGTCGTCCATGGCCCGCGCCGTGGCGCGCCGCCCCTGACCGGCGAACAGTTGCGCGAAACGCTCGGCGTCGCGGCGGCGGCATTCGAAGCACGGCCGGTGTCCGGCGGCGAAGGCGGTCACCTCGTCGAGGAAGAACAATTCGGTGTAGTAGCGGCCCCAGACGTCGCGCTGGCGGCCGTTGAAGTCGAGCACGCAGCAGATCCATTGCCGCGACGTCCAGCGCCGCGTCGTCAGCCGCTTGTCGTCGGTGTGGATGCGGCCGCCGCGGTTGCCCATCAGCGTGCCGCGGGCCGGCGTCGCGAAGAGATCGCCGAAAGGTGAGACGCGGTTCGGCAAGGGCATAGGCGCCCCCCCTGTCAGAAGGCCCTGACCAGCGCCGCGGTGGCGACGCCGCAGACGACGGCGATGAGATCGTTGCGCGCCCACACCATCACCACCAGCGCCACCGTCACGGCCGTGGCCGCCGCGACGCCGCCATGCACCGCGATCGGCAGGATGATCGCGACCACGACCGCGCCCGGCAGCGCGTTGAGGAAGGCGCGCACGCGCCCGGTCAGCGGAACGTAGCCCATCAGCAGGAAGCCGCCGGCGCGCACGGCATAAGTGACGACCGCCATCGCGATGATGGCGATCCACACGCCGGCGGGGCCGAGATCGGAGGTCATCTTGCCCTCTCGTCGAACCAGGCGCCGGCAAAGGCGCCGGCGAGCGAGCCGGCGATGATGAACCACCAGCCGCCGATGAGGTGCTGGACCGCGACGGCGACGGCGCCGGCCACCGCCCAGCCATAGGCGCGCCGTTTGCCGGTCCACAGCGGCACCAGCATCGCGGCGAAGAACACCGGCATCACGAGGTCGAGGCCGTAGCGGTTGGGATCGACGATAAGGCCGCCGAGCACATAGCCGGCCCAGGTCGCGGCGAGCCACGCGGTCATGATCGCCGCGGCGGCGCCGAAATAGACCGAGACGTCGCGGCCGCCCTCGGCATGATAGCGCGTGGCGATGAGCCAGCTCGTGTCGGTGAGGAAGAACAGGCCGAAATAGGCCTGCCAGCGCGGGATCTGGCTGAACCAGGGCCGCATCGACACGCTCATCAGGAACATGCGGGCGCCGATCACGCCGGCGAGCAGCGCCAGCGACGCGACCGCGCCCCAGGTGATCGGCGCGGGCCAGATCTCCAGGGCGACCAACTGCGCAAGGCCTGAGCAGACAAACAGGTTCATCGCGAAGCTTTCGATTCCCGACAGGCCCTGCCGTGCGGCGGCGGCGCCGACCACGAGGCCGAACACCATGATGCCGGGTGTGACGGTCAGGCCGCGCCTGACGCCCAGCCAGGCACCGGGCCATGTCCACTGCGCTCTTCCGCGTGCGGAATCGATTGTGCTCATTGGCCGACACTGACCGCAAAAGCAGAGGCCGGGCAACAGGGCCGGCGCTCATTCAGCCCATTCCGAATTGTCAGTCCTGCCGACTATCGCCGGTCTTCCCGGCCATGAAACACCCGCAGAATGACGAGGCGTTCGCCGTCGACCCTGTACTGAAGCACGTAGGCCGCATTGAGAACGCGCAGGATCGCCTGCCGGTATTCCGGCCGGTCAGCGATCGGGTGACCCAAGTGCGGACTGTCGCCGAGGAGTCTGGACTTCTCGAGAAGATCGCGCGCGATGAGCCTCGCCATGCGCGGAAATCGCTCATGAAGAAATCGGCCAAAGCGGTCGAGGTCGGCGATCGCGTCCGCCGACCATTCAACCTTCATCGGTCAGGCCAGGCGCGGAAATCCGACGTTCCCCAGGTCGCGAGCCACCGCTCCACGTCCGCCTGCGCCACGGTCATTTCGCCGCCTTCCACCGTCGCCCAGCGGCGCTCGAGTTCCGCGAGAGCAGCTTCATCGGCCGAAAGCGACACCAACTCCGCGACCAGTTCCGACACGCTGATGCCCCGTGCGGCGGCGCGGGTCTTCAACGCGGATGCAACGTCGCGATCGAGTTCGACGGTTTCGGTGCGGCCGGTCATTTAAAGAGGGTAATGCGACGGCACCGCCGCTTCAAGGCAGACCCGTCCCAAAACGACATCGCCCGCTTGCGCGGGCGATGGCAGTTTCAATTCGCTGCGAGCTCAGCCCTGCGGCTGCGGCGCCACTTCGCCCGACGGCGGCTCGGGGCGCGGCCGCGGCTTGCCGGCCGGCGGCACCGCCGACGAACGCGGACCCGACGGCTCGATCACCGACTCGCGCACCGGCGGCTTGCCGGCGAGCAGGTCCTTGATCTCCTCGCCGCTCAGCGTCTCGTATTCGAGCAGGCCCTTGGCCAGCACTTCGAGATCGGCGCGCTTGTCGGTCAGGATCTGCGTCGCCTCGGCGTATCCGGCCTCGACCAGCCGCCGCACTTCGGCGTCGATCGTCTGCGCGGTCGCCTCGGAGATGTTCTGCTGGCGCGCCACCTGATAGCCGAGGAAGACCTCGTCCTGGTTGTCGCCGTAGGCGACGGTGCCGAGCTTGTCGGACAGGCCCCAGCGCGTGACCATCATGCGGGCGAGCTTGGTCGCCTGCTCGATGTCGGAAGCCGCACCCGAGGTCACCTTCTCCTTGCCGAACACCATCTCTTCCGCCACGCGGCCGCCCATCATGATGGCGAGGCGCGAGGTCATCTGCTCGAGCGACATCGACAGCTTGTCGCGCTCGGGCAATTGCATGACCATGCCGAGCGCACGGCCGCGCGGGATGATGGTGGCCTTGTGCACCGGATCGGTCGCCTTGACGTTGAGCGCGACAAGCGCGTGGCCGCCTTCGTGATAGGCGGTGAGGAGCTTCTCCTCTTCCGTCATCACCAAAGTGCGGCGCTCGGCGCCCATCATCACCTTGTCCTTGGCGTCCTCGAACTCGGCCTGCGTCACCATGCGCTTGTTGCGCCGCGCCGCCATCAGGGCCGCTTCGTTGACGAGGTTCATGAGGTCGGCGCCGGAGAAGCCGGGCGTGCCGCGCGCAACGGTCTTCAGGTTCACGTCGGGCGCCAGCGGCACCTTGCGCACGTGCACCTTCAGGATCTGCTCGCGGCCCATCACGTCCGGGTTCGGCACCACGACCTGGCGGTCGAAGCGGCCCGGGCGCAGCAGCGCCGGGTCGAGCACGTCGGGGCGGTTGGTCGCGGCGATGAGGATGATGCCCTCGTTCGCCTCGAAGCCGTCCATCTCGACCAGCAACTGGTTGAGCGTCTGCTCGCGCTCGTCATTGCCGCCGCCCAAACCGGCGCCGCGATGACGGCCGACCGCGTCGATCTCGTCGATGAAGATGATGCACGGCGCGTTCTTCTTCGCCTGCTCGAACATGTCGCGCACGCGCGAGGCGCCGACGCCGACGAACATCTCGACGAAGTCGGAGCCGGAAATGGTGAAGAACGGCACGTTGGCTTCGCCGGCCACCGCACGCGCGATGAGCGTCTTGCCGGTGCCTGGCGGGCCGACCAGCAGCACGCCGCGCGGAATGCGGCCGCCGAGGCGCTGGAATTTGCCGGGGTCACGCAGGAATTCGACGATCTCCTGCAGGTCCTGCTTGGCCTCGTCGACGCCGGCCACGTCCTCGAAGGTCACGCGGCCATGCGCTTCCGCGAGCAGCTTCGCGCGCGACTTGCCGAAGCCGAGCGCCTTGCCGCCGGCGCCCTGCATCTGGCGCGACAGGAAGATCCACACGCCGATGAGCGCGATGAAGGGTAGCCACGACACGAGCAGCGACACGAACCACGGCACGTTGTCGGACGGCGGACGCGCGGTGATCGACACGCCCTTGGAATAGAGCTTCTGCACCAGGCCCGGATCGCTCGGCGCATAGGTCTGGAACGAGGTACCGTTGGCGAAGGTGCCGTGAATCTCGGGACCCTGGATGACGACGTCGCGCACGCGGCCCTGGTCGACCTCGGTCAGCAGCTGCGAGAACGAGATATCCTGCGCGGTGGTGCGCTGGCCGGGATTCTGGAAGAGCGTGAACAACGCCAATAGCAGCAACACGATGATCACCCAGAGGGCGAAATTGCGGAGATTGGCGTTCATCAGAAGGCGTCCTTACCCGCCGCGCGAACAGAGCCCGCGGCCGTCCCGTTTATGACGAATCTTTGTGGCGACGTCACGTCAACCCAATGTAGGCACCGCTCCCGCGCATGAAAAGGGCCCGAACTCCGTATATTCTACCGGGATTTACGCCTGCGGTCGGCTCCGGCTCGGCGCTTGGTTAAGGCGCGGCTGCGCCGCGCCGGCGCCCGATCGACCGCGATGGCGTGCGGGGTGAGCGTCACCAGCGCGCCGGCCAGACTGCGGCGAAACCGCGCTGCCGGGTCGCCGCAGGCCAGCGCCAGCGCCGCCACAAGGGCCTCGAGCTTGCCGAGCTCGACCGGCCCCTCGTCGCCGACCCGGTCGATGGCCTCGCCGAGCAGCCGCAGGGCGATTTCAGCCGGAAGCACGGCGAATCCGGGCCGGTCGAACGCGATCTGACCGGATTTGCCCGGTTTGGCCGCCAGTTCCTGCGACGCGTAGGCGGCGACAGCGGCCAGCGCGGCCTCGGCACGGGCGAGCCGCCCGGCGAGCAGCGCGAGCCGGCGAGCGTCGAGCCCCTCCTCCGCCAGTTGCGGCATCAGGGTGCGCATCCGCGCCCGCGTGAAGCGCGGATCGCGGTTGGTCGGGTCGTCGGCGAAGGGGATGGAGGCGGCCTTCAGCGTGGCCATGAGGCGGGATTTGGGGATGCCGAGGAACGGGCGGATGAGCGCGATGCGGGACGCGCGCGCCGCCGTTTCTGCGCCACCTCTCCCCTCAGGGGAGAGGTCGGCCGAGCGAAGCGAGGCCGGGTGAGAGGATTCCTGCGACTCCTTTGCCCCCGTGGGGAGCTCACTCGTTCTGCTCATCCCCGCCAGCCCGGTCAGCCCGCTGCCGCGGCTCATGCGGATGAGCACGGTCTCCGCCTGGTCGTCGCGCGTATGCGCGGTGAGGATCGCCGGCGCCCCGGCCTTGCGTGCGGCCTCGGCGAGGAGCCGGTAACGCGCCATGCGCGCCGCCTGTGGCAGGCCGGTCCTCGGTTTGGCGCCCCGCCAGCGCAAAGTGCGGTGCGCGATGCCGAGCCGGCGCGCCAGCTTGGCGACCTCCCTTGCCTCGCCGGCCGATTCCTGGCGCAGGCCATGATCGACGGTGACGGCAAGCAGCGCCGGCCCCTTGTTCGGGCCGGCGCGCCAGCGCGCCGCCAGCCACAGGAGCGCCGTCGAATCCGGCCCGCCCGACACCGCGAGCACCAGCGCCGGCGCATCCTTCAGGTCGGCGAAGAGCGTGTCCGCTTCCGCGTCCGACACCGGCGCATTGTCGTGAGAGGTCATGCCGTCGCCTGCTGCCGGTTCGGATCCGGCACCGCATCCTAGACCGTGATGCGCAGAGGCAATACCACGCCAGGTCGGCGCCCCAAGCCTGTCGTCCCCGCCCAAGCGCGGACCCATACCCCGCAGCATCTCATGCTTGCCGCGGCCCATGGGTCACGGGCCTCGCGCAAGGCGCGCTCGCCCGGCACGACAAAGTCTTGGAAAGGCGACGAACGCAAGCCGTCAGCAGTGGACGCGCTTCTGCTCCTGGGCGACCGAGCGCTTCACGCTGGCGGGCGCCTTCGGATATTTGCGGCCGACCTCGGCGAGCGTGGCGCAGGCCGCCTCCTTCTTCTTCAGCGCGGCGAGCGACTGGCCGAGCCGCAACAGCGCGTCCGGCGCCTTGCCCGCGTGCTCGTATTTGGTCGAGACGGCGAGGAAGGCTTCCGCCGCATCGCGATAGCGCTGCTGCTGATAGAGCGCCTCGCCCATCCAGTATTGCGCGTCGGGGATCAGCTTCTCGTTCGGATATTTGCGGATGAAATCGCGGAAGGACTGCGTCGCCTGGCCGTAGTCCTTGTGCAGCACGTAGCCGTAGGCGAGGTCGTACTCGTCCTGCGGCTTCGCCGACGGCGGCAGCGTCGCGAGATGCGCGCCGGTGGCGCTGGGGTTGCTCGGCGGCGGCGGCGGCAGCGCGCCGGAGGGACCCGGCGCTGCCGACATCGGCGGCTGACTGCCCGACAAGGTCGAGAGGTCGAGCGGCGCGCCGGCCTCGCGGCCGCCCGGAATGCCGACCGGCTGGCCGTTCATCGGCTCGGCGGAGGCCGTCTCGGTGCCGAGCATGCGCGGCGCGCCGGGCGCGTTCGGATGCAGCCGCGGATCGAACGCGTCGGAGCGGCGGTCGGGACCCGGGGCGGCGTTCGCCGGCGGCATCGGCTGCTGCGGCATCGATTGTGGCGTGGCTTGCGGCATGCCTTGAGGCATGGGTTGCGGCGGGCGCTGCGCCATCGGCGCACCCGGCGCCGCCGCCGGCGCTATGCCGGCACGCTGCTGCAGCTCGCGCACCTGCGTCTCGAGCTGCTGATTGCGGTACTGCAATTGCTCGATATTGCCGGTGAGCTGGCGCAGCGCATTTTCCAGGCGGTCGAGCCGCATGGCGATATCGCTGCCGCCGCCTTGCGACGGCGCCGCCTGCTGCGGCTGGTCCTCGCCGCGATTGAAGATGTTGTCGAGGAAATTGCCCCGGTCCTGCGCCAGCGCGGCGCCGGCGGTGAGCGGAATCGTCAGCGCAACGAGCGCCGCGAAGCGGAGACGATGGAACGAGCGCGTCATGTGACCTTGAGAATGGCGACCATCGGCCGAAATCGACCTGCAGACCGGTAGCATAAGATTGGCTGCGTCGAAATTGTGTCGTGCGGGGCCGGAACCCCCACTCATTCCGCCGCAGCGTGCTGATGCTCGTGTCGCGTCTTTCTCGCCCCCAGCCATTCCTCCAGCCCCTGGATGACCACGAAAAACGACGGCACGAACAGCACCGCGAGGCAGGTCGAGGCGATCATGCCGGTGAACACGGTGAGGCCGATCGACGCGCGGGCATTGGCGCCCGCCCCGGTCGCCAGCACCAGCGGCAGGACGCCGAGGATGAAGGCGAAGGAGGTCATCAGGATCGGCCGGAACCGGGCCCGCGCCGCCTCCACCGCCGCCTCGGCGATGCCCTTGCCGGCCTCGCGCAGCTCGCGCGCGAACTCGACGATCAGGATCGCGTTCTTCGCCGACAGCGCGATCAGCAGGACGATACCGATCTGCGTGTACAGGTTGTTGTCGATGTGCAGGATGCGCAGCGCCGCCACCGGCCCGATCAGCGAGATCGGCACCGCGAGGATGACGGCGAGCGGCCGGTACCAGCTCTCGTACTGGCCGGCGAGCACGAGATAGACGAGCAGGAGCGCCATCGCGAAGACGAGGTACATCTGGCCGCCGACCAGCTTCTCCTGGTACGACATCGCCGACCACTCGTATCCCGAGCGCGGCGGCAGCGTCTTCGCCGCCAGGTCCTCCATCAGCGCCATCGCCTCGCCGGTCGACTTGCCACGCTGCGGCATGCCGATCACCGTCGCCGATGGGTACAGATTGTAGAGGCTGATGAGCGACGGCCCGGTCATCGGCGTGATGCGGATCAGCGTGCCGAGCGGGATCATGCTGCCGGCGGAATTGCGCACCGCGAGATTGTTCACGTCGTCGAGGTTGAGGCGGAAATTTGCGTCCGCCTGCACGAACACCTGGAAGACGCGGCCGAACTTGGTGAACTGGTTGACGTAGGCCGAGCCGAGATAGCCGCCGAGCGCGTTGAACACCTGGTCGACGGTGACGCCGAGCGCCTGCGCCTTCACGCGGTCGATGTCGATCGCGTATTGCGGCGTCTCCGAGCGGAACGAGGACATGACGAGCCCCAGCGCCGATTGCGTCGACGCATTGGAGACGATCACGTTGGTGATGCCCGCGAGCTTGTTGAAGTCGAGACTGTTGTCGCGCAGCTCGAGCTGCATCGTGAAGCCGGCGGCGAAGCCGATGCCCTGGATCGGCGGCGGCGGCAGCACGCGCACGGTGGCGGCCTCGATCGGCGCCATCGCCGCATTGAGGCTGTTGAGCATCGGCAGGAGGCCCTGCGCCTTGCCGCGCACGTCCCAGTCCTTGAGGATGATGTAGGCGACGCCGGCATTGGCGAGCGAAGCGTTGTTGTCGAGCGGCGACACGCCGGCGATGGTGATGACCTTGTCGACGCCCGCGGTCTTGCTCGCGCGCGCGGCGACGTCGTCGAGCACGGCCTGCGTGCGCGGCAGCGAGGCGCCGTCGGGCAACTGCACGGTCGCCAGCATGTAGCCCTGGTCCTCGATCGGGATGAAGCCGGTCGGCACGCGCGAGAACTCGTAGAGCGTGACGCCGGTGAGCACGAACGCGACCGCCACCATCAGGCCGGCGAAGCCGACGAGGCGGCGCATCAGGCCCGCATAGGCACGCTCGAGGCGGTTATAGACGGCGTTGAAGCCGCGATAGAAGAAGTTGCGCTGCTCCATCGGCACCGAGGGCCTCAGCCACAGCGCGCACTGCGTCGGCTTCAGCGTCACGGCGTTGATCGCCGAGATGAGCGCGGTGGCGGCGATGACGAGCGCGAACTGCGCGTACATCTGCCCGGTGAGGCCGGGCAGGAACGCCGCCGGCAGGAACACCGCGAGCAAGACGAGCGTGATGCCGATAATCGGCCCGAGCAGAAGGCGCATCGCCTCGATCGCGGCCTTCGGCCCGCTCATGCCGTGGTCGATATTGTGCGCCGCGCCCTCGACCACGATGATGGCGTCGTCGACGACGATGCCGATCGCCAGCACGATGGCGAACAGAGTGGCGAAGTTGACGGTGAAGCCGAGCGCGTACATCGCGGCGAAGGCGCCGATGATCGTCACCGGCACTGTCGTCGCCGGCACCAGCATCGCCCGCCAGTCCTGCAGGAAGACGAGGATGACGATCAGCACCAGGATCGCCGCCTCGAACAGGGTCTTGTAGACTTCGTCGACCGAGGCCTTGACGAACACCGTGGTGTCGAACGGCACGTCGAAGGCGAGCCCCTGCGGGAACGCCCGCGCCAGGTCCGCCATCTTCGCCTTCACCTCGTTCGCCACGTCGAGCGCGTTGGCGCCGGGCGCTAGGAAGACGGCGACGCCGGCCGCCGGCTTGCCGTTGAGCGTGAAGACCTGGCTGTAGGTCTGCGCGCCGAGCAGGACGTGGCCGACGTCCTTGACGCGCGTGATCTCGCCGTTCGAGCCGGTCTTGACGATGACGTCGGCGAACTCCTGCGCGTCGTCGAGCCGGCCGGAGACGTTGAGCGTGTACTGGAAGGCGACGTCGTTCGGGCCCGGCGGCTGGCCGATCTGGCCGGCGGTGACCTGGCTGTTCTGCTGCGACAGCGCGTTGATCACGTCCTGCACGATGAGGCCGCGCGCCTTCATCTTGTCCGGATCGAGCCAGATGCGCATCGCGTACTGGCCGGCGCCGAACACCGCGACGCTGCCGACGCCGGGCAGGCGCGAGAGCTCGTCCTTGAGGCTGATGGTGGCGTAGTTGGCGAGATAGAGCCCGTCGTAGCGCGCGTCGGGCGAGGTCAGCGTCACGATCTGCAGGATCGACGTCGACTTCTTCTGCACGTTGACGCCCTGCGCCTGCACCGCCTGCGGCAGCGACGAGATCGCGGCCGAGACGCGGTTCTGCACCAGGATCTGCGCGGCGTTGAGGTCGGTGCCGATCTTGAAGGTGACGGTGAGCGAATAGCTGCCGTCGGAGGCGGCGTAGGACTGCATGTAGATCATGCCTTCCACGCCGTTGACCTGCTGCTCGATCGGCAGCGCCACGGTGTCGATGATGGTGCGGGCGCTGGCGCCGGGATAACGCGTCGAGACCTGCACGGTCGGCGGCACGACGTCGGGATATTGCGCCACCGGCAGGCCGAACACGGCGACCGCGCCGACGACCACGAGCAGGATGGCGATGACGTTGGCGAGGACCGGCCGCTCGATGAAGAATTTGGAGATCATCGCGTCACCTTGCCCGCTGTGTCGCTCGCGAACCTTGCTCCGTCCGTCCCCGCGCAAGCGGGGCCCCGGGAAACGCGTCGCAGGGTCGATGCTCGGGACTCTTGACCCCCGCTTGCGCGGGGGCGAATGGAGTATGCTGTGCCGCTCATGCCCGGCACCTCAGCCCTTCGGCGCCGGCGCGGCCGCGGCGGTCGCCTGGACCGGCTCGACCTTCTGCCCCGGCACCGCCCGCTGCATGCCCGAGACGATGACGCGATCGCCGGCCTCGATGCCCTTCTCGATCACCCGCAGCGTGCCGTCGGCGGCGCCGAGCTCGACATTGCGCTGCTCGACCACATCGTCCTTGTTGACGACGAGCAGATAGCGGCCGCTCTGGTCGGCGCCGAGCGCGGCCTCGGGCACGAGCAGCGCCTTGTCGATGGTGTCGGTCGGGATGCGCACGCGCACGAACAGGCCCGGCAGCAGCGCGCGGTTCGGGTTGTCGAAGATCGCGCGCACGGTGAGCGTGCCGGTGGTGGCGTCGACCGTCGGCGAGGCGTAGTCGAGCGTGCCCTTGTGCGGATAGCCGGGCTCCGTCTGCAGGCCGATCTCGACCGGCACCTTCCTGAGATCCGCCTCGGTCAGCCCGCGCGCGCGGATCTCGGCGCGGATGCGCAGCACGTCCTTCTCGTTGATGGCGAAGTTGGCATAGACCGGGTCGAGCTGGACGATGGTGGCGAGCACGGTCGGCGAGGAATTGGCGCCGACAAACTCGCCGACCGAATATTTGCGCGCCGTGACGGTGCCGTCGAACGGCGCCTTCACGTTCGCATAGTCGACATTGAGCGCGGCGAGCTTGGTGTTGATCTCGGCCTGCTGCAGGGCGCCGAGCGCGGTGTCGCGGTTGGCGGTGGAGGTGTCGAGCGCCGACTTCGAGGCGCTGCCCTTGGAGACGAGCTCGACCTGGCGCTCGTAATCGGCCTGCGTCTGCGTCGCGGTCGCCCGCGCGCTCGCCTCCGCCGCCTGCGCCTGCTTGAGCTTGAGGGCGTAGGTCTCCGGCTCGATGGTGAAGAGCACGGTGCCCTTCTTCACCGTCGCGCCGTCCTGATAATTGATGCTCTCGAGGAAGCCCGGCACGCGCGCGACGAGATTGGTCGTGTTGACCGCGGCGGTGTTGCCGGTGGCCTCGAGATAGAGGGTGACCGGCCGTTCGACCGGCGCGGCGACCGTCACCTTGGGCGGCGGCGGCGCAACATAGGCGTTCTTCTGCTCGCAGGCGGCAAGCCCGGTCAGCGCGATCAGCGCGACGGCAGTGACGATTGATCGCGTGGCATTGCCCATCCTGTCCCCCCGGAGCGGGGCGGCCGATGTCAGAATCAAAAAAACTGCCGCCCCAAGGACCGCAGCATCCGCCATTACGGCGGTTTTTCAAGTGTCAAAAATTGTGCGCAATCCCAGCAGCCGCATCGGCGGGCGGCGTCGCAACGCCGCCCCGAACGATCCGGCGGGCGCGGGCCTTACGAGCTCGCGCCGAGCACCGTGACCGCGCGCCGGTTCTGCGACCAGCAGGAGATGTCGTTGCACACCGCCACCGGACGCTCCTTGCCGTAGGAGATCGTGTGCATGCGGTTGGCCGCGACGCCGCGCGAAACCAGGTAGTCGCGCACCGCCTGGGCGCGGCGGGCGCCGAGGGCGATGTTGTATTCGCGGGTGCCGCGCTCGTCGGCGTGGCCCTCGATCGTGAACTGCGAATACTGGGCGTAGTTGTTGAGCCACTGCGCCTGCTTGTCGAGCGTGGCGCGCGCGGTCGGCGACAGCTCGGTCGAGTCGGTTTCGAAGAAGACGCGGTCGCCGACGTTGACGACGAAGTCCTGCTGGCTGCCCGGCGTCGCCATGCCGGCGGCGTTGGCCTGGGCATTCTGGTCGGGGTTGTTGGCGCAGGCCGAGATGGCCAGGGCGGCGGCGAACACCGCAGCGAATTTCGCGCCGTGCAGCATCTTTCTGAATTCGATCATACCCGTTGACTCCATTTACGCGCAGCGAAGGACGCGTCACCTCTACGGACAGTGCCGAAAGGCGCACCTCACGTCGGGCGCGGTGCGCGGCTTCAAAATGTCTAGCAGTCCCTTCGTTAAGCGAACGTTCCATCAACCTTGATGGAACCTTGCCGAGGCCAGTTAAAGATGCCGGCCCCCCGTAAAGCCTCTGTGATGGTTAAGAGACGGTGAATTTAAGGCGGCGACGTGACGACGCACCGTTTCGCGCGTCGGCGTGGGCGGAAGGCAACACTGGCGGCGGGATGGCGCGCGCGGCCGATGTCGCCGTCCGTGAAGGCGGACGGTCCGGCAACCGCGAGGCGACAAGAAAATGGCCGTCGGCCTCCGCCGGCGCAGAGGACGGCGGAGGCGCGAAGCGGTGACGGGCTACGACAGGAGCGGCGACCAGGCCGGGTCGGAACCGAAGCTCGGCGTCGGTTCCTTCAGCTCGTTCCGGCCGGTGATGTCGATCGTGTAGAGATAGGGCCCCGGGCCGAGGTCGCGGAAGAAC
>Ga0182749_1001635_pt1 | contig 17345 bp, 14 predicted proteins | sample eDN3rd37CKraftMG_FD_128875 | JGI IMG/M metagenome (GOLD analysis project Ga0182749, IMG submission 128875) | Enriched Miracle-Growth compost microbial communities from Emeryville, California, USA - eDNA 3rd pass 37_C Kraft MG (version 2) (version 2) ...
GGCCGAACCCGGTGGCGATCGAGGAGCATTCCCACGCCGCCATGGCCAATGCCTATGAGGCCGGGGCGGCCGGCCTGCCCTGCGCCGTGTTCCGCGGCTATCGCGGCGCCGGCCTGGCCGAGGTGAACCCGAACATCCGGTCGATCACCTGCCCCTTCACCGGCGAGGTCCTCGCGGCCGTCCCGGCGATCCGCCCGGACGTCGCCTTCATCCACGCCCAGAAGGCGAACCGCCGCGGCGACGTGCTGATCGAGGGCATCGTCGGGGTGCAGAAGGAGGCGGTGCTGGCGGCCAGGCGGTCGGTGGTGACGGTGGAGGAGATCGTCGAGGATTTCGACGACGTGCACCCCAATGCCTGCGTTCTGCCGCGCTGGACCGTGACCTCCATCGTCCATGTCCCGGGCGGCGCCCACCCCTCCTACGCCCATGGCTACTACCCGCGCGACAACGCCTTCTACCTGGCCTGGGACAGAATCGCCGCCGACCGCGAGGCTTTCCTCGCCTGGATGCGGACCCATGTGATCGAGAGCGGGCCCGGCGCCTTCGCCGGCCGGGTCGCGCCGCTGAGCGGGAGGGGGTGATGACCCCTCCTTTCCTCTCATTGTCATTGCCGGGCTTGACCCGGCAATCCAGGGGCCGCCCAGTGCGGCATCGACATTCCTGGATGCCCGGGTCAAGCCCGGGCATGACATTCATAAAAACGCGCAAGTGCCTGGCGGTGTGAGATGACCTCGGAAAGCTTCACCCCCGACGAGATGATGACCATCGCCGCGGCCCGGGCGCTGCGCAACGAGGATGTCTGCTTCGTCGGCATCGGCGCGCCGTCCGCCGCCTGCAACGTGGCGCGGCTGACCCACGCCCCGGACATCACCCTGATCTACGAGAGCGGCACCATCGGTACCGCGCCCGAGGTGCTGCCGCTGTCGATCGGCGACGGCGAGCTGTGCGACACCGCCGTCGCCACCGTCTCGGTACCGGAGATGTTCCGCTACTGGCTGCAGGGCGGCCGGATCACCATCGGCTTCCTCGGCGCCGCGCAGCTCGACCGTTTCGGCAACATCAACACCACGGTGATCGGCGACTATCACCACCCGTCGGTCCGCCTGCCCGGCGGCGGCGGCGCGCCGGAGATCGCGACGTCCTCGGGCGAGATCTTCATCACCATGAAGCAGACCAAGCGCGGCATGGTCGACAGGATCGACTTCTTCACCTCGCTCGGCCATGGCTCGGGCGGCGACGACCGCGCCCGCCGCGGCGTCACCACCAAGGGCCCGACCCTGCTGGTCACCGACCTCGCCGTGTGGCGGCCCGACCCGGTGACCAAGGAGTTCACCGTCGTGTCGCTGCATCCGGGCGTGACCCGCAGCCTAGTGCAGGAGACCTGCGGCTGGACCGTCCGCTTCGCCGACAATCTGGAAGAGACGCCGCCGCCCTCGGCGCTGGAGCTGAAGACGCTGCGCGACCTGAAGGAGCGCACCCGCATCGCCCATGGAGAGGCCGCATGAGCCGCGACGCCTATATCTGCGCCTATCTGCGCACCCCGATCGGCCGCTATGCCGGCGCCCTGTCCGCGGTGCGGGCCGACGACCTGGCCGCGATCCCGCTGAAGGCGCTGATGGAGCGCCATCCGAAGGTGGACTGGGAGGCGGTCGACGACGTCGTCCTCGGCTGCGCCAACCAGGCCGGCGAGGACAACCGCAACCTCGCCCGCATGGCGCTGCTGCTGGCCGGGCTGCCGGCTTCGATCCCGGGCGCGACCATCAACCGCCTCTGCGGCTCCGGCCTCGACGCCGTGACCATCGCCTCCCGCGCCATCAAGGCCGGCGAGGCCGAGCTGATGCTGGCCGGCGGGGCGGAGAGCATGTCGCGCGCGCCGTTTGTCATGCCGAAGGCCGAAACGGCCTTCGCGCGAGCGGCCGCGGTCTACGACACCACCATCGGCTGGCGCTTCGTCAACCCGCGGATGGAGGAGCTGTACGGCACCGACTCCATGCCCCAGACCGGCGAGAACGTGGCCGAGCAGTTCCGCATCACCCGCGCCGACCAGGACGCCTTCGCGCTGCGCAGCCAGGAGAAGGCGCTGGCCGCCCAGGCCAATGGCCGGCTGGCGCGCGAGATCGTGCCGGTGACCATCCCGCAGCGGAAGGCCGAGCCCGTGGTGGTCGACCGCGACGAGCATCCGCGCCAGACCTCGCTGGAGAAGCTGGCCGCGCTGCCGACCCCGTTCCGCAAGGGCGGCACCGTCACCGCCGGCAACGCCTCGGGCGTCAATGACGGCGCCGCGGCGCTGATCGTGGCGTCGGAGGCCGCGGCGGCGCGCCACGGCCTGACCCCGATCGCCCGCGTGCTCGGCGGCGCCGTGGCCGGCGTCGAGCCGCGGATCATGGGCTTCGGCCCCTCCCCGGCCAGCCGCAGGCTGATGGCGCGCCTCGGCCTGTCGATCGGCGATTTCGACGTGATCGAGCTGAACGAGGCCTTCGCATCCCAGGCCCTGGCGGTGACCCGCGACCTCGGCCTGCCGGACGATGCGGCCCATGTGAACCCCAACGGCGGCGCCATTGCCCTCGGCCACCCGCTCGGCATGTCCGGCGCCCGCATCGCCGGCACCGCGGCGCTGCAGCTGAGCCTCGGCGGCGGCAAGCGGGCGCTGGCCACCATGTGCATCGGCGTCGGCCAGGGCATCGCCCTGGCGCTGGAGGCGGTCTGAGCCTCTCACCGTCATTGCGAGGAGGCGAAGCCGACGAAGCAATCCATCGTCCCGCACGAGCGGATGCATGGATTGCGGCTCAAGGCCGGGGTCACAATGACGGTGTGGGACTTTCGGGAGAGGTGACGCGGAACCCGATCCCCATCATGCTGCAGGCCATGACCGTCTCGCCCTTCGACTCCGCCCTCTTCGGCCCGCTGCTCTCCGACGCCGAGACCGCCCTCCTGTTCAGCGACCAGGCGGTCTTGCGGGCGATGCTGAAGGTCGAGGCGGCGCTGGCCGAGGCCGAGGCGCGATGCGGCGTGATCCCGGCCGCGGCGGCCAGCGCCATCGCCGCAGCTGCCGGCGCCCTGGTCCCAGACCCGGCGGCGCTGGCCGCGAAGGCGGCGGAGGACGGCGTGCCGGTGCCCGCCCTGGTCGCGGCGCTGCGGCAGGCCGTGGCGGCCTCGGCGGGCGAAGAGGCGGCGCAGGCGGTGCATTGGGGCGCCACCAGCCAGGACATCCTCGACACCGGGCTGGTGCTGCGGCTGCGCCGGGTGATCGCGATCCTGGAGGGCCGGCTGGCGGCGCTGGTCGAAGCCCTGGCTAGGCTGGCCGATGCCCATCGCGCCACGGTGATGCCGGGCCGCACCCGGTCGCAGCAGGCGACGCCGGTCTCCTTCGGCCTGAAAGTCGCGGGCTGGCTGGCGCCGCTGCTGCGCGACCGCGACCGGCTGCGGCAGCTGAAGCCGCGCCTGCTGGTGCTGTCCTTCGGCGGCGCCAGCGGCACGCTCGGCGCGCTGGGCGAGGACGGCATCAGGGTCGAGGCGGCGCTGGCCGAGATCCTCGACCTCGTCGTGCCGCCGATGCCCTGGCACAGCCAGCGCGACGGCATCGCCGAATTCGCCGGCTGGCTGGCTCTGGTCACCGGCACGCTGGGCAAGATGGGGCGCGACCTGTGCCTCCTGGCCCAGACCGAGGTTGCGGAGGTGCGGCCGGGCGCCGGCGGCGGCTCCTCGACCATGCCGCAGAAGTCGAACCCGGTGGGGCCGGAGACGCTGGTCGCCCTGGCCCGCTACAACGCCGGCCTTGTCGGGCATCTGCAGCAGGCGATGCTGCACGAGCATGAGCGCGACGGCGCCGCCTGGCCGGTCGAATGGCTGGCCCTGCCGCAGATGGCGGTGGCCACGGGCGCGGCGCTGAGCCATGCCGTGGCCGTCGCCGGCAGCCTGACCGTCGACACGGCCCGGATGGCCCAGCAATTCGAGGCCTCGCACGGCCTGCTGCTGGCCGAAGCCGCGAGCTTCGCCCTCGCCGCCCACATGCCGCGCCCGGAGGCGCAGGCGCTGGTGAAGCAGGCGGCAGCGAAGGCCACCGCCACCGGCCGCCACCTGTTCGAACTGCTGGCCGAGATGTCCCGGGCGCCGGTCGACTGGCCCGCCCTGCGCGACCCGGCCCGCCATCTGGGCGCGGCCGACGCCTTCATCGACCGCGTTCTGGCGGCGGCGAAGGCGGGCTGAGGCCGGTCAGAACGCCTTCTGGTCGGCCGGCACCCGGTCGTCGCCGGCGGGCACCGGCGCCATCGCCGCGAACACGCCGTCGCGCCGCACCAGCGCGTGGAACAGCGCCGCCGCGACATGCAGCAGGATCAGGGCGAAGAAGGCGAAGGCCAGCCAGACATGCGCGGTCCACAGCAGCGCGTGCAGCCCGGCGCTCTGCGGCAGGATCGGCGGCAGCGCCACGCCCGGGAACAGCACGACCGGATAGGCCGCGGCGGAGAGCATTCCCCAGCCGATCAGCGGCATGCCGATCATCAGCAGGTAGAAGGCGTAATGGGACAGATGCGCCGCGAGCTTCATCGGCTCCGGCAGGTCGGCCGGCAAGGCCGGCGCGCCGTAGCGCAGGCGCAGCCCCAGGCGGATCAGCGCCAGCACCAGAATGGCGATGCCGAGCGGCTTGTGGATCGCGAGCAGCAGCAGGTGCTTCGGCATCACGGTGGAGACCATGCCGACGCCGATGAACAGCATGGCGAGGATGCAGATCGCCATCAGCCAGTGCACCAGGCGCTGCGAGGCGGTGAAGTGGCGGCGGCCGGTGGTCACGGCTTGGCTCCCGTCGCGGTTCGCGGATAATCCTGCTCTTCCGCCGTGCGGCGGTCATAGGACACGGCATAGGCGGCCGAGCGCGCGGCCGGGAACGGGTCGTCCGAGGTGCGGATGCCGGCGGGCAGGACGGTCGGGTCGAAATTGATGTCGCGGCACGGCCCGTCGGCCTCGGCCTCGATCTTCTGCACGACCAGCGTGCCGACCTCGACGGTGCGGCGTCCCTCCGGCCAGGCCTTGCTCGGGTCCGCGGTCGGGTCGCCCGGGTCGGCCACGGTCACGGTCATGGTCCAGCGTTGCGGCCCGGCGGCGACCCGCTGTGTGATCTCCTGCTCCAGAAAGTCCGGGCCGCGCTTCGCCAGCTCATCGGGCGGCACGATCTCCGGCTGCGCCGCCGGCAGCAGCGACCAGCGCACGGTGTGGTCGGCGCCGGAGCCGTCGGTGAAGACGAAGCTGTTGAGGCTGTTGAAACGGGTCTCGGCATAGCTGGCGGTCCAGGGCGCGCTCTGCGCCCAGGCGCCGAAGGCGGCGATTTCCGGATGCGCCGCGACGACCGCCTTCATCGCGTCCGGATCCTTGCTGCCGGAGGCGGTCAGCAGCTCGTAGAAGGCCTGCGGCGTCGCCACCGGGAAGAACGGCGGGTCGATCATGGCGGTGCGCCATTCCTGCCCGTCCGGCGTCGCGATCCGCAGCCCCAGGCCGCGCACGCGGACCGTCGCGTCCGCCGCATTCGGATTCGGGGTGCCGAGATTGAAGCGCCCGAGGGCCGGGTATTGGCCCGCGGCGAAGACCCGGGCCTTCGACAGCGCGGCGCCGGCGCCGTTGGACTCGAAGGTCCCGGTGAAGCAGATGCCCTTGGCGTGGTTGCGGCGATGGCCCAGCGCCGGGCCGCCGGGCGGCGCGAACGCGGCCACCAGCCTGTCCGGCGTGAGGCGCTGGGGCGAGAGCCATCCCGCCGTATAGGCGAAGGCGCCGGCACCGGCGCCGACGACGACCGCGATCAGGACCAGCGACCCGAGCGCGGCGCGCCCGGGCGATCGTTGCGGCTGGGGCATTCGAACCTCGCTGTGCAGGACTCCGGGCCTCGTTCGAAGATACCACGTCCCGGTGCCCCACCACCCGCGATGCGATCGGGCGAAGCAACCGGGACCGATGCCGGAGCATCGGGAAACGGAGGCCCGCCACTGCCGGGGGGGGGGGCAGGGCAGCGGCGGGCCATGAACAGCAGCGATTGGGGGGACCGCTGTGCCGACATACGGTAGCGGAACCGGCCCGCCCGGTTGATCGGACCTGTGATCAGAGCGGGCCATACCAAGGGATAGGTCGGCGCATTCGGCCGCGCTGCCGATGCCCGATACAGCGGCACCCGGCTGGGAACGAAATCCCGATATCGTGACAAACTCAATACATTTCGACACCGATTTTGCCTTATTAAAATAAAATTGATCGCACTTTTTGAAACAAAGAATCTTTTGACTCTGGAAATCCCATCCACCTAAATAATAACTCAGAAACGACTCGGACTTTTTCAGCTATATTCGCCGCCGGCGAATAAGATCAAGAAAACACATCCACCAACACAACCGCCGCTCCGATGCGTCTCGGTCAAACAGGACCGATGCGGACCGGCTGAAGCAATTCGCGCCCCTCTGCATCGGGACTTACAGTCCTCGAAAGAATAGAGGGCGATCCGAATGGAGGTTCATCATGTCCACCGTTTCGGTGCCCAGACCGCTGACGATTTTCGACACCAGCCTGCGTGACGGCGAGCAGGCGCCCGGCAACGCCATGTCGCTGCAGCAGAAGCTGCGCATCGCCCGTGAGCTCGAGGCGCTCGGGGTGAACACGATCGAGGCAGGCTTCCCCGCGGCCTCCGACAACGACCTCGCCGCCGTGCAGGCCATCGCCGAGGCGGTGCGGGACAGCCGGATCTGCGCCTTCGCGCGGGCCAGCCGCACCGATATCGAAGCCGCTGCCAGGGCGGTGGAGAAGGCGCAAGCCTCGCAGATCGAGATCCTGGGCGTCGCGTCCGAGATCCATCTGCGCCACAAGCGCCAGATCACGCGCGAGCAGGCGCTGGAGGAGATCGAAAGCGCGGTCGAGCTGGCGCGGCGCGCCGGCTTCGACGACATCTGCGTCGCCCCAGAGGACGCGACCCGGGCGGAACCGGAATTCCTGGGCGCGATGTGCGCGGCCGCGGCCCGGGCCGGCGCGACGATGATCCTGATCCCCGACACCGTCGGCTGCCTGCTGCCCGGCCGGGTGCCGGCGCTGATCGAGACGGTGCGGTCGCATGTGCCGGCGGCGGTCAAGGTGGCGATGCACGCCCACGACGATCTCGGCCTGGCCGTCGCCAACACCCTGGCCGCCATCGAGGCCGGGATCGACGAGATCCAGGTGACGCTGTGCGGCATCGGCGAGCGCGCCGGGAACTGCGCGCTGGAGGAGGTTGTCGCCGCGCTCGCGGCCCATCCCGCGCATTTCAACCGGTCGACCACCATCGACAGCCGCCGGATCTACGCCGCATGCCGGCTGCTGGTCGAGACCCTCCAGCTGCCGATCGCCCGCGGCAAGGCGGTGATCGGCGAGAACGCCTTCGCCACCGCGGCCGGCATCCATCAGGCCGCGATCATCCGCAACCCGCAGACCTACGAGTTCCTGGAGCCGGACATGTTCGGCGCCGAGCGGCGGATGGTGATCAGCCGCCATTCCGGCCGGCATGCGCTGAAGGCGAAGATCGAAGCGTTCGGCCTGGCGCCGACGCCCGGCCTGATCGAGTCGATCTATCGCGAGCTGACGGCCTCGGCGGAACCGGTCTGCAGCGACAGCACGCTGCGCTCCCTGGTCCTGCGCAACACGGCGGAGGCGGCGGCGCCGCTCTGAGCCGCCCCCTCCCCGACTGAATCCGTCATCGAAACCATCGAGTGAATGCGAGGGCGTCCGCATGGACCTTCATGTTGCGGAAACCGTCACCGGCTATGACGCCCTGGTGGCGACCCTGGAATCCTGGGGCATCGAATTCTGTGCCGGCGTCACCGGCGGCGGCACGATCCGCTTCCTGGAGAAGCTCGCCCCGCTCTATCCCGGAGAGGAGACCGCCGGACGGCGCGAGCCGGAGGGGCTTCGCTTCCTGACGCTCGGCGAATACGCCGCCGGCTTCGTCCCGCTCGGCAGCTACCTGGCGACCGGCCGCATCGCCGCCGGCGTCGCCACCACCGGCGCCGCGACCAAGCTGCTGGGCTGCGGCCTCAGCGACGCCAAGCTGCACGACATCCCGGCGGTCTACATCGTCCCGGCCTCGCCGGCGGAGACCGAAGGACTGAGCCCGCTGCAGGACACCAGCCGCCATGGCAGCCACATGCTGGCGCAGCTGCGCGCGGAGCTGCCGGACGGGGTCTTCGTGCTGGACGACGCCGCGACCGTGGGACGGCAGCTGCAGCGCGCCCATGGCCGGCTGAAGCGCTGCAAGCCGGTGGTCCTGGTCCTGGACCATGCGGCGCTGAAGACCGAGATGGCGGCGGAGCCGCATCGCCTGTCCCTGCCGGCAGGGGTGTATCCGGCGATCGCCCCGGCGGAGGCGGACGCGTTCCTGGAGGCCTTCTGCGACCGCATCCGCGGCCGGCGGGTCGTGATCCTCGCCGGCGAGGAGCTGGCGCGCTATCCCGACGCGCCGCGGCTGACCACCCGCCTGTGCGAGGCGCTGGGCGCCCCGATCGTCTGGAGCATCAACGGCGCCAACGGGGTCGAGCGCGGCAATCCCTACGGCCACGGCTACATCGCCTTCGGCGGGAACGATGCCGCGATCCGGTTGTGGCAGGGAATCGGGGCGGAGGACGTGCTGCTGGTCCTCGGCGCCTGCCCGGACGAATACACGGTCAACCTGGCGCCCTATGCCGCCGGCGACACCTTCGTGCTGACCGGCCTCGACGGCGGCTACGGCCAGGTCGCGGGCGGTTTCGCGCATCGCGCCGCCGGCGCCTACCGCCAGCTCGTCGCGCCCCTGGACGCGGCGCTGCGGTCGCTGCTCGAGCGCCTCGAACGGCAGCCGCCGGAGACCCGCCGGGCCGGCCCGGCGCCGGACGACCTCAACACCCGACGGCCCGGGGCGCCGAGGCCGGGCCATGTCGACATGGCCGGGCTGTTCCGGGCGCTGGATGCGCGCTGGCGGCCGGACACCATCGGCTTCGACGATGTCTGCCTGGCCTACAAGGACCGGCAATATGTCGTCCAGCGCCCGCACCCGCATGCGCGCTTCTTCTCGCTCTATCGCGGCTCGGCCATGGGCAACGTGCTCGGGCTCGCCATCGGCGCCAAGCTGGCGGCGCCGGACAGCGATGTCGTCGGCTTCACCGGCGACGGCTGCTTCCGGCTGTTCGCCGGCAGCCTGGCGGAGGCGCGCGACCTGGGGATCCTGCTGTTCGTGCTCGACAACGCCAGCTACGGCATCATCGAGCAGGGGGTGCAGACGATTATCCCGGACGCGCCGGCCTCGCGCCGGCACCACCGGCTGGAGGCGATGGATTTCGCCGCCATGGCCGGCGCCTGCGGCTGGCGGTCGGCGGCGCTGCGGCCCGACCTTGACAATCTCGACGATATCCTCGACGCCCACCGCGCCGCCCCGGTCTCGACCCTGGTCACGGTGCCGGTCGATCCCGGCCACATCCTCGGGATCAACCCGCGGGCGAGCAACCTGTGATCCCGCAGCCCGGAGCCCCTTCCGTGAGCCTGGTCCTCGATCCCGATTTCCTCCGCCTCCTCGCCGGCAGCCATGCCCGGCTGGTCGGTACACCGCTGCTGCCGGACGACGCGGGCGGCGACGCCGCCGAGCAGGCGCGTTGGCTGTACGAGGACGCGCCGTTCTGCGTGCTGGCGCACAACACCGATGCCGATCCCCGCTTCGTCTATGCCAACAAGGCGGCGCAGGCCCGTTTCGAATATGGCTGGGACGAGTTCACCGGCCTCCCCTCCCGCCTCTCCGCCGAGGCGCCGGAACGGGCGGAGCGGCAGCGCCTGCTTGACGCCGTCACCCGCGACGGCTTCATCGGCGACTATCGCGGCGTGCGCATCGCCAAGTCCGGCCGCCGCTTCTGGATCGAGAACGCCGTCGTCTGGCAGCTGATCGACGAGGCCGGCACGCTGCACGGCCAGGCCGCGGCGTTCGGGGAGTGGCGGGAGGTGTAACCCCACGGTCCCGGAACGGAGAACCCGTTCGCGTGGGCTCTCCCGCTGGGGAGGCCCTTTCGCAATGTCCAACCTCCCGTCATTGCGAGGAGGTGAAGCCGACGAAGCAATCCAGGGCCATTGCGAACCGCCCTGGATTGCTTCCCCCCGGCTCGAGGCCGGGGTCGCAGTGACGGTGTCAGGGATTATGGACAGATCCCGCTCGCGGGGATGGGCAACACGTTGTTCCGCTTCGGAAAACGCGACCGGCGTTGTATTATCCGCCGGATATGTTCATGGTATGTTCCATGGACATGGCGCAGCCCGACCCCGGCGAGATCCGGCCGACCGATCCCGACCTGAAATGGACGGGATGGGCGCTGGGCACGCTGCGCGAGCTGGTCGAGATCGACATGCGCAGCAAGCGGATGCTCGCGCAGCAGCAGGCGGCGACCCCGGTGCGGCCGGAGACGCCCGATTTCGGGCTGATGCAGTCGCGCCTGTCCCGGTCGGTGCGGCTGTCGATCGCAATGACCGAGCGGATCCGCGCCCGCTACCTGATGCGCAAGGCCGAGCGGGAGAGATCGGGCGAGCAGAAGCGCCGCCAGCAGCGCCGCGAGCAGGCTGTCGAGGCCGCCGCCAAGGCGATCGCCTCGGCCGGCGAGGGCCAGGACATCGAGCATGTGCGGGCGGTGGTCCGGGAGGCGCTGGTCGAGGACGAGATCCTGGACGCGCAGCTGGACAGGCTGTCGCCGGAGGAGTTCGTGCAGGCGGTCTGCCGCAAGATCGGCCGCCCGCCGCCCTCGAACCCGCGGCCCCGGGGCCGGGACAATGCCGTCGAGGCGACGTCCGATGACAACCCGCCGGCGACGGCCTGGCCCCCGCCACCGAACCAATCCACCACAGGCCGACCTTCGGCGGCGCCCTCGAAGCCGGACAGCAGCTGAGGCCCGGATCGGCTCGACCGCGCGGGTCGGGTTCGCCTCGGCGAACCCGACATTTCACCGCCGCGCCGTCCCCGTTGGGTTCGCTGGCCGCGAACCCGACCTACGAGATCCGGATGGCTTTGCCTCTCCTGCGCGGGAGGGGTCGGCGGCGCTTACGCTTCGGGGGAGAGAGGTTTCATCGAGGCCTGGGCCTGCCCCTCCTACCGCCCGAACAGCCGCGGATACTCGGTCCTGGCCAGCGCCTCGCCCAGGGTCCGGCGCTCCGCTTCGGTCAGGAGGCGCAGCGGCGGGTGGGTGCGGCGCCAGGCGGGGTCGCCGTGGATCTCGGCCAGCGTGTCCTTGACCGCGGCCACCAGGGTGACGCTGCTGAGCGCCGCGCGCACCGCCCCGGCGGCGGCGACCGCGGCCTCCGCCTCCGCGCTGCCGGCCTTGTGCCAGGCGGTCCGGGCCAGCGGGCCGGTGACGTTGGTGGTGGCCGAGATGCAGCCGGCGAAGCCGCGCTCCCCGGCCAGACCCAGCGTCGCCTCGGAGCTGGGGAACACGGCGATGCCCGGCACCCGCTGCGCCAGCTCGGTCGAATAGGCGATCTCGCCGGAAGAGTCCTTGAGTCCGGCCAGGATGCCGGGATGCCGCCCGGCCAGCGCCGCCACCACCTCGATCGGCCAGGGCACGCCGGTGTTCTGCGGGATGTGGTAGAGATAGAGGCCCAGGCCCTCGGCCCCGACCCGGTCGACCACCGCATCGACGTAGGCCGCCAGGCTCTCGCCGTCGATGCCCTTGTAGTAGAAGGGCGGCAGCAGCAGCGCCCCGGCGAAGCCGAAGGCCTTGGCCGCCAGGGTCAGCCGCACCGCATCCTCCAGCGCCGCGGCGCCGGTGCCGACCATGAAGCGCTCCATCGGCAGGCCGGACTCGGCCACCGCCCGCATCGCCGCCAGGCGCTGCTCGACCGAGAAGGAGGTCGCCTCGCCGGTGGTGCCGAGCAGGTTGACCCCGTCGCAGCCGCCGTCGCCGAGCAGCCAGCGGCAATGCGCGACCAGCCGCTCGTGGTCGATCGAGAGGTCGTCGCGCAGCGGCGTAGCGGCGGCGGCGATGACGCCGGACAGTCTCGGCATGGCAGGCACCCTTTGCTCCGGAACTCAGCCGGCCTTGCGGCCCGGCACCAGGAAGTCGAAGTCGCAGCCCTCGTCGGCCTGCAGCACGCTGTCGTGGAACAGCCGGGCATAGCCGCGGTCCGGCGCCGGCTTCGGCGGCGGCGCCTCGGAAGCGCGGCGGGCCAGCTCGGCCTCGTCGACCAGCAGGTCCAGCCGCCGGCCGGCGACATCGAGCCGGATCCGGTCGCCGGTGCGGACCAGGGCCAGCGGCCCGCCGGCCGCCGATTCCGGCGCGATGTGCAGCACGATGGTGCCGAAGGCGGTGCCGCTCATCCGCGCATCGGACAGGCGGACCATGTCCTTCACCCCCTGCTGCGCCAGCTTGCGCGGGATCGGCAGGTAGCCGGCCTCCGGCATGCCCGGCGCGCCCTTCGGCCCGGCGCTGCGCAGCACCAGCACGTCGTCGGCCGCGACGTCGAGGTCCGGGTCGTCGATCCGCGCCGCCATGTCCTCGACCGACTCGAACACCACCGCCCGGCCGGTGTGCTGCAGGAGGGAAGGCGTCGCCGCCGACTGCTTGATCACCGCGCCGCGCGGGCACAGGTTGCCCTGCAGCACCGCCATCGCGCCCTGCGCCTTCAGCGGGTTCGACCGCGGCCGGATCACCGATTCGTCGCGCCATTCGCCCGGCTGCGGCAGCGTGTCGGCCAGGGTGCTGCCGGCCACGGTCGGCACGGTCAGGTCCAGCAGGTCGCGCAGCTCCGCCAGCAGGTGCGGCACGCCGCCGGCGTGGTGGAAATGCTCCATGTAGTGCGCGCCGGAGGGCTTGAGGTCGACCAGCACCGGCGTCTCGCGCCCGATCCGGTCGAACTCGGCATAGTCGATCGGCTGGCCGACCCGGCCGGCGATCGCGGCCAAGTGCACCAGGCCGTTGGTCGACCCGCCGACCGCCTGCAGCGCCACCATGGCGTTGCGGAAGGCGCCCGGCCCCAGGATCTCCGACGGGCGCGGCCCGCCGGTCACCGCCAGCCGCGCCGCCGCCTGCCCCGTGGCCTCGGCGCAGCGGATGCGGTCGGCATGCGTCGCCGGGATCGCCGCGGCGCCGGGCAGCGACAGGCCCAGCGTCTCGGCCAGGATCGCCATGGTGCTGGCGGTGCCCATCACCATGCAGGTGCCGACCGACGGCGCCAGCCGGCCGTTCACCGCCTCGATCTCCTGCTCGTCGATCTCGCCGGCCCGGTAGCGGCCCCACAGCCGGCGGCAGTCGGTGCAGGCGCCCAGCACCTCGCCCTTGTGGTGGCCGACCACCATCGGGCCGGTGGGCAGCACGATCGCCGGCAGGTCGGCGCTGGCCGCGGCCATGATCTGGGCCGGCAGCGTCTTGTCGCAGCCGCCGATCAGCACCACGGCGTCCATCGGCTGCGCGCGGATCATCTCCTCCGTGTCCATCGCCATCAGGTTGCGCAGGAACATGCTGGTGGGGTGGGCGAAGGACTCGTGGATCGAGATGGTCGGGAAGGCCATCGGCATGCCGCCGGCCAGCATCACCCCGCGCTTCACCGCCTCGACCAGCGCCGGCACGTTGCCGTGGCAGGGGTTGAAGTCGCTGTGGGTGTTGACGATGCCGATGATCGGCCGGTCCAGAGCGTCGTCGGAATAGCCCATGGCCTTGATGAAGGCCTTGCGCAGGAACAGCGAGAACCCGGCGTCGCCGTAGCTGGTCAGCCCTTTCCGCAGGCCGCGCTTGTCCATGAGGAACCTTCCGGGATGACGGTGGCGGCGGAACCGCCGCGTGACCGCCGCACCCTAGGCCGGAGGCCGCGATCGTTCAACGGTCGCCGCCGCGGGGATTGTTCGGGAGCCCGACGTGTTTACCGGGGTGAGCCCGCGCGAGGCACCGCCGATGCCACAGATGAACAGCAAGGCCCGGTTCCACGTCTGGTACTGGATCGCCGCCTTCTTCGGCATCCTGCTGCTGCAATACCTGATCACCACCGCGCAGCAGGTCGCGCCGATCCCCTACAGCGATTTCGAGCAGTATCTGCGGGACGGCAAGGTGGCCGAGGTCGCCGTCTCCGACCGTTACATCCAGGGCACGCTGAAGCAGCCGCTGCCGAGCGGCCAGAGCCAGTTCCTGACCACCCGGGTCGATCCGAACTTCGCCGAAGAGCTGCGGCGCTACGGCGTGCGCTTCAGCGGCCAGATCGAGAGCACCTTCTTTCGCGACCTCCTGTCCTGGGTGCTGCCGGTGCTGCTGTTCTTCGGCCTGTGGGGCTTCCTCCTGCGCCGGATGGGCGGCGGGATCGGCGGCGGGCTGATGCAGATCGGCCGCAGCAAGGCCAAGATCTATGTCGAGGCCGACACCGGCGTGCACTTCGAGGATGTCGCCGGGGTCGACGAGGCGAAGGCCGAGCTGCAGGAGATCGTCACCTTCCTCAAGGACCCCAAGGCCTACGGCAGGCTCGGCGGGCGGATGCCGAAGGGCGTGCTGCTGGTCGGCCCGCCGGGCACCGGCAAGACCCTGCTGGCCAAGGCGGTGGCCGGCGAGGCCAAGGTGCCGTTCTTCTCGATCTCCGGCTCGGAATTCGTCGAGATGTTCGTCGGCGTCGGCGCCGCCCGGGTGCGCGACCTGTTCGAGCAGGCGCGGGCCAAGGCCCCGGCCATCATCTTCATCGACGAGCTCGACGCGCTCGGCCGCGCCCGCGGCATCGGCCCCTTCGGCGGCGGCCATGACGAGAAGGAGCAGACGCTGAACCAGCTGCTGGTCGAGCTCGACGGCTTCGATTCCTCGACCGGCCTGGTGCTGCTGGCCGCCACCAACCGGCCGGAGATCCTCGATCCCGCCCTTCTCCGCGCCGGCCGCTTCGACCGGCAGGTGCTGGTCGACCGGCCCGACAGGCTGGGCCGCATCCAGATCCTCGAGGTGCATCTGCGCAAGGCCAGGCTGGCGTCGGATGTGGACCCGGAGAAGATCGCCGCCCTGACCCCCGGCTTCACTGGCGCCGACCTCGCCAACCTCGTCAACGAGGCGACGCTGCTGGCGACCCGGCGCGGCGCCGACGCGGTGACGATGGAGGACTTCAACAACGCGGTGGAGCGCATCGTCGCCGGGCTCGAGAAGCGCAACCGGCTGCTGAACCCGCGCGAGCGCGAGATCGTCGCCTATCACGAGATGGGCCATGCGCTGGTCGCCATGGCCCTGCCCGGCACCGACACGGTGCACAAGGTCTCGATCATCCCGCGCGGCGTCGGCGCCCTCGGCTACACCATCCAGCGCCCGACCGAGGACCGCTTCCTGATGACGCAGGAGGAGCTCGAGACCAAGATGGTGGTGCTGCTGGGCGGCCGGGCGGCCGAATGGATCGTGTTCCGCCATCTCTCGACCGGCGCCGCCGACGATCTGGCCAAGGTCACCGACATCGCCCGCGCCATGGTCACCCGCTACGGCATGTCGAAGACGCTCGGCCATGTGGCGCTGGAGAAGGACCAGCGCTCCTATCTCAGCCCCAACCCGCTGGCCGGCGGGCCGCGCGAGCGCGACTTCTCCGACGAGACCGCGTCGGCGATCGACGCCGAGGTGCGGCGGATCGTCGACGCCGCCTTCGACCGCACGGTCGGGATCCTGACCGAGCGCCGCGCCTTGCTCGATCGCACCGCCAGGCGCCTCTTGGAGAAGGAGACGCTCGACGCCGCCGAGCTCGCCGCCCTGACCGGCGCCGAGGCCACCGCGAAGACGGGCACGGAGGGCTGACGCTAATCTCGATACAGCGCCGCCACCCGCCGCGCGCCCTCCAACAGGGCTTGGCGCAGCTCCGGCGGGTCCAGCACCTCGATCGTGTCGGTGAAGCCGAGCAGCAGCCGGGCGGCATGGCCGACGCCCTCGATCGGCACCGTCGCCCGGCGCCAGCCGGCCGCATCCGGCTGCGCCTGCAGCACCGCCTCCGCCGCATCGGCGCCGAGCCGGTCGATCAGCGGCAGCGCCTCCGGCGACACGCGCAGCACCGCCTCGCCCCGGCGCAGCTCGCGGGCGAAGCGCTGCAGCGATTCCCGCCACTGTCCCGCCAGGTCGAAGCCGGCGGGATAGTCGAAGCCGTCCGGCAGCACGTCGAGATCCAGCACCTTCGCCACCTTGTAGGTGCGGATGTCGGTACCGATCCGGGCCATCAGGTACCAGGCGCCGGCCTTGAGCACGAGGCCGAGCGGGTCGACCGTGCGCCGCACCGTGGCAGACCAGCTCTCGTAGCGGATCACGAGGCGCCGCTGGCCCCAGACCGCCCGCGCGATTGCGGGCAAGTGGGGCGGCGGCTCGGCCCGGCGGTACCAGTCGACCGGGTCGAGGTGGAAGCGGTCGCCGACCCGGGCCGCGCCCTCCCCCGCCGCCTGCGGCACCGCCGCCAGCAGCTTCAGCCGCGCCGTCGCCAGCGGCTCCGCCAGGCCGAGATCCGCCGCCGGGCCGGGCAGCCCGGCCAGCAGCAGGGTCTCGGCCTCGCCCGCAGTCATCCCGGTCAGCCGGGTGCGGTAGCCGTCGAGCAGCGCGAAGCCGCCGCCCGGGCCGCGATCGGCATAGACCGGCACGCCGGCGGCGGAGAGCTCGTCGATGTCGCGGTAGACGGTGCGGACCGAGACCTCGAACTCCTCCGCCAGCGCCTGGGCGGTCAGGCGGCCGCGGGACTGCAGCAGCAGCAGGATCGACAGCAGGCGGTTGGCGCGCATGGCGCGAGCATAGCCGAAATCTTGACATGGGGTGTCAGCCGGCTCCTCGCATTCTCGGCCGCATCGCCTTCGCATCAGGGAGAGACCGATGCCCGCGCTGTTCGCCAAGCCCGCCCCCGGCACCGACCCCAGCGTCCCCGACGTGCCGAACGACGGCCGCGACGATTTCTTCCCGCTGTTCGGCCGCTGGGCGGTGTCGCACCGCCGGCTGCGCCGGCGCCTGGCCGGCGACACCCACTGGGACGAGTTCGCCGGTGCCTCCGAAATGCGGCCGCTGATCGGCGGCCTCGGCACGATCGACGACAACGTCATCGAGCTGCCGTCCGGCCCCTATCGCGCCGCCACGCTGCGCCTGTTCGACGTGGAGTCGAAGCTGTGGTCGATCTGGTGGTTCGACGGCCGCAGCCTGCACATGGACGAGGCGCCGCTGCGCGGCCGGTTCGAGGACGGACTCGGCATCTTCTTCGCCGACGACGTCTGGGAGGGCACGCCGATCCGGGTGCGCTTCATCTGGTCCGAGATCACCGGGCAATCGGCGCGCTGGGAGCAGGCCTTCTCCACCGATGGCGGGCAGAGCTGGGAGACCAACTGGATCATGCGCTTCGAGCGCATCGGGCCGTGAACTAGCTTAACCGCCCCGTTTCCC
>Ga0182749_1001637_pt1 | contig 17338 bp, 15 predicted proteins | sample eDN3rd37CKraftMG_FD_128875 | JGI IMG/M metagenome (GOLD analysis project Ga0182749, IMG submission 128875) | Enriched Miracle-Growth compost microbial communities from Emeryville, California, USA - eDNA 3rd pass 37_C Kraft MG (version 2) (version 2) ...
AGGCCCAGCCGCTGCAGCCCCTGGAGCGCCAGCAGCCGGTCGCGGTCGTGCCGGATGTCCTCGTTGACCCGCAGCACCAGCGGCAGCAGGGCGTCGAAGAACACGTCCTTGCGCAGATCGATGGACTCCAGCCGGCGCAGGTCACCCGGCATCGCCTCGACGAGCAGCCGCGGCACCTCGGCCTCGCCGTCGCGCGCATCGGCAGCGGCGTAGTCGGCGTGATCGAAGATGTCGCTGAGCTTCCCGGCGCTGTCGACCCGAAGGACGATGTCCGAGGTCTTGTCGATCGGCGGCATGGCCGACATGGGCGCGGCCTGCTCCTGCGCCGGTGGCAGGTCGGCGACCTGCAGCTCGGCCGGGGGTTGATCGGCGATCGCGGGGGAGGAAGGGGCCGCCGGCTGGGCCAGGGCGGCGAAGGGCACGATCAGCAAAAGGCCGGCCAAGGCGGCGGCCGGTCGAAACACACGAACCTGCATGGACCTCGTCTTCGGTTGCGCCCGGGCAGGGGCGGCCCCGGGCGCCCCGCCTATCGGCACGACCGGGTCCGCGGGCGCCCGCCGTCAGGGGGCGCGGCCGGGTGGAGCGCAGCCCGCCGTCACGCGACGGCGCGCACCTCCGTCACTTCGGGGATGTAGTGGCGCAGCATGTTCTCGATGCCGGCCTTCAGCGTCATGGTCGAGCTGGGGCAGCCGGAGCAGGAGCCCTGCATGTGCAGATAGACCACGCCATGCTCGTAGCCCTGGAAGATGATGTCGCCCCCGTCCTGGGCCACGGCGGGCCGGACGCGGGTGTCGATCAGCTCCCGGATCTGGGCTTCGATCTCGGAATCCTCGGCCGACTGGGCCTCGGAGCCTTCCGCCGTCTCGGCCAGGATGACCGGCCGGCCGGCGGTGAAATGCTCCATGATCACGCCGAGGATCGACGGCTTCAGCACGTACCAGTCGATCGTGTCGGCCTTGCTGACCGTCACGAAGTCGGTGCCGAGGAAGACGCCGGTGACGCCCTCGACCTCGAACAGGCGCTGCGCCAGGGGCGACCGCGCCGCCGACTCCGCCGACGGGAAGTTGGCGGTGCCGACGGTCATGACCTCGCGGCCCGGCAGGAACTTCAGGCTCGCCGGATTGGGTGTCTGCTCGGTCTGGATGAACATCGACACGGTTTCCTTCGATCGGACGCGGCCGCCATGGCCGGCGCGCCGGCAGGGTGAAGACGACGGCCCGGAAGATCAAGACGAAACGGGGCGCGACAGAGTCGCGCGCCAGTCGCCACCGATCGTCCGGACCAGTGCTTGCGCAACCTCACCGTCCCGACGAGGTCCGGGATAGGGGGCGGTGATTACGGCTGATTTGTGGCGCCCGGTTCCGTCATTCAAGATGCCGCAGGGCATGGCGGGCGATCTTCCACATCGCCGTCGGCAGCCCGGCCTCGCCCAGCCGGTCGGGCGGCACCAGGATTCCGCCCTCGACCGGCGCGGCGAGCCGGCCGGCCGCGACCGTGAGCTCGAAGTCGAAATGGGTGAAGCCGTGCCGCACCAGCCCGGGCAGCAGGCGCCAGCCGGTGCCGCCCGGCGCCTCCGCCAGCACCGCGGCGAGGTCCGGCATCGGCTGCTCCAGCCAGGCGGAGGACGGCACCTCCATCATGCCGCCCAGCATCCCCTTCGGCGGGCGGCGGCGCAGCAGGACATGGCCGCGCGAATCGGTCAGCCAGAAGGCCACGGCCCGGCGGGTCGGCTTCGCCGCCTTGGCCAGCTTGGCCGGGAGATCCTCGGCGATGCCGCGCCGGCGGGCGCGGCACGGCGCGGCCCAGGGGCAGAGGATGCATTTCGGGCTACGCGGGGTGCAGATGGTGGCGCCGAGGTCCATCACCGCCTGGGCGTAGTCGCCCGGCCGAAGGGGCGGCGTCAGGGCCGCCGCGTGGGTCTTGAGGATCGGTTTGGCCGGCGGCAGCGGCGTCTCCACCGCGAAGATCCGCGCCATCACCCGCTCGACATTGCCGTCCATCACCGCGGCCGGCCGGTCGAAGGCGATCGCCGCGATCGCCGCCGCGGTGTAGTCGCCGATCCCCGGCAGCTGCCGCAATTCCGCCTCGTCCGACGGGAACACTCCGCCATGGCGTTCAACCACGATGGCGGCGCAGCGATGCATGTTCCGGGCCCGGGCGTAGTAGCCGAGCCCCGCCCAGGCGCGCAGCACCTCCTCCACCGGCGCGGCGGCAAGGTCGGCCACGGTCGGCCAGCGGCCGGTGAAGTCGAGGAAATAGTCCTTCACCGCGGCCACAGTGGTCTGCTGCAGCATGATCTCGCTGAGCCAGACGCGGTACGGGTCCGCCCGCTGCCCCGGCGGCGCCCGCCACGGCAGGACGCGGCGGTGCCGGTCGTACCAGGCGAGCAGCGCCGGGGCGAAATCGGCTTCCCTGAAATCGGAAGGGGCGGACGTGGCTGTGTCGGGCATGGCTCGCGTTGCCGCTCGGGGGGCAGTGCGCCACTATAGGGGCCCGAGTCCCGCAATTCGATCCGATCGTGCGCACCAGGCATTACCGATGAGCTATCCCAGACCCATGGCCGCCCTGGTCCCCGGCCTGGCCCGCCAGGCGCTGGGCGGCGGGCGCAGCGCGATCGGCAGCCTGTTCGCCGACTGGCCGTCGGTGGTCGGCGAACACTGGGCCGGCCGCGCCGTGCCGGACAAGCTGAGCTTCCCGGCCGGCAAGCGCGACGGCGGCACCCTGGCGCTCAGGGTCGACCCGGCCGACGCGCTGGAGCTGCAGCACGACCAGGACCGGCTGATCGAGCGGATCAACGGCCATTTCGGCTATGCCGCGATCACCCGGCTGAAGCTGGTGCAAGCGCCGCTGGACCGCCGCCCCGCGACACCGCGCCGCCGTTCCCTGACGGCCGGCGAAGAGGCCATGGTGGCGCAGCCGCTGGAGGCGGTGGACGACCCGCAATGGAAATCGCGACTTGCGGCCTTCGGCCGGGCGCTCTATGCCCGGACGCCGCGATGAGCCCGGATCCGATGGAGACCATCCGATGCTGAAGACCCTGTTGGCCGGCCTGGCCCTGGCCGCAGCGACGTTCATGGCCGGTTCGGCCCCGGCCCAGGACGCCGGCAAGGCGTGGGATCCGAAGATCACCGACACCGACTACGTGCTCGGCAAGGCCGACGCCCCGGTGACGATGCTGGAATTCGCATCCTTCACCTGCCCGCACTGCGCCGCCTTCACCAACGACGTGCTGCCGCAGATCGAGCAGGCCTATGTCGACACCGGCAAGGTCAAGATCGTGTTCCGCCAGTTCCCGCTGAACGGGCTGGACCTGCGGGCCGGCATGATGGCGCGCTGCGCCCCGCGCGACCAGTATTTCAACATCGCCAAGGTGCTGTTCAAGCAGCAGCAGAGCTGGGCCGTGTCCGACCCCAACGCCGCCCTGGCCGCCCTGGCGCAGATCGGCGGCATGGCCGGCCTGCCGAAGGATAAGTTCGACACCTGCCTGAAGGACAACAGCGTCGCCGACGCGATCATCAAGCTGAGCCAGGATGCGCAGGCCGACTATCAGGTCAACGCCACCCCGACCTTCGTGATCGAGGGCCAGAAGGTCGAGGGCGAGGCCAGCTTCGACACCTTCAAGGCGATCTTCGACAAGAAGCTCGCCGAGAAGGGCGTCGCCACCAACTGACCGCCTGGGAGCGCGCCGCCGTGCACTTCGCCCGGCTCCGCCTGTCGGGCTTCAAATCCTTCGTCGATCCGACGGACGTGGCCATCGAGCCCGGCCTGACCGGCGTGGTCGGGCCGAATGGCTGCGGCAAGTCGAACCTGGTCGAGGCGCTGCGCTGGGCGATGGGCGAGAACTCCGCCCGGCGCATGCGCGGCCAGGAGATGGACGACGTCATCTTCGGCGGCACCACCGGCCGGGCCGCGCGCAACCTGGCCGAGGTGACGATCACGCTGGACAACAGCGACCGCACCGCCCCCGGCTGGGACCATTCCGACGTCATCGAGGTCACCCGCCGGATCGAGCGCGGCACCGGTTCGGACTACCGCATCAACGGCAGGCCGGTCCGCGCCCGCGACGTGCAGCTGCTGTTCCAGGACAACGCCTCCGGCCCCGCCTCACCCGCCCTGGTCAGCCAGGGCCGGATCGCGGCCATGATCTCCGCCCGGCCGGCGGAACGGCGGCAGATCCTGGAGGAGGCGGCCGGCATCACCGGCCTGCACAGCCGCCGGCACGAGGCCGAGCTGCGGCTGCGCTCGGCCGAGGAGAACCTGGTCCGCCTCGAGGACGTGCTAGTGCAGCTCGATGCCCAACTCGGCGGCCTGCGCAAGCAGGCACGGCAGGCGGCGCGCTACCGCACGATCTCGGAGCAGATCCGGCAGGTCGAGGCGACGCTGCTGCACCTGCAATGGACCGCGGCCGTGGCCGCCGTGGCCGAGGCGCGGCGGGCCTATGACGCCAATGAGCAGGTGGTGCGCGATCGCATGATCGCGGCGTCGCGAGGCGCGACCGAGCAGGCGGAGGCGGCGTCCGCCCTGCCGGCCCTGCGCAAGGCCGACAGCGACTCGGCGGCGGCGCTGCAGCGCCTGCTGGTCGAGCGCGAGACGCTGGAGGCCGAGGCCGGCCGGCTGAGTCAGTCGATCCTGGAGACCAACCGGCGGCTGGAGCAGGTGAAGGGCGACCTGGTGCGCGAGCGCTCGCTGGGCGCCGACGCCGCGCAGGCCCTGGCCCGGCTGCAGGAGGAGCGCGAGCGGATCGAGCGCCAGAGCGCCGGCGAGGCGGAGGCGGAGGCCGAGGCGCGGGCGGCGATCGACACCCAGCGCGGGATCGTCGACGAGTTGGACGGCAGGCTGACCGCCCTGACCGAGGCCGCGGCCGGCGACGAGGCCCGGCGGCAGAGCCTGGCCAAGCGCCAACGGGAGCTGGAGGGCCGCCTGCTGGACCTGGCCCGCCGGCACGAGGATGCGCTGCGCCAGATCGCCCAGGTCGAGGCCGAGCTGGCCGGCGCCGAGGGCGCCGAGGCGGCAGCCCTTGCCCTGGCTGAGGCGGAGGCCAGGCTGGAGGCGGCGCAGGAGGCGGTCGAGGCGGCGGAAAGCCGGCGCCAAGCCGCTGAATCCGCTTTCGCCAGCGCCCGCGAGGCCGCCCAGGCGGCGGAGGGCGCCGCCACCCGGCTGAAGGCGGAGGCCGACGGCCTGCGCGCGGCGCTGGGCTCCGGCAAGGGCGGCGACGCCGCCAGCGCCCCGATCCTGGATCAGCTGAAGGTCGAGCCCGGCTGGGAGGCGGCGCTGGGCGCGGCCCTGGGCGACGAGGCCTCGGTGCCGGCCGACCGCTCGGCGCCGCTGCACTGGGCCGAGTTGCCCGGCTACGACGAGACCGAGCCCTTGCCGGCCGGCGCCGAGCCCCTGGCCGGCCATGTCATCGCCCCCGCGGCGCTGGCGCGGCGGCTGGCGCATATCGGCGTGGTCGCCGATGCCGCCGCGGCCGAAGCGCTGCAGCCGGCGCTGCGGCCCGGCCAGGCGCTGGTGACGAAGGCCGGCGGCCGCTGGCGCTGGGACGGGCTGGTGGCCCGGCCGGGCGCACCCTCCCCCGCCGCGGCGCGGCTGCAGCAGCGCAACCGGCTGGAGCAGCTGGAGGCGCAGCTGGCCACCGCCGTCGAGGCGGCCGAAACGGCCCGTCGGGCGGCGGGTGCCGCGCGCCAGGCGGCCCAGGCGGCGCAGGATGCCGACCGGGCGGCGCGACGCGGCCAGCAGGATGCCGTCGCCGCCGTCGGCCGCGCCCGCGAGGCGCAGAGCAAGGCGGCCCAGGCCGAGGCGGCGCGGCGCAGCCGGCTGGCGGCGCTGACGGCCCAGGCCGAGCGGCTGGCCGCCGACCGCGACGACGCGATGCGCGAGCGCGAGGAGGTGGCGGCCGAGATCGCGGCGCTGCCCGACGGCGAAGACCAGCGCCGGGCGGTCGGCGAGATCCGCTCGGCCCTGGCCGAGGCGCGGTCCGGGCTGGGCGCCCGGCAATCGGCGCTGGAGCGGCTGCAGCGCGAAGCCGGCGGGCGGCGGGCGCGGCTGCGCACGATCGAGAGCGAGGCACAGGGCTGGGACAGCCGTGCCCGCGGCAGCGCCGATCGCCTGGCCGAGCTGGAGGCCCGGTTGGAGGAGACCCAGGCGACGCTGCTGGAGCTGGACGCCAAGCCGGCCGAGATCGCCGCCCGGCGCGAGGCTTTGATCGGACAGATCGACGACGCCGAGCGCCGCCGCCGCATGGCCGCCGACGCCCTGGCGGTGGGCGAGCAGCGGCAGGAGGCGGCCGATCGCGCCTTGCGCGCCGCCGAATCCGCCCTGGCCGAATCGCGGGAGGCCCGGGTGCGCGGCGAGGCGGCGGTGGTCGCCGCGCAGACCGCGGTCGAAGGCCTGCGCACCCGCATCGCCGAGCGGCTGGACTGTGCGCCGGAAGCGGTGGCCGGGCTGGCCGGCCTGACCACCGACGCGCCGCTGCCGGATCAGGAGGAGACCGCCCGCAAGCTCGACCGGCTGAACCGCGAGCGCGAGGGCATGGGACCGGTCAACCTGCGGGCCGAGGTCGAGATCGTCGAGATCGAATCCCAGCACACGCGGCTGTCGACGGAGAAGGAGGACCTGACCGCCGCCATCGCCAAGCTGCGTCAGGGCATCGCCTCGCTGAACCGCGAGGCGCGGGAGCGGCTGGTGGCCAGCTTCGACGTGGTCGATGGCCATTTCCGCGCCCTGTTCACCCGGCTGTTCGGCGGCGGCAAGGCGCAGCTGGCCCTGACCGAGACCGACGACCCGCTGGAGGCCGGCCTGGAGATCTATGCCAGCCCGCCGGGCAAGAAGCTGCAGCATCTGTCGCTGCTGTCGGGCGGCGAGCAAGCCCTGACCGCCGCGGCGCTGATCTTCGCCGTGTTCCTGACCAACCCGGCGCCGATCTGCGTGCTGGACGAGGTCGACGCGCCGCTCGACGACGCCAATGTCGACCGGCTGTGCACGCTGCTGACCGAGCTGGCGGAGGGCGGCCGCACCCGCTTCCTGATCATCACCCACCACCGCATGACCATGGCGCGGGTGGACCGGCTCTACGGCGTGACCATGATCGAGCGCGGGGTCAGCCAGCTGGTCTCGGTCGACCTGGAGCAGGCCATCCGCCACGCCCAGCCGCACCAGCAGGAGCTGGCGGTCTGAGGTTCGCAACCGCGATCCCGATGCAACCGGTCTTCCATTCTGTCATTGCCGGGCTTGACCCGGCAATCCAGTGGGCGTCGACATCTACTGGATGCCCGGGTCAAAGCCCGGGCATGACAGTGAAGGGAGTTGGTTCCCAGCCCTGGTGGCCTCGAACCGCCGTCCCCCGCCTTACGGCTCCGTCTGGTCGACGCGGATCAGCACCTTGTCGATGCGGTTGCCGTCGAGATCGATGACCTCGTAGCGCACTCCGTTCTCGACGAAGCTCTCGGCCACCTTCGGCAGGTGGCCGAGATGCCAGAGCACGAACCCCGCCAGGGTCTGGTAGTCGTCGTCCTCGGATCGCAGGCCGCGCAGGCGCAGGAGGCGCTCGACCTCGTCGATCGGCGTCATCGCGTCGACCAGCCAGCTGCCGTCGTCGCGCCGCACGATCGAGTAGCCGCCGGCGTCGTCGGTCAGGTCCGCCATCTCGCCGGCGATCGCCGCCAGGATGTCGCTCGGCGTCACCAGCCCCTCGACGCTGCCGTATTCGTCGACGACGACGGCGAGGTGGATCGGCGCGCCGCGGAAGGTCTGCAGCAGCTTCAGCGCCGGCGTGCCGTCCGGCACCACCAGCGGCGGCCGCATGGTCTCGGCCACGTCGAACGGGCCGCCCTGCAGCATGCGGTCCAGCATGTCCTTGGTCTGGATGACGCCCTCGAGCTCGTCGAGCGAGCCGCGGGCCACCGGGAACCGGCTGCAGCCGCTGGCGGCGATGGTCTGGCGGATCTCGTCCGGGCTGTCCTCGAGGTCGACCCAGATCACCTCGTGCCGCGGCGTCATGATCGACCGCACCGACCGGTCGGCCAGGCGCAGCACGCCGTCGATCATCTCGCGCTCGGCCTCGACGAAGACGCCGGCCTCGGTGCCCTCGGCGATCAGCGACTTCACCTCCTCCTCGGTCACCGTCTGGGCCGGGACGGCGGAGACGCCGAGCAGGCGCAGCACCAGCTCGGTCGAGCGCTGCAGCAGCCAGACGATCGGGGCGCCGATCGCGGCCACCGTCTGCATCGGCCGGGCGACCCGGGCGGCGATGCTTTCGGCGTGGTTCAGCGCGATCCGCTTCGGCACCAGCTCGCCGACGATCAGCGAGAAATAGGTGATGGCGACCACCACCAGGGCGAAGGACAGGCTGTCGGCCCAGGGCCCGACGACCGGCAGGGTCTCCAGCCATTGCTTGAGCGGCTGCGACAGGGTGGCGCCGCCGAAGGCGCCGGCGAAGATGCCGACCAGGGTGATGCCGACCTGCACCGTGGACAGGAGGCGGTTCGGGTCCTCGGCCAGGGCCAGGGCGGCGCGGGCGCCGCGATGGCCGGACTCGGCCATGGTCTGCAGGCGGGCGCGACGGGCGGAGACCAACGCCAGTTCCGACATCGCGAAAAAGGCGTTGACCAGGATGAGAGCCACGACGATGACGAGTTCGATCATCATCGGCAGCCGCTAGACGGAGGCTCGTCCGTCCCTTCGCTATGGCAATCGGGCATGGTGCCGGCTGAATACCCGGTCGGGCGCCTCCGCGTCCACCGTCATGCTGTCATCGTTCGATAGGACAGCCGTCGGCAGCGCCCGCCGGCTACACCGGCATCCCGATCATCATCTGGAACTCGCGGCGCAGCTGCGGCTCATCGCGGAAGGCGCCGATCATGCAGCTGGTCACCATCTGGGTGCCGTGCTTGTGCACGCCCCGGGTGGTCATGCAGTGATGCTGCGACGACACCATCACCGCCACGCCGCGCGGCTTCAGCACCTGGTCGATCGCGCCCGCGATCTGCGCCGTCAGCCGCTCCTGGATCTGCAGCCGCTTGGCATAGGCGTCGACCACCCGCGCCAGCTTCGAGATGCCGACCACGCGCCGGTCCGGCAGATAGGCGACATGGGCCTTGCCGATGATCGGCACCATGTGGTGTTCGCAATGCGATTCGAAATCGATGTCGCGCAGCAGCACCATCTCGTCGTAGCCCTCGACCTCCTCGAAGGTGCGGGAGAGGAGCTCGACCGGATCCTGGTCGTAGCCGCGGAAGAACTCCTGATAGGCCTTGACCACGCGCTTCGGCGTGTCCCGCAGGCCCTCGCGCCCGATGTCCTCCCCCGCCCAGCGCAGCAGAACGCGCACCGCCTCCTCGGCCTCGGCTCGGCTGGGGCGCGGCTCGGTCTTGCGCATGGCCGTGGGCGAGGCATTGGCCGCCACTGGGGTGAAGGGAACGCGAGTCATGATGCCGACCTCTCCGGGCGGTTGTCGGTGGCGGTGTCCGCCGATGCGGCGCGGGTCGGGGACACCCTGATGCTGGGAACGAATTCCGTCACGTCAGTTCAGCCGGATCGTACGATGCGGGCTGTCCAGGGAAAAGGCCGGGATTTCGACGTCGAACCGCTCACCCGCCGGCGTCTCCATCTGGTAGGTGCCGACCATGATGCCCGAGGGCGTCGGCATCGGCGTGCCGCTGGTGTACTGGAAGCTCTTGCCGGGCTCGATCACCGGCTCGACCCCGACGACGCCGGGGCCGCGCACCTCCTGCACCCGGCCGTATTCGTCGGTGATCCGCCAATAGCGGCTGCGCAGCTGCACCCGCTCCGGCCCGCGGTTGACGATGCGGACGCGATAGGCCCAGACGTAGCGATTCTCCTCCGGCGAGGATTCCTCCTCGAGGTAGACCGGCTCGACCGATACCTCGATCGCGCGTGTTTCCGCTGTGTACATGGGTCCGATCCGCTTCCGCCGCGGATGTCGCGGCGCTTTTCCGTAAAACTATATGGGATGATGCGGCGGCGCGTCCAACCGCGACGCCGCCGCGCCCTTGGCGGACTCGAATCCGATTTCGACCCGGTCGTTCGCGGGCTCGGCTTGGCCGGCCGGGGCCGGCAGCAGCGGGTCCGCGGCGCCGATGCCCGTCACCGTGATCCGATCCTTGGCGATGCCGTAGGCCTGCAGCCGGGCGGCCACCAGCCTGGCCCGCCGCAGCGACAGACGCTGGGCCGCCGCGGGATCGCCGCCGGCATCGGTGTGGCCGGTGACGATCAGCCGCGGCGCCGGCCCTTTGGCACGGCGCCGCGCATCCTCGACCACGGCGGAGGCGATGGCGGCGGCGCCGTTACGGGTCATCTCGGCGGTGCCGGGCGCGAAGAAGACGTAGCGGGTATCGGCCGGCAGCGCGCGATCCACCGGGATCGAATCGGGAAGATTCACCGATTCGCGCGACGGCACGCAGCCCGCCGCCACCCCTGCCACGACCATCCCCGCCAGCACCGTCACGACCCGCATCGTCGCCCTTAGTCCCATTTCGCCTCCCCGTCAGCATAGGGCGGCACTGCGGCGCGGGCGAGGCGGCATTCCCGCTGCGCTTCGATCAGCGGGTGGCCGGAGGGGGAGAGACCCGGCTACCATGCCGCGCGTCGACGCTGCGGCAGGAGGATCATGCGCATCGCCATCATCGGGGCCGGGTTCACCGGGTGCCTGCTCGCCGTCCAGCTGCTGCGCCGGTCCGCCGGCGCGGCGCAGGTGGTGCTGATCGAGCGCGGCGGGCCGCCGGGCCGCGGCATGGCCTACGGCACGCCGCACCCGGCGCATTTGCTGAACGTCCGCGCCGCCAACATGAGCGCCTTCCCGGACGAGCCGGAGGATTTCCAGTGCTGGGCCAGGGCTCATGGCGCCGGCGACGACCCTTACCTGCCGCGCCGCTTCTACGGCGACTATGTCGGCGAGACCCTCGCGGCCGCCGGCCGCGACTTCCCCGGCGCCCTGACCATCCTGGCGGACGGCGCGGTGGGGGTGGACCGCGATCCGGCCGGGGTGACGGTGCGCCTGGCCTCCGGCCGGACCGAGCCGGCCGATATCGCGGCGCTGTGCACCGGCAACGCGCCGCCGGCGGCGCCGGTGCCGCTGCCCGACGCGCCCGGGCGGATCCTGGTGGGGCCGGAGGATGCGGGCCTGCCCTCGATCCGGCCGGACGAGACGGTGCTGATCCTCGGCACCGGCCTGACCATGGTCGACATCGCCGCCGGCCTGGCGGCGCAGGACCATCGCGGCCCGGTCCTGGCGCTGTCGCGCCGCGGCCTGCTGCCGCGACCGCATCGTGATATCGCGAGCAAGCCGGCAGCGCTGGACGCGGCGGAGTTCGTCGGGCTGCCGGCCCTGGCGCTGCTGCGCCGCATCCGCGCCCAGTGCCGCGAGGCCGAGGCGGCGGGCGGCGACTGGCGCGCCGTGATCGACGGGCTGCGGCCCTTCACCCAGGCGCTGTGGCGGGCCTGGGACGAGACCCAGGCCGGGCGCTTCCTGCGCCATCTGCGGCCGTGGTGGGACGTGCATCGGCACCGAGTGGCCCCGGCGATCGCCGATCGCGTCGGGGCGATGATCGCCACCGGCCAGCTCCAGATCCTGGCGGGCCGGCTGCGGTCGGTCGAAGCGGCGGGAAGCGGCCTGACCGTGACGCTGCGCCGCCGCGGCGCCGCGGTGGAGGAGAGCCGGAGGGTCGGCCGCCTGGTCCTGGCCAGCGGGCCGGAGACCGACCCGGCCCGGACGGACGACCCGCTGCTGCGCTCGCTCCTGGCCGGCGGCACGGCGCGGCCCGACCGGCTGCGGCTCGGCCTCGACGTCGATTCGGCCGGACGGCTGATCGGTCATGACGGCCAGCCCTCGCCTCGGTTGTTCGCGCTCGGACCGCCGACGCGCGGCGCCTTCTGGGAGATCACCGCAGTGCCGGACATCCGCAAGCAATGCGCCGAGGTGGCGGCGGCGATCCTGGCCAACGATGCCGTCCCGCCCCCCGCCAGGCGCGGTTTCGACCCGGGGATTTGAGCAAACGAGAGCAGGTCGGGTTCGCTTCCGCGAACCCGACCAACGCCCTCGGAGCCTTACCGCACCTTCCCTTCCTTCCAGGCCTGCAGCAGGCTGTCATAGGCCACGGTCTGGCCCTTCTCCTTCTCGTTCTGCAGCTTCGGCTTCGGCGCGCCGGGCTGATCGTACCAGTACTGCGCGTCCTTCTCCTCGTTCAGCTTCGGCCCGCAATCGCCGAGATTGCCGGCCCGCTCCAGCCGCGCCAGAACCTGGTCCTGCTGCTTGGCCAGGTTGTCCATGGCCTGCTGCGGCGAGACCTCGCCGGTCACCGCCTCGGCAACGTTCTGCCACCACAGCTGCGCCAGCCGCGGATAATCGGGCACGTTGGTGCCAGTGGGCGTCCACGCCACCCGCGCGGGACTGCGGTAGAACTCGACCAGCCCGCCCAGCTTCGGCGCCATCTCGTCCATCGCCTTGGAGCGGATGTCGCTGTCGCGGATCGGGGTCAGGCCGACCTGCAGCTTCTTCAGCGAGGTCGTTTTGCAGATGCAGAACTGACCGTACAGCCAAGCCGCCTTGCGCCGCTCCGGCGGAGTGCTCTTCAGCAGGGTCCAGGAGCCGCAATCCTGGTAGCCCAGCTTCATTCCCTCCTCCCAGTAAGGGCCGTGCGGCGAGGGCGCCATGCGCCATTTCGGCGTGCCGTCCTCGTTCACCACCGGCAGGCCCGGCTTGGACAGGTCGGCGGTGAAGGCGGTGTACCAGAAGATCTGTTGGGCGATGTTGCCCTGCCCCGGCACCGGACCGGCCTCGGAGAAGGTCATGCCGGCCGCCTCGGGCGGGGCGTACTTCTTCAGCCACTCGATGTACTTGGTCAGCGCGTACACCGCGGCCGGACCGTTGACGTCGCCGCCGCGGGTGACGCTGGAGCCGGCGGGGCGGCAGCCCTCCACCCGGATGCCCCATTCGTCGACCGGCAGGCCGTTCGGGATGCCCTTGTCGCCGGCGCCGGCCATCGACAGCCAGGCGTCGGTGAAGCGCCAGCCCAGCGACGGGTCCTTCTTGCCGTAGTCCATATGGCCCCAGACGCGGACGCCGTTGATCTCCTTCACCTTGTTGGTGAAGAAATCGGCGATGTCCTCATAGGCCGACCAGTTCAGCGGCACGCCCAGGTCGTAGCCGTAGGCGGCCTTGAACTGCTCCTGCAGCTTCGGGTCGGTGAACCAGTCGTAGCGGAACCAGTACAGGTTGGCGAATTGCTGGTCCGGCAGCTGGTACAGCTTGCCGTCGGGCGCGGTGGTGAAGCTCTTGCCCATGAAGTCGTCGACGTCGAGCGTCGGCAGGGTCACGTCCTTGCCTTCGCCGGCCATGTAGTCGGACAGCGGGATGGCCTGACCGTAGCGGAAATGCGTGCCGATCAGGTCGCTGTCGTTGACATAGGCGTCGTAGATGTTCTGGCCGGACTGCATCTGCGTCTGCAGCTTCTCGATCACGTCGCCTTCCTGAATCAGGTCGTGCTTCAGGTTGATGCCGGTGATCTCGGAGAAGGCGCGGGCCAGCGTCTTCGACTCGTATTCATGGGTGGTGATCGTCTCCGACACCACGTTGATGTCCATGCCGCGATAGGGCTCGGCCGCCTTGATGAAGAACTCCATCTCCTTCATCTGCTGGTCCTTGCTCAGCGTCGAAGGCTGGAATTCGGTGTCGACCCACTTCCTGGCGTTGGCCGTCAGCTCTTCGGTCGTCGCCGCGAAGGCGCGGCGGGCGAGGCCCGGCAGGGCGACGGCGGCGCCGAGCGCGGAGGCACCGCGCAGCAGGTCCCGGCGGCGGACCGGGAACCCGCCCGGCCCGTACAGCATCTTGGTCATGTCCTCTCCCCGTCTACAGATGTTGATCCAGCACTCAACGCCCCGTCGCCGGGGCCGGTCCGGACGGGCGTCCGCTCATCCGAACCGCATCACCGCGATCATCCACACGACGGCGATCGCGAAGCCGTACCAGAGGCTGCCCGAGGCCAGCCCGATCCAGGCGAGATGGATGTAGGCGGCGCCGAGCAGGCCGATGAACAGCCGGTCGCCGCGGGTGGTGACCAGCGGCAGCAGGCCGCGCCGCGGCACCGAGGGCGCGGCCACCTGCCAGACTGTCATGCCCACCAGGATCAGGGCGATGCCGGTGAAGAACCAGGCCGTCGGCGCCGTCCAGGCCATCCAGGCGAAGTTCTTGCCCAGCCAGGCGATCGGCGCGTCCAGGGTGTCAAGGATCCGGTCCATCCCCGCAGCCTCCTCACACCCGGCCCAGGGCGAAGCCCTTGGCGATGTAGTTGCGGACGAACCAGATCACGATCGCGCCGGGCACGATGGTCAGCACGCCGGCGGCGGCCAGGAGCGACCAGTCCATCCCTGCGGCGCTGACCGTGCGGGTCATGGTGGCGGCGATCGGCTTGGCCTGGACCGAGGTCAGGGTCCGGGCCAGGAGCAGCTCGACCCAGGAGAACATGAAGCAGAAGAAGGCGGTGACGCCGATGCCGCCGCGGATCAGCGGCACGAAAATGGTCAGGAAGAAGCGCGGGAAGGAGTAGCCGTCGATATAGGCGGTCTCGTCGATCTCCTTCGGCACGCCGGACATGAAGCCCTCCAGGATCCAGACCGCCAGCGGCACGTTGAACAGGCAGTGCGCCAGCGCCACGGCATAGGGCGTGTCGATCAGGCCGAAGGCGGAATAGAGCTGGAAGAACGGCAGCAGGAACACCGCCGGCGGCGACATCCGGTTCGACAGCAGCCAGAAGAACATGTGCCGGTCGCCGACGAAGCGGTAGCGGCTGAAGGCATAGGCCGCCGGCAGCGCCACCAGCACCGAGATCACCATGTTCATCAGCACATAGGTGATCGAGTGGATGTAGCCGGAATACCAGGACGCATCGGTGAAGATGGTCCGGTAGTTGGCGAAGGTCAGGGTCTGCGGGAACAGCGTGAACCCGGACAGGATCTCGCGGTTCTCCTTCAGCGACATGGTCACCAGCCAATAGATCGGCAGGGCCAGGAAGACCATGTAGACGATCAGGATGACGGCGCGGGTGCGGCGGTTCATGGCGCGTCGGCTTTCCCGATATTGGTGATGACCGTGTAGAACAGCCACGAGAACAGGAGGATGATCAGGAAGTAGATGATCGAAAACGCCGCTGCCGGCCCGAGGTCGAACTGGCCGACCGCCATGCGGGTCAGCTCCTGGCTCAGGAAGGTGGTGGCGTTGCCGGGCCCGCCGCCGGTCAGGACGAAGGGCTCGGTGTAGATCATGAAGCTGTCCATGAAGCGCAGCAGCACCGCGATCAGCAGCACGCCCGACATCTTCGGCAGCTGGATGTAGCGGAACACCGCCCAGCGCGAGGCGCCATCGATCCGCGCCGCCTGGTAGAACGCGTCTGGGATCGAACGAAGGCCGGCATAGCCGAGCAAGGCGACCAGCGAGGTCCAGTGCCAGATGTCCATCACCAGCACGGTGATCCAGGCGTCGAAGGTGTCGGCGGTGTAGTTGTAGTCGAGGCCCAGGCGGTTGATCAGCACGCCGGCCAGGCCGATGTCGGGCCGGGCGAAGATCTGCCAGATCGTGCCGACCACGTTCCAGGGAATCAGCAGCGGCAGCGCCAGCACCACGAGGGTGACGGACACGGCCCAGCCGCGCGCAGGCATGCACAGGGCGACCAGCACGCCGAGCGGGATCTCGATCAGCAGCACGCAGAGGCTGAAGATCAGCTGCCGGCCGAGGGCCGCCCGCAGCCGGTCGTCCTGCAGCACCTGGGCGAACCAGTCGGTGCCGACGAAGACGCCCTGGCCGGGGCCGAAGATGTCCTGCACCGAATAGTTCACGACCGTCATCAGCGGGATGATGGCGCTGAACGCGACCAGCAGCACGACCGGGACAACGAGGAACCAGGCGGCGTTGTTCGGGGTCTTGTCCATGGCTCAGCCCACCAGCCTGCCGTCGGCATAGAGAAGCGCACGCTCCGGCGGGAAGCGCAGATGCGCGGTGTCGGCGGTGATGCTGCGGCCCTCGGCCAGCCTGGCCTTCACCGTCGACGGGCCGAGCCGCAGCGTGACGATCGAATGGGTGCCCAGGTCTTCGACCCCGGTCACCGTCGCCGGCACGCCGCTGTCCGCGATTTCGAGGAATTCCGGCCGGATGCCGAGCTCCAGCGTGCCGGCGCCGCCGGCCAGGAACGCCTCGGCGCCGCGGCGGGCGGAGTCCGACAGCGGCACCCGGCCGCCTTCAATGACGGCGTCGCCCTGGTCGACCACGCAGGGCAGAAGGTTGATGCCCGGGCTGCCGATGAAATAGCCGACGAAGGTGTGGGCCGGTCGCTCGAACAGCTCCTGCGGGGTGCCGAGCTGCACCACCTGGCCGTCATACATGACGATCACCTCGTCGGCGAAGGTCAGCGCCTCGAGCTGGTCGTGGGTGACGTAGATCAGGCTGGTCCGCACCTGCTCGTGCACCTCTTTCAGCTTGCGCCGGAGCTGCCATTTCAGATGCGGGTCGATCACCGTCAGCGGCTCGTCGAACAGGATCGCGGCCACGTCCTTGCGCACCAGGCCGCGGCCCAGCGAGATCTTCTGCTTCTGGTCGGCGTCCAGCCCGCGGGCGCGCCGCCGCAGCACCGGCGTCAGCTCCAGCATCGCCGCCACCTCGGCGACCCGGGCCTCGATCTCCGGTCTCGGCAGCTTGCGGTTGCGCAGGGGGAAGGCCAGGTTCTCCGCCACCGTCATGGTGTCGTAGACCACCGGGAACTGGAACACCTGGGCGATGTTGCGCTGCTCCGGCGAGGCCTGGGTGACGTCGCGGCCGTCGAACAGCACCTGGCCCTGGCTCGGCGTCACCAGGCCGGAGATGATGTTGAGCAGCGTGGTCTTGCCGCAGCCGGAGGGGCCGAGCAGTGCATAGGCCCGGCCGCTCTGCCAGACCATGTCCATCGGCCGCAGCGCATAGTCCGCCGGATCGGTCGGGTTCGGCTTGTAGCTGTGCGCCAGGGCCTTCAGTTCGATGCGGGCCATGATTCACCTGCTCCGGGCCGGGGCGGCGGCGAGCCGCCCGGTCGGGTCGAAGACGTAGATCCGGGCGGGGTCGACCGCGACCGTCAGCGGCTCGCCCAGCGGATGCTTGTGCACGCCGGGCTGCTGCGCCACCCAGGGCCGGTCGCCGAAATGGAAATGGACATAGGTCTCGGAGCCGCTGATCTCCGCCAGCTCGACCCGCGTCATCACCGAGGCCTCGCCCGCGCCGGCGGCACCGAGACGGAGATGGCCCGGCCGCACCCCGACGGTGCAGGGACCGGCCGCCAGCCCGGCCAGGTGCCCGGCCAGAGGC
>Ga0182749_1001638_pt1 | contig 17337 bp, 16 predicted proteins | sample eDN3rd37CKraftMG_FD_128875 | JGI IMG/M metagenome (GOLD analysis project Ga0182749, IMG submission 128875) | Enriched Miracle-Growth compost microbial communities from Emeryville, California, USA - eDNA 3rd pass 37_C Kraft MG (version 2) (version 2) ...
GTACCTGTTCGATACGACGCTGCGCGACGGAGCGCAGACCACGGGCATCGACTTTTCCGTCGACGACAAGCGCCGGATCTCCGCGGTGCTGGATGATCTCGGCGTCGACTATGTCGAGGGCGGCTTCCCCGGCGCCAACGCCACCGATACGCAATTCCTCGGCGCGCCGCCCGCGCTCGCCCATGCCAGGATGACGGCCTTCGGCATGGTGAAGCGCGCAGGGCGGTCGGTGTCCAACGATACCGGTCTGCAGGCGGTGCTGGCGTCGCAGGGCCAGGCGATCTGCCTTGTCGCCAAGGCGTGGGACTACCACGTGCGTGTCGCGCTCGGCATCTCGAACGAGGAGAACCTCGCCGCCGTCGAGCAGTCGATGAAGGCGATTGTCGAGACCGGCCGCGAGGCCATGCTCGACTGCGAGCATTTCTTCGACGGCTACAAGGGCAACCGCGAATACGCGCTCGCCGTGGTGCGCACCGCCTATGAGGCCGGCGCGCGCTGGGTGGTGCTGTGCGATACCAACGGCGGCACGCTTCCCCACGAGATCGAGCGCATCGTCGGCGAGGTGTCGAAGGTGGTGCCGGGCACGCACCTCGGCATCCACACGCACAACGACACGGAGAATGCCGTCGCCAACTCGCTGATGGCGGTGCGCGCGGGCGTGCGCCAGATCCAGGGCACCCTCAACGGCATCGGCGAGCGTTGCGGCAACGCGAACCTCACCTCCATCATCCCGACGCTGCTCCTGAAGAGCGAGTTCGCCGAGCATTTCCAAACCGGCGTGACGCCGGAGCGGCTCCTGACGCTCACCCACGCCAGCCGCATCCTCGACGAGATCCTCAACCGCAATCCCGACCGGCATGCGCCGTACGTGGGCGAGAGCGCGTTCGCGACGAAGGCAGGCATTCACGCCTCGGCGATCCTGAAGGAGCCGCAGACTTACGAGCACGTGGCGCCCGAGAGCATCGGCAATCAGCGCCGGCTCCTGGTTTCCAAGCAGGGTGGCCGCTCCAGCATTCTCGCCAACATCGAGAAGCTCGGCATACCGATAGACAAGGACGACGCGCGAGTGGCGCGCCTGCTCGACGAGGTGAAGACCCGCGAGGCGGCGGGCTATTCCTACGAGGCGGCCGAAGCATCCTTCGAGCTGCTTGCGCACCGCATGCTGGATAACGTGCCGCTTTATTTCTCCGTCGACAGCTTCCGCGTCATGGTGGAGCGCCGGCACAACTCGCGCGGCAAGCTGGTCACCGTGTCGGAAGCCATCGTGAAGGTCTTCATCAACGGCGACAACGAGCCGTTGTGGTCCGTCGGCGAGGGCAACGGTCCGGTGAACGCGCTCGATCGCGCGCTGCGCAAGGACCTTGGCCGCTATCAGAAGCACATCGATGGCGTCGAGCTGATCGACTACAAGGTGCGTATCCTGACGGGCGGCACAGAGGCCGTAACGCGCGTGCTCGTCGAAAGTCTCGACACGGCAACCGGCAATCGCTGGTTCACGGTGGGCGTTTCCCCCAACATCATCGATGCCAGCTTCGAGGCGCTGCTCGATTCCATCAACTACAAGCTGATGAAGGACAACGCCGAGGCATCACCGGCTCCGGTCGACCGCCCGCAGGCCTAGAGTGCTGGCGGAGAAGTGGGCACCGGCTTTCCGAAGCGCGCGCTTTAGCGCACATCACCCATCAGGCGCTTCAGCCATGGCGTGAGCAGCGCGAGCGCGGCGGTAGCGATGCCCACCATAAGCGCCTGCTGCAGGAAGAACGTCGAGAGCGCGGACGCATCCGTTGCGTCGTACCCGCTGCCGAGAACGCCAGCGAGCTTATTGCCCCACGCCGTGGCGAGGAACCAGACGCCGAGCACGAGCCCCACGAGCCGTGCGGGCGCGAGCTTGGTCATCGTCGAAAGGCCGACGGGGCTCAGCAGCAGCTCTCCCACCGTCTGCAGAAAGAACAGGCCCACGAGCCACAGCGGGCTGACGAGCCCCTCCGCGGTGAGCATCGCCGCCGGCACCATCAGGAGGAACGACGTGCCGAGGAAGAACAGCCCGAGCGTAAATTTCACCGGGCTTGACGGCTGACGCGCGCCGAGCCGTAGCCACAGCGCGGCGAACAGCGGCGCCAGCAGAATGACGAACAGCGGGTTGAGCGATTGATACCACGCGGCGGGAAAGCTCCAGCCGAAGAGCTCGTTGTGCGTCAGCTGCTGCCCGAAGAGGGCAATGGTGATGCCGGCCTGCTCGAAGATGGCCCAGAAGATCATTCCTGCGATGAAGAACACGAACACCGCGGCGAGGTGTTGGCCCTCGATATCGCCGCGCATTGCGAACCAGACAATGGCCGCGATGGGCACCAGCAGGAAGGCCGCGCGCAGCCAATGGAAGCGCGGATCGTCCGAAAGAACTGTCAGCCCGAGAATGGCGAGCGTGCCGCCGATCACGAGAAGGCTCGGCACCGGCGAGGCGTCGGGCCGCGGTGGAGGGGCGCCGGCGGCGCGCAGCAGCTGCGTTCTGCGCACGTAGGCGATGAGCCCCAATGACATGCCGACGCCCGCCGCCGCAAATCCCCAATGCCAGCTCGACGCCGGATCGAAACCGTTGGCCGCGAGCCAGTTCTTGAAGGGCGCACTTTGTGCAAGAAAGCCCGTGACCAGCGGGGCCAGCAGCCCACCAATGTTGATGCCCATGTAGAACAGCGAGAAGCCCGCATCGCGCCGCTCATCGCCCGGAGCGTAGAGATTGCCCACCATCGCGCTGATGTTCGGCTTGAAAAGCCCAGTGCCGAGCGCAACGAGCGCGAGCCCCATATAGAACGCCGCTTGCGTCGGCACGGCGAGCGTGAAGTGCCCGAGCGCGATGACGCCGCCGCCGATGCAAACCGAGCGATGCGCGCCGAGATAGCGATCGGCGATGAAGCCGCCGGGGATCGAGAGCAAGTACACCGCCATCGTGTAGTTGCCGTAGATGCGTGCCGCTTCGACGGTCGAAAATCCAAGGCCACCTGCCGCAACGGGCGCGACGATGAATAGCGTCAAAAGCGCACGCATGCCGTAATAGGAAAAGCGTTCCCACAATTCGGTGAAGAACAGTGTCGACAGACCCTGCGGCTGTCCCGCGAACACCATTCGACCTTGTTCCGCGGCGCTTTTCTCCGTCATCTCCGCGTCGGCCTTTCAGATGTTTGCCGCGCCGCTGCTTATTCTTCCCGCGACGATAGTCGTGCAAAGCGGACAATAGCTCCAAGCAATTTTACGGCGCACGAACCAACGGCGCCGATGGGCGGTTGGCGTTGCAAGTCGCTCTGGTCAGGATCCGCGCCAGACGCGGTATGCGCGGGCTTTTTTGCTGCATGAGGCAGCGGCTCGAACCGCGGCGGAACCTTAGGAAGGAATCCCGATCATGAGAACCAAGACCATATCTGTGATGGCAGTCGTGCTCGCGCTCGGCGGCTACGGCACGGCGGCGCTGGCTCAGGACGGCCTGCCAGGCGATCCGAATTCCACCGCGAATACGATTCCCGGCCCCAACCCCATAACCCCCTCCGATCCGTCGGCGAACGACAGCCCACGGGCGCGGATACCCACGACCCGCGATGGCTACGAGGTCCTCCGCGAGGGCTACAGCGTCGGAACATCCGCCGAGGTGCCGGCCGATGAGCTGCCGGCGACCGATTGATCGGCCGGTGTGCAGCGCCGGAGCCGACAGCCCGCCGCCGCCGCGGGAACCGAAAAGGGAAGGGCGCCTCGCCGGGCGCCCTTTTCCATTCAGCCAATCTTTTCCATGCAACCAATGACGAGCGCCAGCGCATGGAACGCGCACGGCGCGGCGCTAGCCCCCGAGCAGGCGCTTTGCCGCTTCCTCCGGTCCGATATCTCCGGCGAGCACCTGATCGGCCAGGGTGTCGAGCGTCCGCGCCCCGCCGGCACGCACGCGCTCTGCGACGATATCGGCTGCGGCCCGGGCGATCAGATAGCGCGCACGGCGCCGCCGCCGCGCGAGCGGACCGGCAGCTTCCAGCGCGCGCCCCGCGGTTTCCACCGTCGCGACGAGTTCGGGCACGCCTTCGCCGGTGGTCGCCGTCGTCTTGAGCACCGGTATTTTTTGATTGCGCATGGCGCGGATAGACAGCGCACCGAGCAGCTGCTGCAGCGTCTGCTCCGCGCCGGGCCGGTCACCCTTGTTGACGACCATGATGTCGGCAATCTCGAGCAGGCCGGACTTCATCGCCTGGATGTCGTCCCCAAGCCCAGGCGCAGAGATGACGACGCGCACGTCGGCAACCTCGGCGACGTCGATTTCGTTCTGCCCAGTGCCGACGGTCTCCAGCAGGATCACGTCTCGCCCCGAAGCGTCGAGCGCATCGATGATCCGGACCGCAGCCGGCGAAAGCCCGCCGAGATAGCCGCGGCTCGCCAGCGAGCGCACGAAGACGCCATCGTCGTCGAGAGCCGCCGTCATGCGGATGCGGTCGCCGAGAATGGCGCCGCCCGAAACGGGGCTCGATGGATCGACCGCGATGACACCGACAGTCTTGTCCGCGCGTCGCAGCTCCGCGATCACGGCATTGACGAGCGTCGACTTTCCGGCGCCCGGCGGACCCGTGAAGCCGATGACGAGCGCGTTCCCCAGATGCGGCTGCATGGCGCGTAGCAGCAAGGGCGCGGACGTAGACAGCCGCTCCAGCTCGGTGATCACCATCGCCGTCGCGCGGCGCTCGCCCTCGCGCATGCGCTTCACGAGGTCCGCGGCTTCGGCATCCGTTTCGATGCGCTGGCGCGCCCAGGTGGTCGTCATCTCAGCCATGCCCGGCTGATACGCGTAAATGGGTGCCGACTGCAAGCGCGGCCAAGCGCCTCGTTTCCCGTCGTTGCCGCCCGTATGCCAGCATCAGAACCATACCCCCGACAGCCGGTAGCGCGGCCGCATCTGGATGGGCCCCACGCCGATGAGCGATATGCGCGGGGTTTCCTCCGTGTCGAGCGGCGGAATGGGCGGTGCCTGAAAGGTATTGAGAAGCGCTATGCGGCGCTCCGTCGGCGGGGGAAAACGCATGAGCGAGGGCAGCGGCACCTTGCGCGCCGGTACGGGCGGCAAGAGATCGTCGAGCGGGCTTCCGGGCGATGCCTCGAGGCGGGCGATGGCGGAGGCGAGCCCGAGCGGATCGCCCGTCAGCAGGGCGGCGGCGCGATCGGTCGCCACCTCCCGTGAGCGGGAGAGGGCAAGCTGCAGCAGCGACATCAGCAGCGGCGCAGCGACGAGCAGCACGACGCTTGCCCACGGAACGGGCTCGGCCCCGCCGATGGCCCGCAGTGCGTTGAGCGCCGCGAAAAACAATCCCGCATAATAAAAGCCCTGCGCGAAGCGCGACACGAAGTCGGCAATTCCGAACACGGGCAGGTCGCCCCGCCGTGCGTGCGCAACCTCGCGGGCAAGAATGCCGGCCACCTCACGCATCGTGAGGCGGCGCAGGAGGCCTTCCGTCACCGCAATCGCGAACCGCTGGCGTGTGCCGAAGGAGAAGGCGCTGAGCTCCATGCTGGGCACGACGTAGAGCCGCGGGGCCGAAGCGAGCCCCGCCCGTCGTGCGAGCTCGCCGGTGATGCGGTCGAACTGGGCGAGATCCCCCGCCTCGTAGGGACGCGCGCCGTAGACGCGCATGAGCGTCGCTGGCGGCACGTATATCGCAAGAAGCAGAATGAGAAGGATAGCCGCAAGAGCCACGAGCGTGGCGCCGTTGCCGAGCTGCGGCCAGAAAATGGCGGCGGTCAGTGCGCCGAACGCACCGAGCAGGATCGCGCCCTGCAGCCCATTTGCGATAACGGTGCTGCGTTCCATCCGCCGACTCGGATTATGTTCATCCGCCAAAGCCATTCTGGCACCACAGACTAACACACGCGCGGTTGCATGGAATTTTTCATCGCCTTCTTCAACTTCGCGCTCGCCATGTGGCTCGCGTGGCGCCATCGTTCGCCGCTGGCTCTCTACGTCTTTTTTGCCGGGATGATATACGCGGCCGCGATCTTCCTGCGGCACGCCGTCAATCCCCTTCCGCTATCGTTCTAGGAGGTGACGGCCGTGGACATGGGCCCAAGCTTGGCTGTCCGGCTCAACGCCGTCGCGCTGTATGCCATTTCGGCGTTGCTGCTCGTGGCGTTCTATTGGCAGTTCGCTTACGACGAACTGCCGTGCCCGCTGTGTCTGCTGCAGCGCGTGGCCTTCACGGCGATCGCCGTCGGCCCGGTGCTCACCATCCGCTACGGGCCAAAGCCGCTGCACTACGGCCTCGTCATCGTCGCGGCGCTGCTGGGCGCCTCGGTTGCCGGTCGGCAGGTCCTGCTGCACATCATGCCGGGGGATGCCGGCTTCGGCTCGGCGCTCATGGGCTACCATTTCTACACATGGGCCTTCATCGCCTTCGCCGCGGCCATTCTCGCCGCGGGCGTGATGCTCATGTTCAATGGCCAGTTTGCAGGCGAGGAAGCGCCCGCGCCGGGACGTTTCGAGACGGGCGCGGTTTGGCTCGTCATCGCGCTGACACTCCTCAATGCCTTCAGCGCCTTCGCCGAATGCGGTTTTTCCGCCTGCCCGGGCAACCCCGTCCACTATGAGCTGTTCAGATGAAGTGGGCGCCGGTTTTCCGATAAGAAGCACGGGGCGCGCGGAACGGCGCTAGAATTTCGCCAGTAGCTCCTCGTCGCGCGGCGCAGGACGCGGCTCCCATGCACCCGTGATCGCCGGAACGATCTGCGTCGCCTCCTCGACAACCGTGAAACGGACATCGAGGCCGGCACGGATGAAGGTATCCTTCTTCATGTGCGTGAGGAGGTTGAGGAAGGGCGTCCAGAAGCCGTCGATGTTGGCGACGATCACCGGCTTGGTGTGGCGGCCAAGCTGCACCCAGGTGAGCTGCTCGACCAGCTCCTCGAGCGTGCCGACGCCGCCGGGCAACGCGACGAACGCATCCGAGCGATCGAACATGAGCTGCTTGCGCTGATGCATGTTGTCGGTGACGATCACTTCGTCCACCGCGCTCAGCATCGCTTCCTTCTCGATGAGAAAGGTTGGGATGATGCCGGTCACGCGGCCGCCGTGCGCGAGCGTCGCGCGGGCAACCTCGCCCATGAGACCGAGGCTGCCGCCCCCGTAGACGAGGCCGATCCCGTTGACGGCGAGGTTCGCCCCCAGCGTCCGGGCGGCCTCCGCATAGGCCGGGTTGAGGCCGAGGCCGGAACCGCAATAGACACACACGTTGCGCGCCGCAGCGGCGATGTTCTTGTTTCCGTTGAAGTTCTTTGTATCCATTAACAGTCCGTGGCTGATGAGAAATCCCCCTCGGGCAGGAATATCTAATATGGGGACGCCGCAGCCGCATGACACCCGCCCTCCGTAACCCGGGAAGTTCTCCCGTTATCCGATTTTATGGTGTCGGTTTGGAGGCCCGCACGAGTTGTGCTTAATGGGTTGCCTAAGCTAGGCGGCCTTCCAAGAACCGCCACAGACGAGGGATAACCCGCCGGTTCGAGCGGGGACCAACGGGTGCGGACAAACGCCGATGACGGGTATGCGTTTTCTCTTCGTGCTGGCGCTGCTGTGCACGCCGGGCATTGCTGTGGCTGACAGCGAGCCGCAGAAGCCGCTTACCGTGAGGGAACAGGCGGAGGCGCTCGCCCGCGCCGCTTCGGAGCGTTTCAACCACCTGCTCGAAGAGCCTGGCATGGCCCCGTCCGCCCAGCCGGCTGCGCCCGATGCGCCCGCGGCACAGACGCAGGCCACCGAAGCGGAAGCCACGCCCTTCGCTCCGCTGTGGGATTGGCTCTCGCGCTCCGCCAAGGCCTATGATGGCGTCGTCATCGCGCAATTGAAAACCGGCGAAGGTTTGGACGTGCTGGCCTCGCGCCCCGGCGTCGCCGCTTCGGCTATGACCGCCGTTGCGGGCGGACAGGGAAGCGGTGAGCAGGCACCGCAGCCGCACGGCTGGGGCGGGTTCGTCGAGAGCGTGCGCGATTGGCTCGCGCGCGCCAACCGCAGCTACCGCAACGAGATCGTCAAGCTGTTGCGCGCCGCGCCGGAAGACGCACCGTCCGCAGAGCCGGAAGTGGCGAACAGCGCTCCATCGCAACTCGCCACCGTGCCGCCGCAGGCAAACGCCGGTACGTCGGCGCCTTTGCCGCGTTCTCCGGAAAAGGAGAATGCCAAAGCGGAGCCCGCCAGACGCGCGGCCGCGGCCGGAGAAGCCGAACGCCGCGCAGCCGAGACGGCAGAGGCCAAGCGGCAGGCCGAAGCAGCGGAAAAACAGCGCGCGGACGAGGAAGCCGCCTCGCGCAAGCGCCTGGCGGAACAGCACCAGCGCGCGCAGAAGCGGGCCGACGAGGAGGCCCAGAAGATCGCCGAGGCCGCCGAAGCCAAGCGCCGCGCAGAGGCCGAGGCTCGCGCCAAAGAGGTAGCCGACGCTGCCGAAGCGCGCGGGCAGGCCTACGCCGCTTCGGCAGCACGCTCTGCCGCTGAAGCGGAGGAAAAGCGTCTCGCGGAAGAAAGGCGTCTGGCGCAAGAAAAGCGCGACGCCGAAGAGAAGCAGCGCATCAAGGAAGAGCGCCTCGCTGAGGAAAAGCGCCGCGCGGCGGAAGAAAAGCGGGCGGCGGAGGAAAAGCGCAAGGCTGACGAGGCTGAAGCTAAGCGGCTCGCGCAGGAAGCCAAGCGCCAGGCCGAGGAGGCCGATGCCGCCGAGCGCCGTGCCGTCGCAGAGGCCGAAGCGGAGGCGAAGCGCAAGGCCGAGATCGAGGCGGAGGCAAACCGGCGCCAGGAAGCTGCTGCGCGCGCAAAGGGCCTCGAGAGCGGCCGTCTCGCGCGCGCCGATCAAACCCCGCCAGCGCCCGCGCCTTCGGCGCCGCCCCAGGCCCAGGCTGGCGGTAGCGATCGAAGCTATACGGCGCCACCTGCACCGGCCGTCGACCTCTCGCCGGTGCCGCCGGCCTTCGAGGTGCCGCCGAGAGCGGAAGCGCCGCGGACTGCGCCATCCGCCCCCGTGACGAGCGAGAATTCCGGCGTTGCGCGGCCGATGCGCAAGGCCGAGAGCGACGGTGCTCCCCGCCCGCAGTCACCCGGCAAGGAAAAAGACGCTTCGCCGAAAGCGCGTGAGGGCTCTGTTGCGACTGACGTCGCGCCTCCCTCGGTCAAGAAGAAGCAGCGCAAAGGCGCCGTCGCGAAACTCAGCCCGCGCAAGAAGAAGGCCCATGCCTACCGCAAGCGCACCCGCTATGCTCACGTCCCGGCAAAGCTCCATCGCCACCCGCCGCGGCTGCGCCGCCACCACGCCGTCCCTGGCGGCGCGAGGCATGTAATGCGCCGGTGCGATTGTCCCTGTGGCAGCGTCTACGCGCGCCCCCGCAAGCACAGCCGCATCGTGTGGCACAGCGGCGCGCCGTCGCGGGTGAAGGTGAAGAAACACCGCCGGGCGAAGACGTTTGGGCCGCAGCGGTCGCGGACTAGCCATTGGCATAAGCGCCACTATATCCGCTAAGGTCCCGAGACCCGCTATTGTGGGCGCGGCGCCGGGTGTCGACCCGGCGCTGCCTTGCGTTTCGTGCCGTGCCAAGCGGCGATCCGCCAATCAAACCCAGAAGGTTCCATGTCCTTTCCACCAGCGATCCCGGCTGCCCCCGCCGATGAGCGCGAGGAGCATTACCTCGATCTGCGGTCGAGCCACTGGGACGCGTTCCGCGGACTGCTGCCGCTGGTGTGGCCGGCGAACCGTCACGATCTGCGCATGCGCGTCGTGCTGGCGTTCGCGGTTCTGCTCATCGCCAAGCTGGTCACGGTGGCGGTACCCATTTTCTACAAGGACGCCACCGACAGGCTCGCCGCCGCCGCAACCGGCGACACCGGCGCCACGTCGCAGGGGATTGGCCTTGCCGTCGTTATGCTGATCCTCGCCTATGGGACGGGCCGCGTGCTGATGATGGGTCTCACGCAGATCCGCGACATCATCTTCACCGAGGTGGGACAGAACGCGGTCCGCGAGCTCAACAACCGCACGTTCCGCCACCTGCACCGGCTCTCGCTGCGCTTCCATCTGGAACGGCGCACCGGTGGGCTTTCCCGTGTGATCGAGCGCGCCACGCGCGGCGTCGAGCTCATCATCCGCATGGGCATTCTCAACGTCGTGCCGACCGCCATCGAGCTGCTGCTGATGTCGGGCATGCTGCTCTACTATTTCGACTGGCGCTACGTGGCGATCATGTATGCGACGGTGGCCGTCTACATGTGGTTCACCTTCGCGGCGAGCGAGCGGCGCATCGCCATCCGCCGCGAGATGAACGAGAGCGATACCGAGGCGAACACCAAGGCCATCGACAGCCTGCTCAACTTCGAGACGGTGAAATATTTCGGCAACGAGGAATTGGAGGCGCGTCGCTTCGACGTGTCGATGGCGCGCTACGAGCAGGCCGCGATCAAGACGTTCCGCTCCCTCGGCGTGCTCAACACCGGCCAGACGATCATCTTCACCATCGGCATGACGGCATGCATGCTTCTCGCCGCGCGCGGCATCATGGCCGGCACCCACTCGGTCGGCGAGTTCGTGATGATCAATGCGCTGATGATCCAGCTCTACATGCCGCTCAATTTCATGGGCATGGTGTATCGCGAGATCAAGCAGGGGCTCGTCGATCTGGAATCGATGTTCGCCCTGCTGGATGAATCGCCCGAGATCAAGGATCGCCCCGGTGCCAGGCCGCTCGTCGTCGAGAAGGGTGAAATACGCTTCGAGAACGTGAGCTTCCGCTACGATCCGGGCGGACGGGAGATTCTGCACGATGTCTCCTTCACCGTGCCCGCCGGAAAGATGGTGGCCATCGTCGGTCCGACCGGCGCCGGTAAGTCGACGCTCGCGCGCATCCTGTTCCGTTTCTACGACATCGCCGCCGGCCGCGTGACCATCGACGGCCAGGACATCCGCGACGTGACGCAGAAGAGCCTGCGCGCCGCCATCGGCGTTGTCCCGCAGGACAGCGTGTTGTTCAACGACACGATCTTCTACAACATCAAGTACGGCCGCCCCGATGCGACGGACGAGGAGGTCTATGCCGCCGCGCGGCTCGCGCAGATCGACGACTTCATCCGCTCCCTGCCGGCAGGCTACAAGACCATGGTGGGCGAGCGCGGCCTGAAGCTGTCGGGCGGGGAGAAGCAGCGCGTCGCCATTGCGCGCACGATTCTCAAGGGCCCGCCGATTCTCATTCTCGACGAGGCGACGAGCGCCCTCGACAGCCATACCGAGAGGGAGATCCAGGACGCGCTCGACGAGGTTGCGCGCGAGCGCACCTCGCTCGTCATCGCGCACCGGCTTTCCACCATCGTGCACGCCGACAACATCCTCGTCCTCGAAAAGGGACGCCTCGTCGAGCAGGGCACGCACACCGAGCTGATTGCGAAGGGTGGGCTCTATGCGGGTCTGTGGGCCCGTCAGCGGCAAGCCGAGAAGGCGCGTGAGGAATTCGCCCACGCCCTGGAAGATGCCGAGCGTTCCGGCGCGTTGCGCGCTGAGGATATTCGCCTGATGTCTGTGAAGTGACCTAGCCAAAAAGAGTGCCGGCCGCCTGGGGAGCGGCCGGCATGGGCGCAGCGACGACACGGGTGCCATCCAGGGATCGTCGCCAGCCCCTTCGCGGGGAGCGTGGTAGTGCCCGATTACTTTTTCACCTGCTCCAGAAGTTCGTCCCAACGCTTCTTGGCGCCACCCGGAGCCTTGAAAGCGTCGAGCTGAGATTGATTGGTCGGCTCGCCCGCCACGATCAGCGCCACCATGCCCATGGTGTAGTGCGGCAGGCATCTGATGCCGTAGTAGCCGGGTTTCTCGACCACGAACTCGGCGTCCTCGTTCATGTCGCCCTTGAGAGGCTCGACGCCCTCCGGCCAGACTTCTTTGATGGCTTCGGCGTTGTGATTCTTGTCGACGATAACGAAGCGTACGGTGTCGCCCGGCTCGACCTTCAGGAAGTCGGGTTCGAACACCATGAATTTGCCCTTGCCGTTGGTGTTCTTGATCTTGATCTCGTGCTCGGCGGCGAGCGCGGCGCCTCCAAGGCCGATCATCAGTGTGGCGGCGAAGGAAGCGAGCGTTGCGATCCTCATTCGGTGTTTCCCCGTATCGTGCTTCGTTATTCTTTACCGCGAAAGTATAGAAACACGCCGGGCCCGTCAACTGCGACCGGTAGGCCGATGTGCAATTCAGCTATGCATAAGTGGCGCTATTAGCCGGACGGCAGTGAAGCCTGCGCTAGTTTCCGGAGGGCTCCGCCGGCGCGCGGGGCCGGAGGCGAACGGATGGGGCAACCGCTGAAAGCGCATATCGCGGCATGGATCGAGACCGGCGCACGGGCGCTGAAGGCGGCCGCACGCTTGACCATGCGCGCGCTCGCGGCGCTATGGGCGGTTGTGCGCCCCGCGCTGCTCTTCGCGCTGAACGTCATCGCCGCGCTGCTGCTGCTGTTCGAGGAATGGGGCTGGCAGCCGCTCTCAAATCTGCTGGCGCGCCTCGCACGCTTCCCGCTTTGGGCCATGACCGAGCGCCTGATCGCGGGCCTGCCGCCCTATGGCGCGTTGCTCGTACTCGCCGTGCCGAGCGCCGTTCTGATTCCTGCAAAGCTCATCGGCGTCTACATGTTCGCGACCGGCCACTTCTTCCTTGCGATGGTGGTGATCTTCATCGCCAAGGTGGCGTCGACGGCGCTCATCGCCCGCATTTTTCTGCTCACCAAGCCAGCATTGATGCAGATCGGCTGGTTCGCGCGCGCCTATGAAATTTTCATGCCGTGGAAGGATCGGCTGTTCGCCTACATTCGCGCCTCGTGGGTTTGGCGCGTTGGCCGCGTCGTCAAGTGGCGCGCCAAGCACCTGGTGCGCGGTGCGTGGCAACGGTGGCGCCCGGTGCTCGTGCGCCTCTGGCAGGACTTGAAACCTGCGATCGACCGCGTGGCGGAGCAGGTGAGAACCCTTTCGCGGGCCGCATACGCACGCATTGCAACGCTATGGCGCGGAGAGACACCCGCGAGCGAACCCCCGCGCCTGCTGCCGCCGCCCGATACATCGCGGGATGCAGCCAGGCTTGCGGCGCGGCGCGATCCGCAGTCCGGCGGCCATCCCTAGCTTGTGACGATCGGCACTTTCTCCACCGTCGTCGTGCCGCCGTCGTCCTGCCACGTCAGCGTCAGCGTGCCGGGGCCCGTCACCCGCATATAGAAGGCGATGTAGGGATTGGCGGCAACGCCGGAGTTGAGATCCGCGGAGAACACGTCCTCGCCCTCGAAGCTCGCGGTGAACGTATGGATGATGTCGCGCGGGATGATCCTCCCGGAGCCGTCCTTGCGATTGCCCGTCTCCATGACATGCGTTGCCAGCGTCTTGATCTCGATGATCGAGCCGGGATTGATCGTCTCGGGAAGCTTGATGCGTGGCGGCTTCTTCATCATCGCGGTGCCCGTTCTCAGATATCGCATCCGCCGATGCGCACATCGACCTTGCGCCGCGTGAGCAAGAGGCGTCCATCGCTCAGCTCGGCGACAGCGACCACATCCTGCGTGTGCGCAAGACGCATGCGGCTCGTCACGCGCGCTTTGCCCGAGAGCAGCGTGAAGTGGAACGTCGCCACGTTCGCGCGCGGGTTTGCGGTCGAGAGGAGGTGGATCGCCTTGACGTGGTTCTCGGCCGTCATGGGGCTGTCGACTTCGAGTGCCACCGGGACATAGTCGCCGTTTTCGACATGCTCCGGCAAGTCGAACACGATCCCCGTTTCCGCGGGCGTAGCGCCATTGAGAATGGCCTCGAGGACATGCTTGAACTCCGCGCTCTCCCCGGCGGCTTCTTCGCCCGCCACCCCACCGACAAAGAAGGCGATGGCCGCCGCAGCGGAGCCGGTGAGTAGAAATGTACGTCGATCGAGCATCTTAGCCATGTTGTTACGGACGCGGCCGCGCGGGCGGCATCGGCGTGTTGCCCACTCTTCCCCGTAAGGCTTACGATATCGGTATCGCAGGGCCGGCAACAAGGCATCCCGGGATGATCGATCGTAGGCAATTCGGCCGGTTCGCCGCGGGCGCGGCGCTGGCGGGCGCTGGAACGGGTTTGCACGCCATCATCGCGAGGCCTGCGTTGGCCGCGGGGCGGGGCAGGGTGGTCATCGTCGGCGGCGGGGCGGGCGGCGGCACCGTGGCGCGCATCCTGAAAACCGAGGCGCCCCAGCTCGACGTGAAGCTGGTCGAGAAGCGGCAGATCTACACGACCTGCTTCAACTCGAACCATTACTTCGGCGGCTTCCGCACCTTCGCCTCGCTGCAACACAGCTACGACGGTCTGCGCAACCTCGGTGTCGAGGTGATGAACGAACGCGCCACGGGCGTCGATGCCGATGCAAAGTCCGTCACGCTGGCCGATGGAACGAAGCTTCCCTACGACCGGCTCGTCCTCGCGCCCGGTATCTCCCTCACGTATGACGCCATCGAGGGCTATTCACTAGCGGCCGCCGAAACGACCATGCCCCACGCCTGGATCGCGGGACCGCAGACACTGCTGCTCATGCGGCAGCTCGAGGCCATGGACGATGGCGGCGTCGTGATCATGACGGTGCCGAACAATCCCTATCGCTGTCCGCCGGGGCCGTACGAGCGCGCGTGCATGATCGCCCATTACCTCAAGACGCATAAGCCGCGCTCGAAACTCGTCATCTTCGATGCCAAGCCGCATTTCTCCAAGCAGCCGGCGTTCGAGGAAGCGTTCGCGCGCTACTATGACGGCATCATCGATCTCAATCTCACCAACGAGATCGACGATTTCCGCACCGTGCGCGTCGATCCGAAGGCGATGGAGATCGAGACGGTCTCGGGCATCACGGCGAAGGGCGCGGTGGTGAACGTCATCCCGCCCCAGACCGCCGGCGAGATCGCCATCACCGCGGGCTGTGCCGAGGGCGGCTGGTGCCCGATCGATCCGCAGAATTTCACCTCGGCCAAGGTGAAGGATGTCTACGTCATCGGCGATGCGGCAATCGCCAACGAGATGCCGAAGTCCGCCTTCACTGCCAATAGTCACGGCAAGGTGGTTGCGGCGGATATTCTCGCGGCGCTTGCGGGCGGCGAGAAGGCCGCCGCGCGCTATCGCAACACCTGCTGGTCGCTGCTGGCGGCCGAGGATACGATCAAGATCGGCGCCGACTATACGCCCGGCGAACGGGACGGAAAGCCGTTCCTGGCGCCCAGCCATGCTTTCATTTCGCTGCCGGGTGAAAGCGCTGAGGTGCGGCGCAGGAACTACGAGGAAAGCCTCGCCTGGTACCACGGGATCATCGCCGACGCCTTCAACGACAACACCGCGCTGCTGCACAAGGGCTGAGGGTCCGTCCGTCCGGCGCCCGCCGCGCGGCGCCTCCTTCAGGAGTAGCGCCGCAGGAGTTGGGCAAGAAGCAGCAGGATGACGGCCCCCAGCGTTGCGGCGACGGTGATGCCGAGCGTCGTCTCGACCTGCATCCCCAGCACCCCCGTGGCAAAGGCGGCGATGACCGCACCCAGCACACCGAGCACGACGTTCCCCAGAAGGCCGAAGCCGTAGCCCTCGACGATCAGCCCTGCGAGCCAGCCGGCCACCGCGCCGATGATCGTCCATGTCAGCAGCGACTCCTGCTCCAGCATGCTGCTCTCCAATGTTCCGGCGACCGAACGTTTGGGCGGGCCTGAGCGTTGCCTTCGCGTGTAAAAAAGCCCTGCGGAGCCTCCATGGATATCCTGATGAAGGTCGGCGACATTTGGGTGTGCCGTCGGGCGTCGCCCGACCCCGCGGCCATCGCGGCGGTTTCCCGGTTGACCCCGGCGACAGTCGTCACGGGAGCTTCCGAGGGCCTGGGCTTCGCGCTGGCATTACGGATCGCGCGCGAGGGCCGGACCATTGTGCTGCTCGCGCGCACGCCCGATGTGCTGGCGGAAGCGTCCGCCGGGCTGGCCGCCCGCTATCCTGCGGCGACCGTTATCGCCGAGACGCTGGACGTCGGCGCGGTCGATGCCCCCGATCGGCTGGATAGGCTCCTGGCGCAACATGGTCTCTATCTCGATGTGCTGGTGAACAACGCCGGCATCGCCGTTGGCGGCAACTTCACCGATCTCGATCCCGAAAAGCTGGATGAGCTGCTGGCGACCAACATCGGCGCCGTCACGCGGCTGACGCGCCATTACTTGCCGGGGATGCGCGCGCGGGCACGCGGCGGCATCATGAACCTCGCATCGCTGGCGGCCTTCGCGCCCGGGCCCTGGCAGGCGCCCTATTTCGCCAGCAAGGCCTATGTCCTTTCGCTCACGGCTGCCATCGGCGGTGAGTGCGCAGGCGAAGGCGTAAGAGTATGCGCGATAGTGTGCGGGCCGGTCGAAACCGGCATTCATCGCAAAATGAATGCATCCAGCGCCATCTACCGCGCGCTGCTGCCGAGCGACTCCGCCGACCGGATGGCGCGGCTCGCATGGCGGTCCTATCGCATGGGACGGCGCGTCGTCGTACCCGGCCTCGTCAACAGCCTCATCGCATGGACCATCCGCGCCATGCCCTTCGAGCTCTTGCTGCCGATCATCGACGTATTGATGAAGCCGCGCTCGAACGCCGTCGCGGCGGCGCGTCGGGATGGGCCGCTGCGTCCTGGGAGGGCGAGCGTCTACGGCGAATGGCTGGGCAAAGAAAAAGGGCCGGGCTTTTGACGCCCGGCCCTCGATGTTCTTGCCGAAGAGAGACGCTTACGCGGCCTGCGCGTAATAGGACTTCAGGCCGTTGAGAACCTTCGCCTTGTCGACGTCGGCGCCGATCTCCGCCATCGCATCCGCGAAGCGGCTCACGATCTCTGCGATCTGCTCCTGCGAAAGCTGGTTCAGGATGCCGATGCGGATCTGCACCGGCTCCGACAGCGTCGGCCAGATGCCGAAGCCCTTGGCGCGGGCGTTGGCGACGAGGTCCTTTTCCTTGCCGCGCAGGTTGGCGGGCAGGTTGAGGACGACGAGGCTCGTCATGTCCGAGGTGACCTCGCAGCCGAGGGCCTGAACGGCCTGACGCAGCGCCTTCTCGTGGTAGGCGTAGTCCGAAGCCTTCCGGCGGCGGCCGTAGCCCAGGATGATGCGCAGTGCCTCGTGGAACGCGGCGACGGCGTAGCACGAGTGCGTCTGGTGATAGGCGGCGTTCGGAACGTCCTTGCCGTCGACGATGCCCCAGTGGCGGGCATTGAGGATCGGGTGATGGACGTAGGTCGGGCAGCCGCGCTTCTTCACCATCTCGATGGCCTTGTCGGTGAAGCTGACAGGCGCATAGGTGAGCGGCAGCGA
>Ga0182749_1001639_pt1 | contig 17326 bp, 16 predicted proteins | sample eDN3rd37CKraftMG_FD_128875 | JGI IMG/M metagenome (GOLD analysis project Ga0182749, IMG submission 128875) | Enriched Miracle-Growth compost microbial communities from Emeryville, California, USA - eDNA 3rd pass 37_C Kraft MG (version 2) (version 2) ...
GCCTCCCGCTGCGCGACGCGATGCTCGACGCGCTCGCCGTGCTCTTCCCGGTGGACTGCGCGGGATGCGGCGCGGCCGACCGCGCGCTCTGCGCGTCCTGCCGGGCCGCCCTGGCCGGGCCGATGACGCGACGCCGACTGGCCGACGGCACGCCGGTCGTGTCGGCCATGCGCTACGAGGGCGTAGCGCGGCGCGCGATCCTCGGCTTCAAGGAGCAGGGCAGGACCGACCTCGCCCGGCCGCTGGGCACCCGGCTCGCCGAGGCGATCGGCGCGGCGGTCTCCGGCCCGGTCGAGCTCGCGCCGCTCCCGCCGTCCCGCGGGTCGTTGCGCCGCAGGGGATACGACCCCGTCGCCCTGCTCCTGCGCGCCTCGAGGCTGCCCTCGGCCGCGGTCCTCCGGCGTGCCGGCGCCGGCGCCGCCCAGAAGACGCTCGGCCGCGAGTCCCGCCGTTCCAACGCCGCCGGCAGCCTGGTCACACGCCGGGACGCGGGCGGCAGGAGGTTCCTGCTGGTCGATGACGTGACCACCACCGGAGCCACCATCGGCGAGGCGGCTCGCGTCCTGCGGGAGGCCGGGGCCGAGGTGATCGGGGCGGCCACCGTCGCCTTCACCCCGAAGGCGATCGGCTCCGGCCGCGACTTCACCGGCATCCAGTGACTTCGCGCCCGCCGCGGGCTACGGTGGGGACGAAAGAGGCGCGTATCACCGCCTGGTTCCCACTGGCGGGCCCTCACCGGGCAGCGCGCCGGGAGCGAGGAGGACGCAGTGGACATCTCCATCAACGGTCTGGGCCTTGGCATCACCGATCGGTTCCGCGACTACGCGACCGAGAAGGCCGAGAAGGTCTCCCATCTCGCCGAGAAAGCCCTCGCCTTCGAGGTGAAGGTCAGCCGGCACAGTGAGAAGAACGGCGCGAACGGCGAGGACAAGGTCGAGCTGACCCTGTTCTGCCCGGGGACGCCGGTGCGAGCGGAGTCGACGGGCTCCGACAAGTACGTCGCATTCGATCTCGCGATGGACAAGCTCCTCGAACGGCTTCGCCGGGCCAAGGACCGCCAGAAGGTCCATCGCGGCAGGCGCCGCCCGCTCTCCCTGCACGAGGCCAGCGCCGAGGGCTTCACGGCCATCGGCATCAGGCCGGCGGACGCCGCGGTGATCGAGCGGGTGTCCACGGGGTCGATCGGGGTGATCGCGGCCGACGAGGCGGATGAGGAGTGGAGCCCGGTCGTCATCCGCAAGAAGGTCTTCCCCGCCGCGCCGATGACGGTGGACGACGCGCTGTACCGGATGGAGCTGGTCGGCCATGACTTCTACCTCTTCATCGACGCCGAGACCGACCGCCCCAGCGTGGTCTACCGCCGCAAGGGCTGGGACTACGGGGTGATCGGGCTGGACCTGGAGGCGGAGGAGGCGAGCCCCCGCCGCGCGGCGGCCCGCCGCTGACTCGTTGTCGGCGTTCCGGTCCGATGGCGGCCGTTCGGCCGCGACATCGGACCGGAACGCCGACAACGGGGTGCCGGAGTCGCCCATTCTGCCCAGGCTCCGCCCAGCCGGGGCGGGGATTAGGCTTGCTACCATTACGAAACGGTCACGGATCCCGTTCCGACCGGGCACTCTGCCATTTCCGAGCAGAGACGCCGACACAAATTCCTGCACGAACCTGGAGTGACCAGTGGCCAACGTTCTCGAAAGAGCCCTGCGGGTCGGCGAAGGCCGCACCCTCCGGCGTCTGCAGCGCTATGCGGAGGCGGTCAACCACCTTGAGGACGACTTCGCCCAGCTCAGCGACGACGAGCTGAAGAACGAGACCGTCGAGTTCCGCGAGCGGTACTCGAACGGCGAGTCGCTCGAGGACCTGCTGCCCGAGTCCTTCGCCGCCGTGCGCGAGGCCTCCCGCCGCACCCTGGGCCTGCGCCACTTCGACGTCCAGCTGATGGGAGGGGCCGCCCTCCATCTCGGCAACATCGCGGAGATGAAGACCGGTGAGGGCAAGACCCTGGTCGCGACCCTCGCGGCGTACCTCAACGCCATCCCCTCGCGCGGCGTGCACGTGATCACGGTCAACGACTACCTGGCCAGCTACCAGTCCGAGCTGATGGGCCGCATCTTCCGCGCCCTCGGCATGACCACCGGCTGCATCCTCTCCGGACAGAGCCCGGCCGAACGGCGCGAGCAGTACGAGGCGGACATCACCTACGGCACGAACAACGAGTTCGGCTTCGACTACCTGCGCGACAACATGGCATGGCAGTCGTCGGACATGGTGCAGCGCGGTCACAACTACGCGATCGTGGACGAGGTCGACTCGATCCTCATCGACGAGGCGCGCACGCCGCTCATCATCTCCGGCCCCTCATCGGGCGAGGCCAACCGGTGGTTCACCGAGTTCGCGAACATCGCCAAGCGCCTGGTGCCCGAGGTCGACTACGAGGTGGACGAGAAGAAGCGCACGGTCGGCGTGCTCGAGCCCGGCATCGAGAAGGTCGAGGACTACCTCGGCATCGACAACCTCTACGAGTCCGCGAACACCCCGCTGATCTCCTTCCTCAACAACTCGATCAAGGCCGCCGCCCTGTTCAAGAAGGACAAGGACTACGTCGTCATGAACGGCGAGGTGCTGATCGTGGATGAGCACACCGGCCGCATCCTGATGGGCAGGCGCTACAACGAGGGCATCCACCAGGCGATCGAGGCCAAGGAGGGCGTCGCGGTCAAGGCGGAGAACCAGACCCTTGCCACGGTGACCCTGCAGAACTACTTCCGCCTCTACAAGAAGCTCTCCGGCATGACCGGAACCGCCGAGACCGAGGCGGCGGAGTTCATGAGCACCTACAAGCTCGGCGTGGTGCCGATCCCGACCAACAAGCCGATGCAGCGCATCGACCAGCCCGACCTCGTCTACAAGAACGAGGAGGCGAAGTTCGCCCAGGTGGTGGAGGACATCGTCGGCAGGAACGCCAAGGGCCAGCCGGTGCTGGTGGGGACCACCAGCGTCGAGAAGAGCGAGTACCTCTCCCGGCTGCTGGCCAAGCGCGGCGTCAAGCACGAGGTGCTGAACGCGAAGAACCACGCCCGCGAGGCGGCGATCGTCGCCCAGGCCGGCCGGCTCGGCTCGGTGACCGTCGCCACCAACATGGCGGGCCGCGGCACCGACGTGATGCTCGGCGGCAACGCGGAGTTCCTCGCCGTGGCCGAGATGAACCAGCGGGGGCTGAGCCCCGTCGACACCCCGGAGGAGTACGAGCGGGAGTGGGACGCGGTCTTCGACCGGGTCAAGGCCGAGGTCGAGCGGGAGGCGGAGAAGGTGGTCGCCGCCGGCGGCCTCTACGTGCTCGGCACCGAGCGGCACGAGTCCCGCCGCATCGACAACCAGCTGCGCGGCCGCTCCGGCCGCCAGGGCGACCCCGGCGAGAGCCGCTTCTACCTCTCGCTCACCGACGACCTGATGCGGCTGTTCAACTCCTCCGCCGCGGAGTCGCTGATGGGGCGCGGCAACGTGCCCGACGACCTGGCCATCGAGTCCAGGGTGGTCAGCCGCGCCATCCGCTCGGCCCAGAGCCAGGTGGAGGCCCGCAACGCGGAGATCCGCAAGAACGTGCTCAAGTACGACGACGTGCTCAACCGCCAGCGCGAGGCGATCTACGGCGACCGGCGCCACATCCTCGAGGGCGACGACCTGCAGGATCGCGCGGCCAAGTTCCTGGAGGACGTGATCACCGAGGTGGTCGACGTCCACACCGCGGAGGGCCACGCCGACGACTGGGACCTCGACGCGCTGTGGACGGAGCTGAAGACCCTGTACCCGGTCTCGATCACCATCGACGAGCTCTACGCCGAGGCCGGCTCCCGCGGTCGGCTGACCCGCGACTACCTGGCCGAGGAGCTCCTCTCCGACGCCAGGATCCAGTACCAGAAGCGGGAGGAGCAGCTCGGCAGCCCGGCGATGCGGGAGCTGGAGCGCCGGGTGGTGCTCTCGGTGATCGACCGCCGCTGGCGAGACCACCTCTACGAGATGGACTACCTCAAGGACGGCATCGGCCTGCGCGCGATGGCGCAACGCGATCCGCTGGTCGAGTACCAGCGCGAGGGCTTCGCGCTCTACCAGAGCATGATGGGCCAGATCCGCGAGGAGTCGGTGGGCTTCCTGTTCAACCTCGAGGTCGAGGTCACCGGTGGCGGCGAGGCGACGGCGGCGGTGCCCACTGTCGCCGCCCGAGGGCTCGGCGGCTCGGCGGCTCCGACCGAGGGGCTCAGCTACTCCGCCCCGAACGCGGACTCCCAGGGCGAGGTCGAGGTGCGCAACGCCCGCGGTCAGCTCGACGCGGCATCCACCGCCAGGGCGCGGACCGCGGCTCCCCAGGTCAACCCGGCCTTCGCCCGTCCGGCGGCGCAGCAGGCGCAGCCCCAGCAGCGCGGTGCCTTCGGCCAGCCGACCGGCGGCGACGCCCCGGCTCCCGCGAACCGGGCCGAGCGTCGCGCCCAGGAGCGGCGGGGCGGCAGGTAGCCGCCAGGTCTCGCGCCGTACCGGGCGCTTGCTCGGCGGGAACGGCAGCTACCGCGACAGTACGGAGTTTCGCCCCGTCCGGCTGCTCTCGTCGCGAAATGTGGACAACCAACGCGGCGCCGAGCTGTAGAAGACGGTCCTGTCCATGCTCCCCGCAGGCGCGGGGATCCGGAGGATCTCCGGGCACCGGGTCTGCGCCTTCGGGCGCGATCGTCAGCCGGCCGTGATGACCGCGTCCTCCATCCGCGCGTAGCTCGCCTCCATCCCGTCGACCATCCCGGTGCCGAGCACGGCGTCGCGCTGGGCGAGGTCCGCGTACTCGATGTAGAGCGTGAGCAGCGTCAGCCCGTCCACCTCGACGAGGTTGAGGTCGTTGGTCGTCGCCGGGAAGTCGGTGTCGCTCATCCGCTCGGTGGTCACCGAACGGCGGGGCGCCTCGATGTGCAGGGTCTCGCCCTCGAAGCCGAAGCCCTCCCCGTCGGTGCCCGGTTCGGGCTCCCAGCGGTAGCGGTAGGCGCCGCCCGGGGCGGGGTCGATCTCGCAGACCGTCATCGTCCAGCCGTCGGGGCCGAGCAGCCACCGCTTCATCAGCTCGGGCTCGTTGTGGGCGCGCCAGATCAGCTCGATCGGCGCCTCGAAGGCCCGGACGATGCGCACATGGGTCTCGTCCAGCAGGTCGAGCCGGGTGCCCTTGCCCAGCGCGTAGTCGCGCAGGTCGGCGAGGACGAGGTCGAGCTGCGACATGGCGAGCCGGGTGCCCTCGAGCATGCCCATCGCGACGAGGCGCTCCAGGTCCTCGACGCTGGAGAGGAAGGAGGTGGTGGTCAGCCGTGACCCGTCGGCGGTCTCCTCGAAGGAGAACAGCATCCGGCTTCCCGGGAGCTCCTCGACGGTGGCGCCGCTCTCGTCGGCGAAGGTGTCGATCAGTTCGAAGCTGCGCGGGGCGTCCACCGACGTGAACTGCCAGAGCCCGTACGACCTCTCGCCGGTCGGGCTCGTCATGTGGTAGAACGCGCCGCCGCCCGGTCGCAGGTCGTGCCGGTCGAAGGTGGCCGGCCATCCTGGCGGCCCCCAGAAGCGCTCGAGCGTGCGCGGATCGGCATAGGCGTCCCAGAGCCGCTGGACGGGCACGGGGAAGTCGGCGATCACGGTGACGGTGAGGGTGTCGGGGTCGGTGGTGATGGAGGTGACGGTCATGGGATGCTCCTCAGCTTGTCTGGTGGGCGAGTCTCGATCAGGATTCGACGGGGTGCTGCTGCGGGCCGGGGGATCGGTCCTCTTCCGCGAGCAGTGCGTCGAGTCGCTCGATGCGTCCGCGCCAGAGCTCGGCGTATGCATCGAGCAGCGCGCCTGCCCTGGCGATGGTGTGCGGGTCGGCGCGGACGATGCGCTCGCGGCCCTGGGCCCTCTTGACGACCAGCCCCGCTCCCTCGAGCACGGCGACGTGCTTCTGCACCGCGGCGAACGACATCGCGTATCCGGCCGCCAGCGCCGAGACCGAGGCTTCGCCGACGAGGGTGCGGCGCACGATGTCGCGGCGCGTCCGATCGGCGAGGGCGTGGAAGATCCGGTCGACCTCGGCGTCGGACAGCTCAGAATGTACAATCATTTGGTTGTAGGTTAGCGCGAATGCCGGGGCAGGGTCAACCGGTGATGCTCCCGGCGCGGGCCGGCGCGCGACGAGACGCCCTTCGACGCCTCCGGATCACCGCAATGTTGCCCACGGTTACACAAGCGGATGACCTGGAGTCCCGCGCTGCTTACGGTGGATGTCGCGTGCACCTCGCCCGCATCCACCAGAAGGCTCAGACATGTCCCGCTCCCCGCTCTCCACCCGGCACGACTGCACCGTTCACGGTGCCGCGTCGATGGATGCCGTGCTGGAGTGCGACGCCGTGGGCGCCGGACACGAGCTGTCGCTCATGCAGCGCCGGATCGCCGCGGCGACCCCGAGCCAGTGGCGGGATGCCATCGTGCTGGGCGTCGACGGCGAGGGATGGATCGAGCTGGCTCTGTTCGCCGACGGGCGGTCGCTGCGGGTATGGAACCACCGGGCGTCCGAGCACGGCTTCACGACCGGCGAGCCGGTGGTCCTGCACGGGCGCTACGGGGTGCTCGCCCGTGGCACCGAGTGGCTCAACGTGCTGGTCGACTCCGCGGCCTGATCGGCCGCGAGCGCTACTTCATCGACATCGACCGCATCGAGGTCATCATGGCCTCGCACGAGGTCGCGCAGTCCCTGCACACCTGAGCGCACATCGCGCACTGCTCGTTCATGTCCGCGTGCATCATGCATTCGTCCTCGCAGGCCATGCACATCGTCATGGTCGCCTGGAGCATGGCCATCATCGCGCCCATGTCGTAGCCGGCCGGACGCATCATCATCCGCATCATCGTGTTGCACATGTCGGCGGTGGTCATGCACATGCTCGAGCACCTGGCCATGCCCTCGCCGGCGTCCGCGCACATGGTGCAGGCCTGCTCGCAGGCGGCGCAGGCCTCCATGCAGGACTGCATGAGGGCCATGTCCATGTCCTTCATCCCGCCCATGTCCTTCATCGACATCATGTCCATCATCACGTTCATGTCTTCACGCTTTCCGCGTTCTCGACCGTGGGCTCCGGCAAGCCCTGGCGACGGGAGAACCATCCTGTTACGAAATGTTACGCGGATGGGGAGCCCGACCTCTAGGGGGATCACCCGGAATCGGCGCCCGGGTCGTCGATCGTTCACCGGGTCCTCTCGCCGTTCATCCGGCCTCAGGTCGTGAGCTGAGTCGCGCCCGATCGCCCCCGCCGGCCGGGGGGAGGGGCGATCAGGCGCAACTCACGCTCTCGACCCGCCTCATGGGCGGGTCGAGAGCGAGGCGGAGGAGCCGGTCAGGAGAGCTGAAGGTGCTTGCGGATGAACTTCGCGATCGAAGCGATCGACGCGTCCGCCTCGGGAGAGTTGCCCGCGAGGACCTCGAAGACATGCTGCTGCCCCGGGGACTCCACGTACTCGACCTCCACGCCCTTCGAGCGGGCCAGGTCGGTGAACAGGGTTCCTCCATCCTTGAGCACCTCGTAGCCGCCGAAGGAGATGTAGATGGGCGGCAATCCCGTCGGATCGGAGTTCAGCGCGCTGAGGAACGGGTCCTTCATCGATCCGCCGTCGCCGAGGAGCAGGGCGGACAGGCCCGCAAGGGCCTCGCGCGTGCCCATGGTGTCGTTGTCGGCGTTGACCTCCCAGGCGTCGCCCTCGCCCTCGGTGTCGTAGAAGGGGGAGAGGGTGACGATGGCGGGGACCTGCTCGCCGCCGGCGTCCCGGAGCTTCAGGCCGACGGCCGTCGCGAGGGCCCCGCCGGCCGAGTCTCCCGCGACGATGATCTGGCTGGTCTGGTAGCCCTGGGTGCGAAGCCATTCGAGCGCCGCGAGCGCATCCTCGAGCTGAGCGGGGAAGGGGATCTCGGGCGCGAGCCGGTAGTCGATCGCCAGGGCGTCGACTCCCGCGGCCTTCGCGATGTGCCCGACCAGCTTCCGATGCCCCGAGGCGCTTCCACCGATGTATCCGCCGCCGTGGAAGTAGAGGATCACCCGATCGGCTGCGGCGCCGTTGGGCCTCGTCCAGATCCCCCTGACGCCATCCGTGTCGATGGTCTCGTACTGAACGCCCGTCGGCTCGGTGGCGAGGATCGTCCAGGAGTTGTACTGGTATCGCAGCAGGGTCAGCGGGTTGAGGCCTCCCGTCGCGTTGGCCACTCCCTCCTCTCCCCACTGGGAATAGAGAGCGGCGAGTGCGAGCGATTCCTTGCTCGGCGCCGGAGCGGGCGTGGTTGCCATGTGATCCTCCTTGATCAATGCGCAGGGTCGATCGATGTGCGTGAATCGCCGGGGGGTCCGGCGAGTTTCCCCGACGCTACAGCAGCGAATCGTTTGACGCCAGATATCCTTCACAATCATTCATGTTCATTGGAGTTCAATTCAACAGTTCGCGCTGCCCTCCCGGTGAGGGGAAGCGGCCCGCCGAACCGGGTTATGTATACATCGCAGCGGAAAAGCGGGGCGAAGAGTCGCGCCCGGACCCTAATAGGGCTACTCTCTGTATACAGAGCCGCAACAAGGGAGGCGTCAGATGCTCGCGAGCGATCGCGTCTACGCCACCCTCCGCGATGAGATAGTCGAGTGGAAGCTCCTGCCGGGCATGGTGCTCGGCGAAGTCGAGCTCTCGACCCGCCTCGGCGTCTCCCGCACTCCGGTGCGTGAGGCTCTCGCCCGGCTCAGCGCCGACGGCCTGGTCGAGCCGCAGGCCGGTCGCGGCATGGTCGTCTCCGAGGCATCCGCCGACAGCGTGATCGAGCTGTTCGAGCTGCGCGAGGCCCTGGAGGAGCGCGCCGCGGCCCTGGTCGCCGTGCGCCGGGATCCCGCCGTGTTCGAGGAGCTGCAGCGCGAGTTCCGGCAGGCGTCGAGCCTGATCTCGGAGCCCGGCCGCCGGGCCTACTACGACCTGGTCCGCCGCTTCGACGAGGCGCTGGACGCCGCCGTCGGCAACTCCTACCTGGTCGCCTCCCTGCGTTCCCTCCGCACCCATCTGGTGCGCATCCGTCGGGTCGCCCAGGACAACCCGGAACGACTCGTCGCCGCGGCGGCCGAGCATCTGCTCATCATCGATGCGATAGTCGACGGCGACCCCGAGCTGGCGAAGAACGCCACCCATGTCCACCTGTACCGCAGCCTCCGCAACATCCTCGACTCCGCGGAAGCGGGCAGATTCGTGCCCGCCAAGTCCGCGTAGCGCTCATCCCCGAAAGAAAATGAAAGAGAAGCAATGACGAAGCTGAACCACGTCCGCGTCTACAAGAGCGAAGAGAACCTGCCCCGCGAGGAGCAGCTGGCCTGGAAGATCGCCGAGGTCGCCGCTGACCCGGTGGAGGTCCTGCCCGAGGTCGCCGAGATGGTGATCAACCGCATCATCGACAACGCCGCGGTCGCCGCGGCATCCATCACCCGTGGCCCCGGCATCGCGGCCCGCTCGCAGGCCCAGGCGCACCCGCTGAAGCCCGGCTCCACGGTCTTCGGCATCGACGGCCACTACAGCCCGGAGTGGGCGGCATGGGCCAACGGCGTGGCGGTGCGCGAGCTCGACTACCACGACACCTTCCTCGCCGCGGAGTACTCGCACCCGGGTGACAACATCCCGCCGATCCTGGCCGTGGCGCAGCACGCGCAGAAGTCCGGCGCCGACCTCATCCGCGGCATCGCGACCGGCTACGAGATCCAGGTCGATCTGGTGAAGGCGATCAGCCTGCACGCGCACAAGATCGACCACGTCGCCCACCTCGGCCCCTCGGCCGCCGCCGGCATCGGCACCCTGCTCGGCCTCCCGGTCGAGACCATCTTCCAGGCGATCGGCCAGGCCCTCCACACCACCACCGCCACCCGCCAGTCCCGCAAGGGCGAGATCTCCACCTGGAAGGCGCACGCCCCGGCCTTCGCCGGCAAGATGGCGGTCGAGGCGGTGGACCGCGCGATGCGCGGCCAGACCAGCCCGACCCCGATCTACGAGGGCGAGGACGGCGTGATCGCCTGGCTGCTCGACGGGCCCGACGCCTCCTACGAGGTCCCGCTGCCCGAGAAGGGCGAGGCCAAGCGCGGCATCCTCGACACCTACACGAAGGAGCACTCGGCCGAGTACCAGGCGCAGGCCTGGATCGACCTGGCGCGCAAGCTGCACAACGCGCACCCCGAGGTGAACGCGGACACGGTGAAGAGCATCGTGATCCACACCAGCCACCACACCCACTACGTGATCGGCTCGGGCGCGAACGACCCGCAGAAGTACGACCCCAAGGCGAGCCGCGAGACCCTGGACCACTCGGTGCCGTACATCTTCACCGTCGCGCTGCAGGACGGCGAGTGGGATCACCAGAAGTCCTACTCGCCCGAGCGGGCCGGCCGGCCGGACACCGTGTCGCTGTGGAACAAGGTGACCACCGAGGAGGACGCGGAGTGGACGCGCCGCTACCACTCCAACGACCCCGCCGAGAAGGCCTTCGGCGGTCGCGTCGAGATCGAGCTGAACGACGGCACGAAGCTCGTCGACGAGATCGCCGTCGCGGACGCCCACCCGCTCGGCGCTCGTCCGTTCGCCCGCGCGGACTACATCAAGAAGTTCCGCACCCTGGCGTCGCCGGTGCTGGAGGAGGCCGAGATCGAGCGCTTCCTCGACACCGTGCAGCGCCTGCCCGAACTGAAGGCCGGCGAGCTCGACGGCCTCAACATCCTCGCCAAGGCCGGCGTGCTCGGCGAGGGACCGAAGGGACTGTTCTAAACCATGTTCTACGCGAAGACCACCCCGGCCGAGAAGCGCGCGAAGCTCCGCGCCGACCTCGCCAGCGGTGAGCTGCTGCGCTTCCCCGGCGCCTTCAACCCGCTCAGCGCCAAGCTGATCCAGGACAAGGGATTCGAGGGCGTCTACATCTCGGGCGCCGTGCTCGCGGCCGACCTCGGCTTTCCCGACATCGGCCTGACCACGCTCAGCGAGGTGGCCGGGCGGGGCCAGCAGATCAGCCGGATGACCGACCTGCCGACGCTCATCGACGCCGACACCGGCTTCGGCGAGCCGATGAACGTCGCCCGCACCATCCAGACGATCGAGGACGCCGGCATCACCGGTCTCCACATCGAGGACCAGGTCAACCCGAAGCGCTGCGGCCACCTCGACGGCAAGGCCGTGGTGGACGAGGACACCGCCATCAAGCGCATCCGCGCGGCGGCGGACGCCCGACGCGACCCGAACCTGCTGATCATGGCGCGCACGGACATCCGCGCCGTCGACGGGCTCGCGGCCTCGATCGATCGGGCCAAGGCCCTGGTCGACGCCGGTGCCGACGCGATCTTCCCCGAGGCCATGAAGGACCTCTCGGAGTTCGAGGCGGTGCGGAAGGCGATCGACGTGCCGATCCTGGCCAACATGACCGAGTTCGGCAAGAGCGAGCTGTTCAGCAACCAGCAGCTCGCCGACATCGGCATCAACATCGTCATCTACCCGGTCAGCCTGCTCCGCCTCGCCATGGGCGCGGCGGAGCGCGGGCTGGAGACGATCACCCGCGAGGGCTCGCTGAACTCGGAGGTGCAGAACATGCAGACCCGGGCGAGACTGTACGAGCTGCTCGACTACGAGGCGTACAACGCCTTCGACACCTCGGTGTTCAACTTCCAGGTGCCGAGCGCCAGGTAACTCGACCCGCAACGAGAGAAAGAACTCACATGACTGATTCCGAAATCCGCAAGGGGCTCGCGGGCGTCGTCGCCGACGTCACCGCGATCTCCAAGGTCAACCCGGAGACCAACTCCCTGCTCTATCGCGGATACCCCGTGCAGGACCTGGCCGCCAACTGCACCTTCGAGGAGGTGGCCTGGCTGCTCTGGCACGGCGAGCTGCCGAGCCCGGAGGAGCTCGCCGGCTTCGAGCAGCTCGAGCGCTCGCAGCGTCACCTCGACCCCGCGGTCAAGCGCGCGATCGACGATCTGCCGATCACCGCCCACCCGATGGATGTGGTGCGCACCGCGGTCAGCGTCATCGGAGCCAGCGACGAGACCCTGAAGCTCGATCCGACCTGGATCGACCTGGAGCTCACCCAGCAGCGCAGCTACACGCTGTTCGCGAAGCTCCCGGCGATCGTGGCCTACGCCCAGCGTCGGCTCTGGGGCAAGGAGGCCGTTGAACCCCGCGACGACCTGGGCTACTCGGCCAACTTCCTGCACATGACCTTCGGTGAGGTGCCGGAGGAGGTCGTCGTCGACGCCTTCGACGTGTCGATGATCCTGTACGCGGAGCACTCCTTCAATGCCTCGACCTTCACCGCTCGCGTGATCACCTCGACCCTGAGCGACGTCTACTCGGCGGTCACCGGCGCCATCGGCGCACTGAAGGGTCCCCTGCACGGCGGAGCCAACGAGGCGGTGCAGCACACCTTCGAGGAGGTCAAGACCGCCGACGCGGCCGAGGCCTGGCTCGAGGATGCCCTGGCGAGCAAGAAGAAGATCATGGGCTTCGGTCACCGGGTCTACAAGAACGGCGACTCGCGGGTGCCGACCATGAAGAAGGCCCTCGACACCCTGGTGGCGCACTACGACCGGCCGGAGGTGCTCGCGCTCTACGACGCCCTCGAGACCGCGATGGTGAGCCGCAAGAACATCAAGCCGAACCTGGACTACCCCTCGGGCCCGGCCTACAACCTGATCGGCTTCGACACGACGATCTTCACCCCGCTGTTCATCGCCTCGCGCGTGACCGGGTGGACCTCGCACGTGATGGAGCAGCTCGCGGCGAACTCCCTCATCCGCCCGCTCAGCCAGTACAACGGCGTCGAGCAGCGCGAGGTGCCGAAGCAGCGAGTCTGAGAAGCGCGGATCAGAGAAGCACGGATCCGCGAAGCAGGGTCTGATCGGCCCGCGGAGATCGCGGGATGATGAACGGCGGCGGGGGAGGGCTCCCGCCGCCGTTCTCATCGGTCCATCTGTTCAACCAACCGACTGTTTGGTAAGGTTGCGGGGACGGAAGGCGATGACCATGGCCAAGAAGTATCTGTTGTTCGTCCACACCAAGGCGGTCGAGGGCCGCGAGGACGAGTACGACGACTGGTATGAGCACACCCATCTGCGCGACGTCGTCGGTCTCGAGGGCTTCGACGCGGCGCAGCGATGGAAGTTCACCCACGCCCATCCGGCGGATGCCGCACCCCCCGCCTATCGCAATGTCGCGATCTACGAGGTCGACGAGGCCAACTACGAGCGCGCGAGGGCGGCGCTGGCCGCGTCGGTGGTCGAGCGGGCCGAGGCTACGGCCGCCGGCCGCACGCCGCAGGTGCCGGTGAGCCCCGCTCTGGACGACGATCGTGTCGCGTATTGGTTCGTCGAGGCCTCGGAGCGCGTCGAAAGTCAGGGTTGAGTCCGTCCCGTCGATAGGATATATCGACGCTGCTCGAACGGCCGATTGTTTTGATGGGCCGACCGACTGGAGGAGGACTCGTGCCAGGAAGCGATGCCAAGGCGTCGGTGAAGGGCGGCAGGAGTCAGGCCACCTCGGCCAAGATCCTCTCCAAGCCAGCCACCGACGGGCCGAAGGCCTCGGGCCGCGGGGCGAACCGCGCTCAGCAGATCATCAAGACCGCCGAGGTCATGTTCCACGAGCGCGGATACGCCGAGACCTCGATGGACGACATCGCGCGCGCGGTCGGCATCCTCAAGGGCAGCCTGTACTACTACATCAACTCGAAGGACGACCTCCTCTTCCATATCGCGAGCGCGGTGCACGAGGTGGTCGACGAGAAGACGGCGGAGGCGGTCGGCCGCACCGACCTGTCTCCGCTGCACCGCGTCCTTCACTTCGTGAGATCGCAGATCGAGTACAACACCCAGAACGTGACCCAGATGGCGGTCTACCACCATGAGTGGCGCCGGCTCGAGGGCGAGCGGCTGAAGGAGATCCGGGCGCGGCGCAGGGCGCACGGAGCGGCGATGACCGGTCTGCTCGAACAGGCGAAGGCCGCGGCCGAGATCGACCCGGACATGAACCTGGAGCTCGCGCTCAACAACATCTTCGCGATCACCATCTGGCCCTACACCTGGTATCGGGAGGGCGGCTCGATCACCCCGGAGGAGCTCAGCGAGTTCTGCGCCAACCTGGTCTACAACGGGCTGGTCCTCAGGAAGTGACGGCGGACCGCTCGACGATCTCGTCGAGCAGCGCGGCGGTCCGGCGCGGTTCGTCGACCATGAAGTGGTGGCCGGCTCCCTCGAGCACCCTGAAGTCGATCGCCCTGCCGAGCCGAACGGCGAGGTCCTCGGCCATCTCGGGCCGGGTCAGCGGGCTTTCGGCGGCCTGCACCAGGACGACGGGGCAGAGTATCGAGGGGATGGCGGCGTTGACCAGCTCCGCGTCATCGGTCGCGAACACGGCCGGATCGAACTTCCAGGTCCAGCCAGCGCCCTCCCGCTTCACGGATGCGCGCCCGAGTCGGGCTCGCGCGGCCTCGTCCGCTGTGGTGGATCCCGGGAGCAGCCTGAAGCGGGCGACCGCCGCGTCCAGCGACTCGTAGATCCGCTTCGGGCTGGGGGAGGGCATCGGCTCCGCCTCGTGGGTGGGGATGATGCAGTCCAGCAGCGCCAGCGCCGCGACCAGGTCGGGGCGTCGTGCGGCGAGCACGGTTCCGACCCGCCCGCCCATGCTGTGGGCCACGACCACGGCTCGCCCGCCGATCGACTCCAGCACAGCCTCGGCCTCATCGGCCCAGCGCTCGGCGCCGTACGACGGGCGGGGATCGCTGTCCCCGTGCCCGCTGAGGTCCATCGCGACGATGCGCCGCCCCTGGTGCATGTGCGTCACCGTGTCGAACCACCAGCCCGAGTTCGCGCCGCCGCCATGGATCAGCAGGACCGCCGGATCGCCGGCTCCCCATCCGTACCATCGGGTCAGCGACCCGCCCACCTCGATCCGGCCGGTGCTCGTTCCCGGTGGAAGCTTCGGCAACGGCCCGGTCATGATGCGGCGAAGCTCCTCTGAGCGGCGGCGATCGCCGCCGCCTCCGAGAGCTGCACCATGCCCTGCAGGCTGTAGAAGCCGATCCGGTCGAGCAGCCCGCCGAAGCGCGAGTTCGCCTTCGCGATCGCCGCCTCCCAGCTGGGGGCGACGATGGCGAACTCGTCCAGCACGTCGTCGGAGATCGCGGCGGCCATCGCATCGAGGTCGCCCGCGCGCACCAGGGGCTTGAGCCGATCGGTGAGCCCCTCCCAGCCGTGGAGCGCGAGCAGCGGCCGGTAGGAGGTGGTGGATGCGTAGAACGCGATCTGGGTGCGGACGGTGCGCTCCATCTCGGCGTCGTTCCCGATCACCGCGAAGAGGGAGGAGACGAGACTGACCTCCGAGCGGGATCTGCCGGCGCGATCCAGGCCGGCCTGCAGCGCCGGCAGCGCCACCTCCGCGAGATATCCGGCGGTGTTGAACGAGTGCACGTGCACCCCGTCGGCGAGCTCTCCGGCGAGCCGGTACATGTATTCGCCGACCGCCGCCACATAGACCGGGATGTGCGGGTGGGCGATCGGCCCGGGGCTGTGCAGCGGGGTCAGCAGGTCCAGCTGGTAGTAGTCGCCGTGGAAGTCGAGCGGATGATCGCCCTGGAACGCCCCCCAGATGTGACGCAGCGCGGGGATGAGCTCGCGCATCCGCCGTCCGGGGCTGTCCACCGGCGTGGAGTAGCGTCGGGCGTTGTGCGCCGCCACCTGGCTGCCGAGCCCGAGCGCGAAGCGGCCGTTCGACACGTTCTGCAGGTCCCAGGCCGTGAGCGCGGTCACCATGGGGCTCCGGGTGAAGGCGGTCGCCACTCCGGTTCCGAGCATCATCCGGGTGGTCGACAGGGCCGCGGCGAGCACCGGCAGGTACGGATCGTGCGGGGTCTCGTTGGTCCAGAGGCCGTCGAATCCTAGCTCTTCGAGTCGCCGTGCGTCGCTCTCGGCTCGCGCGAGGTCGAGCGGGAACATGGCGTCGAGCGACAGCGTCGGCATGGCTCTCCCTGGAGGGTCGGTTTCCTCTAGTATTCTACCAACCAAACGTTTGGCCAAACCAGTGAGAGGTGACATGGATCCGGACGCTCGTGAGGCGACCGTCGTCTTCTCGAAAGACTGGCTGGCCGTCGAGGCCATCTATGGGGGGCACGTGGTCTCCCGTCTCATCGCCGCGCTGGACGATCTGCCGGGATACGAGGTGCGGGCCGTCACCGTCCACTTCTTCGGCTCGGTGCGAGCGGGGGAGGCCACCGTCTCCACCGAGGTGGAGCATCGGGGATCGACCACCGCGACGGTCTCCGCCAGGCTGCGGCAGGGCCATCAGAGGGCGCTGGCCGTCGCGAAGCTGGCAACCGGCGGCGATGAGGGCATGGCCGAGTCGATCGATCTCGACGGCCTGCGCGGGCCGGACGAGGTCGAGATCGCCGCGGCCTCGTACGGCCGGCTGCCCTATGAGGAGTTCATCGAGTCCCGTGCTCTTCCGGGCGGATCCGAAGAGGGCCCGATGCCCGGCGCCAGCCGCGCCTGGGTCCGACTGCGGCAGGGCGGTGACCTTTCCGTCCCGGTCGCCGCGCCGCTGCTGCTGGATGCGCTGGTCCCCGGTGCGTACTCCATACCGCCGGTGCCGTCGAACGTCCCCACCGTGGAGTTCAGCGTCCACGTCACCCCGGGCGAGGTCCGGGCGACCTCATGGCACCTCGCCACCCAGAGCCTCATCTGGGCATCCGCCGATCTCTGCGTCGAGGAGTCCGCGCTCTACGACGCGGCGGGGACCGTGGTGGCCAAGGCCAGGCAGACCCGCAGGGTGCTGCACTCGTGACCGTGGAGGATCTGGTCTTCGCCGACCAGCTGGAGCCGGGTGAGCGCTGGCCGATCGGGCGCTACCTGATGGAGGAGCGGGAGATGGTCGACTTCTCCCGGGCCTGGGATCCCCAGCCGATGCACGTCGACGTCGAAGGCGCCGGCCGCAACCACTACGGCGGGGTGATCGCCAGCGGCGTGCACACCTTCGCGGTCTACGTGAGACTCGCCGTCGACTCGGTCTACTCCCGCTGGGCGGTGGTCGCCGGGCGCACGGTCCGGGACCTCGAGTACCCTCGCCCGGTCCGTCCCGGGATGACGCTGACCGGCTCCGTCCTGGTGGAGGCGGTCGAGCCTCGCGGTGGCGGGCGAAGCCTGGTCAGGCACAGCGGCATCCTCGCCGATGACGACGGCGATCCGGTCTTCACCGTCGCCGTCGAGGCCTATGTTTTCCGCAGTGCGCGAGCGAGGGCCGC
>Ga0182749_1001643_pt1 | contig 17289 bp, 14 predicted proteins | sample eDN3rd37CKraftMG_FD_128875 | JGI IMG/M metagenome (GOLD analysis project Ga0182749, IMG submission 128875) | Enriched Miracle-Growth compost microbial communities from Emeryville, California, USA - eDNA 3rd pass 37_C Kraft MG (version 2) (version 2) ...
AAATTTTCCGAGCCGACGAAGGGATTTGCACCGTTCATCGCGTACACCACGACGCGGCCGCCGGGGCGCAGCGCGCGCCGGCACAGGCGCAGGAAGTCGATCGTCTCATCGAGCGTGAGGTGGTTGAGCTCCTGCTCCGGGATGATCACGTCGTACGCATTCTCGCGCCCTTCGAGAAATTCGAAGGCGCGCGCCGTCTCGCACGGCAGGCCGTGGCGGCGCGCATGCTCGACTTTTGCCGCATCAGAATCGATACCGAGCACGTTGCGATAACCGTGCTCGCGCAGCATGTGCACGAGATAGCCGGGACCGCAGCTCACCACGAGAATGCTGGCATTTCGGTCGGCCGGCAGGCGTCCCAGGTAGTTCGCCTTGTAATACGCGGTGAATGATTTGAAACCCGCGTCGATGTCCTTCGGCGCCTGCCAGTAGGAATCGAACGGCTCGAGGCGCGCGGCAAGCGTGCGCCGTTGCGGCACCGCCGGAGCTGACGAGGGAACGACCTGTGCGCGCGGCATGGAGCTCATGTGCAAAACCTCCGTCTGGAATTGTTGTAACGGACCGCCGGCCACCCTCCGGCGGATCGAGCGCGGCCCGTGCGCACCATCTGGCACGCCGGATGCTTAACCGCACCGATCAGTGACTCGGCTGTCACGGGAGCCGCATGCAAATTCTGTTCTGCAACTACGAGTATCCCCCGATCGGCGGGGGCGGCGGAGTGGTCATGGCCGCCATGGCCGTGGAGCTGGTCCGCCGCGGGCACGACGTCACCGTCCTCACCTCGCGGGCCTTCGGCCTGCCGGCCGACAGCGTGGAGGATGGCGTTCGCGTCGTGCGCGTTCCGGTGTTCTTCCGGCGCCGGCTCGCAGTGGCGAACATGCCCTCGATGGCCGCGTACCTGCCGCTCGGCCTGTGGCGTGGGCTCAGGCTCGGCCGTGCCCGACCGTTCGATGTCATCAACACCCACTTCGTCGTGCCGACCGGGCCGCTGGGGGACTGGCTGTCGCGGCGATTGCAGATTCCGAACGTACTCTCGGTGCACGGCGGAGACCTCTACGATCCGTCGAAACCGACCTCACCGCATCGGCATGCCTTTCTGCGAGCGCCCATCGCAGGGCTTCTGAAGCGTGCCGACGCGGTGGTCGCGCAGTCGCGCGACACGGCGCTGAACGTTGCCCGGATCTATGGCGTGGATCGGCCGGTGGAACGCGTGCCGCTCGGCATCGCGAGGCCGCCCACCCGCATCCGACCGCACCGCTCCGCATTCGGCATTCCCGAGAATGCCTTCGTGATGGTGACGGTGGGGCGGCTCGTGCCGCGCAAGTCGACGGCGCAGCTCGTCTCCGTGCTCGCCGCAACAGGACACCCCGACGTCTACCTGCTCGTGGTGGGCGACGGGCCGGACGCGGCCGAGATTCAGCGCACGGCGAGCGAGCTCGGCGTGGCGAGCCGCGTGAAGCTGCTCGGCCACGTGAGCGACCGGCAGAAATACGCGGCGCTCGCGATGAGCGATCTGTTCGTGTCGACGAGCCAGCACGAGGGCTTCGGCCTCGTATTCCTCGAAGCCATGGCCTTCGGGCTTCCCATCGTGTGTTACGACCGCGGCGGTCAGGTGGACTTTCTTTCCGCCTCCACCGGCGCGGTGGTCCCGCTCAACGACATGAGTGCGTTTACGGCCGCGGTGACGGAGCTGTATCGCTCCCCGGAGCGGCGCGCATCGATTCGCACCAACAACCTTGCCGCGGTCGAGTCGTACTTCATCGATCGCTGCGCGCATCGTTACGAAACCCTGTTCGAACAGGTGGCGCTCGCGCGCTCCGGCGCCCTGGCCACGGCCCGTCAGAAGTAGTCCATGGGTACGCGCCTTGCTCCGGTCGAGCCTCAGGGTGAGCCTGGTGCCGTCCTGCCGAACAGCAATATGAATCCTGATCTCTCCGTCGTCGTGCCGCTCTTCAACGAGCAGGAGAGCGTCGTGCCCCTGCACGCCGCACTCGTGCAGGCGCTGGAGCCGCTCGGCATCGCGTTCGAGATCGTGTTGGTCGACGATGGCAGCACGGACGACACGGCCCGCATCGCTATCGGCCTCGCCGAGAAGGATCCGCGCGTGTGCGTCGTGCGCTTCCGGCGCAACTACGGGCAGACGCCCGCGATGGCGGCCGGCATCGAGCAGGCTCGCGGCGAGATCATCGTGACCATGGACGGCGACCTGCAGAACGACCCGGCCGATATCGGTGCCATGCTGCAGAAGATGGACGAGGGTTACGACATCGTCGTCGGCTGGCGCCACGACCGCCAGGACAAGCTGGTGTCGCGCAAGATTCCCTCGCGTATCGCGAATGCGCTCATCGCGCGCGCAACGGGCGTGCCGATCCGGGACAACGGCTGTTCACTCAAGGCGTACCGGGCCTGCCTCATCAAGAAGATTCCGCTCTATTCGGAGATGCATCGGTTCATTCCGGCCATGGCGTCGATCGCAGGTCCCCGCATCGCGGAGATGAAGGTGCGCCATCACGCCCGCCGGTACGGGCGCTCGAAATACGGCTTGTCGCGCGTGTACAAGGTGCTGCTCGATCTCATGGTGATCAAGACCGTGGCGTCCTTCACCGCGCGGCCGATGCTGTGGTTCAGCCTGCTCGCCCTGCCGCTGTTCGCCTGCGCCGGGATCGCATTCGGCTGGTCGATCTTCTCCGCCATCGCGCGGGGCGGCCCGATATCGCTGCCCGTGGCGGGCTCAGGCGTCATTTTCCTGAGCTCCGCGGCGATTCTCCTGTGCAGCGGAGTCATGGGTGAGCTCATCTACAAACTCGGCGACGTGCGCGAGCACGATTTCTCACACCTCACGCAGCGAATCGGACAATGACGGCACTCACACCGAAAAGCGCGCCTCCCGCGATCTCCGTGATCGTTCCGGTCGGTGCGCGACACACGGACCTGAAGCGGCTCTATCAGGACTATGTGGCCGGCCTGCGCATGCTCGACACGCCATACGAGATGATCTTCGTGCTCGATGGGCCGCGCCCCGCGGCCGCATCCGCGCTGCGCCAGCTGCTCGACAGCGGCGAGAACCTCATCGTCATCACGCTGACACGACCGTTCGGCGAAGCCACCGCGCTGATGGCGGGCTTCCAGCGTGCGTCGGCACCCACGATCGTCACCTTGCCCGCATATCCGCAGATCGAGGCAAGCGAGATCCGCACGCTCGTGCGCGGTCTCGAACACGCGGACCTCGTGATCGGCTACCGCTGGCCGCGCGCCGGAACCTACTTCGAAACCCTGCGCCGCGCAGGCTTTCACCGGCTGATCGGCGCCGTGACCGGGCAGCACTATCGCGATCTCGGGTGCGGCGCGCGTGCCATGAAGCGCCGGGTGCTCGAAGAGATCGTGCTGTACGGAGATCAGTACCGCTTCCTGCCGGTGCTGGCTCACTGCCGCGGCTTCCGCGTCCTCGAGACGGAAGTGCGTCAGGCCAGGAACGATCGCTACACCGGCCGTTACCGCACGCGCGAGTACCTGCACCGGGCGCTCGACATCTTCACCATATTTTTCCTGGTGCGCTTCACACACAAGCCGCTGAGATTTTTCGGCATCGTGGGTGCGACGACGTTCGGCGCCGGAGCGCTGCTCACATCCTGGCTGGTGCTCGAGCGGTTGTTCCTCGATCGCGCTCTCGCGGACAGGCCCGCCCTGCTCCTCTCATCTCTGCTCGTCGTGCTGGGAATGCAGATCTTCGCCCTGGGGCTGCTCGGCGAGTTGATCATCTTCACGCATGCGCGCCACATAAAGGACTACCAGATCGATGAGATCGTGCGCTTCCCGGAAGGCCGCCCCCAGGGGCAGACGCGGGAGCTGATCTCGCATTGAGGGACGCGCACCAGCGTCTGAAGGACAGGCGCTGGCACGCACGAGAAGACGCCTATTGCTCGATCATCACGCTCTGCGGCGGCGTCGGCCGGCGAATCGCCGCGCCACCCCCCGGCGCCACGTCCTCGTAACGCCCGCCGGGACCTGCGTACTTGAATTCGTCGTGGTAGAGCGTGCGCGTGGCCACGGCGCCCGCGGGCTCCGTGCGGCTGTCCCAGCCCTTGTACAGGCCCATCTTGAAGTACGGACCCCGCGAGTCGTTGTAGCCGATCGGGCCGGTCACGTCGACGACCTTCTTGCCGTCCTTCCACACCTGCAGCAAGCCGTCGGGACCGGGCGACCACTTGATGTGAAACACCCAGTCGGTCCACTTCCCGGTCTCATACCGGCCGAGCGGGTATTTCTTCTTGCCCCCGTAGTGCTTCTTGTCCGTGATCGGGGCGGCGTCCCAGATCGTGGAGATCTCCCAGTTGCCGTTGCCCGTGTGCAGCGACAACGGTGGATTGAGGTGATTGGCCTCCTCGGCCTTGTTGTCGGGCGTGGAATGCCACTGGGCAACGATCTCCCAGATGTTGTCGGGCACATAGCTGTCCGGGAGATAGATGCTGAACCCGTACCAGGCATCCTCACCTGGCGTGACGCGCTCGCGTCCACCCGACGTGACTTCGGTGCGATACGACACCTTGGAGTTCTTCCGGTCGAGGACCGTCTTCAGCGCATACTGGCCGCTGCGCGCGACATCCTTCGTGATCGTCGGCGCATTGCCCGATACAGCCCAGAAGGCCGGGTCGATGACCCCACTTTCGAAATCGGACTGAACCAGTACGTTCGAGGCCGGCAGGGCGACCGGGGCGGCGAGAAGCGCAGACAGGGCGATGCCGCCCAGAATGGATTTTCCCCTTTGGATATGCATGGTGTTCACCTTACCGCGTGCGACCGCGATTGATGTCGGCAAGATTCGAGTGACTGAAGCACGCATGCGCCGGACTCGAAAGGAGTACAGCGCCAGACCCACCCGGTGCGTGTCTTCAGAAGGGGACGTACGGTAGCGGCGGCTACCCGCCTCCACAATATCGCCGTTTCGCGACACTCTGGCGCGGCAGGGGCACGTTGCCTTGAGCGTGGCTGCAGATTTTTCACGTCCACGCCACGCAAGAATCGCGCTCCAGCCGCGGCTGCAGCGCATCCGTTGCGTGCGCGACACGGAAAGCGTGGCGGGCGGCAGGACCGCCCCGCCTCGCGTTCGATACACCCCTTTTTCCGGTGCCAGCGACCCGAATCACGCGCCGGGGCCGCTCACGAGGCGAGACAGACTCAGAGGTTCAGCATCACCGACGGGCGATACGCGATGGCGTCCCGCGGCTCGATGATGAGGTCGTACCCCTGCCCGCGCAGCAGATCCGCGATCTCGAGGAACGTGTCGCGGGGCATCGTCTTCAGGCGGCCATGCTCGAAGCGGATGATTTCGGGCTTCAGCCTCCCGAAATCGATACTGCGCACAATCTCTGCATCGTAGCCTTCGGTGTCGATCTGCAGGAGGTCCAGCTCCGTCAGAGCGTGCTGCCTCAGCAGCTCATCGAGGGACATGCAGGGCACTTTCTCCGCGATCATCGCATCATCGGGCGTATGGTGGCGCTTGTAGTGCGTGGGGTTGAAGGACGCGATGCCCTTCCTCAGCCCCTCGGCCTTCTGCCGCACCGGGTCGACCCGATAGATCGTCATTTCCTTCTCGGTGCGATGGATCGCGCAGCGCACGGGCGTGACGTTCGGGTAGGGCCGGTAATTCTCGACGAGCTCGTCGAAGTAGTCCTTCACCGGTTCGACGACGAGGCCGCGCACGCGCCGGTGGTTGTACGTGACGAACTCGTAGATGGGATCGGCGGTTCGCCCGTCGTTCGCACCCACCTGAACGAACACCACCGGCTTGCGAGCGAGCACGGCGTGCAGCAGGCACTCCACCGCATTGATGTCGCCGGTGCGCACGAGCTTGTAGCCGCGGGCGCGCAGGGTGCGTTTGATGAGGTCCTTGAGCAGCGTCATCGGCTGATCCGTGCATAGGTTTCACCGGCGACGAGGTCGACCAGCGGCAGGGCCCTGTCCTGCTGATGATTGGCGTATCCGTGGGCGCGGGCGGACTCACTCAGCCGGTTGAGCCTTTCCGCATCCGCAAGCAGCTCCGAGATGACCGCGGGCAGCCTTTCCCGGCTCCCCGCCAGCACACCGGCGCGGCCGCTCGAGAGGCACCCATCCGGGTCGACCCAGCAGCTCACGACGGGCACCGCGCGCAGCCAGGCCTGGATGAACGTGTTCGGGAAGCCCTCCGTGGTACTGGTGTTCACGAGAATGTCGCTGGCCGCAATCTCGCGGTTCACACGCTCGATCGGCAGCTCGCCGAGGTACTCGAGGTTCGGCAGGCGCGCCATGCGCTCGAAGAGCGACCGGTAACGCGGATCCTCCGCGCCGCGCCCGATCATCACGAACTGCACGTCCGCGCGCTCCGCGAAGCGCTCGGCCAGCTCCACGAAATACTCCGGGTTCTTCACCGCCTTGAAGTTCGCGACCCAGATGACACGGCGGCGGTCCCGCGGACGTGTCACCACGTGAGGCTCGGGTGCGGGATGGAAGTTCGGAATCACGGCAGTCGCCTCGAGACCATATTCCGCGCGCAGCATCCGCGCCTGATCCTGCGTCTGCGTGACGAGAATGTCCGCGCGATGCAGCCCATACTCCGCGATGCGTCTGGAGAGTCTGCGAAACAGCGAGCCCGAAGGGGTCTGCCTGCGCACATCCCAGTCGGATGCGACATGAAACACGAACCGCGCCCCGTACTGCTTGCAGTACAGCGCGCAGACGCCCGTGTAGGGCATGAGCGAGCGCTGGTACACCACCGCCGGGCGCAGGCGCTTCAGGGCACGGTAGAGTGCCGGCAGGCTTGCGAGCACGTGCAAGGTGCCGGTGCGCTGCCCTGGCCCGAAATGCACGATGCGATAGCCATCCTGCTCGCGATTGGTGGGCACCTTGTGCGCAAGGTAGAAGAGCTCGAGATCCTGCCTCGCCTTCAGCATCTCCGCGAGGCACTTCGCCTGATACTGCGCGCCACCGGCCTGCACGGCCCAGTGCCCGCCCATCACGATGCACACGCGCGTGCGCTTCATCTGCTCAGCCATTCTTCCACGCCGCCAGCTCGCGTCTCATGCCCCGCGCGATGATCTCCCGGTACTTGTCGGCCAGCTTCGCGCCGAGGCGGCGATAGTCCCGGTTGCGCTCCACATACTCCCGGCCGCGCTCACCCATGCGGGCCGCCTCCTCCGGGTCCATGAGAATGCTCACGATTGCGTTCGCGAACGCGCGCTCGTCATAGCTCACACAGAGCCCCGCCCGGCTCTCTTCGAGCACGAGTCGCTGCTCCGGGTGATCGTTCGCCACGACAGGTTTGGACAGAGCCATGTACTCCACGAGCTTGGTGGGCGAGGTCGAATTCAGGATCGGGGTGGGATAGAACGGTGAAACGCACACCGCCGCGCGCGTGATCAGCTGCAAGGCGCGTGCGCGCGGCACGAAGCCCGTGATCTCCACCCGGTCCGCAACACCCAGACGCTGCGCCTCGGCACGAATCTTCTGCTCATCGGTCGGGCGATCCGATCCGCCCACCAACAGCAATCGCGCCTCCGGCACCTGCGGAAGCACCAGCGCCAGGCAGCGAACGAGAAAATCAATGCGACGCTCGCCGGCGAGCGTTCCCAGATAGCCGATGGTCGCCGGCTCAACGGCTTCCGCCGGATTGCGCAAGCTCGCGTTGAAATCGTCGAGCTCGATGCCCATCGGCACCGGCGTCATCTTGTCCTCCGGGAGGCCGTAGCTCGCGAGGTCGCGCTTCATCTGCTCACTCTGCACAAAGATGTGATCCGCGCGGGGCAGGATGAAGCGATACATCAGCTGAAACAGGCACCAACCGCGAATGCGGTAGAGCACCGGGTAGCGCGCGAGCCCTGCGCGCGCCAGATAGGTCGAGGATTCCGCGTGAGGAAACGAGAGCCAATACACGAATGCGGCGCCGGACCGCCTGGCTGCCCACAGTGCCGGAAGTGCCGCGAGCGCCTTGTCCCGCACCTGAATGACATCGTAGTCGCGGTTGCGCACGAGACTGAGCACTCGCAGATCGTTCAGCAGATCCAGAACGTGCTTGCGAAAGCGCCTCGTGCGCGACTCACCCGAGTCGGTCTGGCCCACGTACACGACACCGCCACCCCAGCGCTGACGCGAAGGCTTCCGGCACTCGCGCTCGGACTGCAGGATCCAGTCGATGCTGAATCCGCGGGAGACGAGCTCCCGCGCGAGGAGCACGGTGACATCGACGCGAAACGGCGGATACTTGTCCGTCGCGAGAATGAGCAGACGCGCGTTATCGACGGCCATGTTCATGGGCTGGCGCGCCTCGCCTCGCCGAATGCGCACTCCACTGCGCGCGCGAAGCCGTTCTGCTCCCGAAGGATTCTTTGCGCGCTCGAATGCGCACCGTTGCGCAGCCGCTGCAGGAACAGCCTGTCACCACACACGCGCGCGAGACACTCCGCCAGGGAACGCCGGCTGCCGGGCTCGAAGAGCAGCCCGTCCACCTCATGCCGGATACCGTACGGGAAGGGCCCGAAGTTCGGGCCGATGACGGGAATGCCCAGCACGAGCGCTTCCGGAATCACCTTGCAGCGGCCTTCCGAGAACTCCGGCCGCGTGGGCGCCAGAACGACGGTTGCGCTTCGCATCACGCCCGCAAGCTGCTGATGCGGCACGCTTCCGAGCAGCAGCACATGGCTTTCGAGCGCACGGTTCTTCACCTCTTCACGAAGCTGCTCCAGATGCTTGCCGCCTCCCACGTAGACGACAGCCGTGCGGTCCCGCGTGGGCTGTGGCAGATCGCCATACGCGTCGAGCAGGTCGAAGATCCCCTTGTCCCGCTGCACGCGCCCCACGAACATGAGCACGTTGTCGAACCGTGCGGTGAAATCACGAAGCCCATCCGGCAGCGACGTACGCCCTGCCATTGCCGCAAACTGACCGAAGTCCACACCGAACTGCCAGATTCTCGAAGACGGTACGCCCAGCGCGTGAATCTGGTCGGACATGAACTTGCCATGGCACACGACGCCATCGCAGGCGCGGATGCTCAGCCGATCGATCACGCCCGCGAATCGCTGAAGCAGTGAGGACGCCTGCAGCGAGTTGTGACGGGAGTTCACAACCGGAACGCCACGCAATTTCGCGGCGAGCACGCAGGCCCAGAGCAGCTCACCGGTGCATCCACACAGCACGCGATCCGGCTTGAAGCGATAGATCTCGGCGGCAATGCGAATCGCGTCCCACAGGCGCGACACGTGCCTGAACGGCCCGCTCGTCACCGTGGCGTAACCTTCCGCGCGGATGCGATCTGCCGCGTAGCGCTCCCGCCGCGGACGATTCGTGCAGAGCACGAGCACGTCATCCGCCCGATGCGCGCGCACGAAGTCTCCGACGAACGCATCGGGTCCGCTCATGTAGGCCGAGGTGTCCTCGAGAACACGGCGCACCTGATCCACGGCGTCGCCGTTCTTCACGTAGACGTAGCGCAGGCGGCCGGTCTCCTCTCCCGGCCGGGCGTGCTTCTCATTGGGGGCACGCTCGGTATCTTGATCTCGCGGACGCAACATTTCGGCGAGACGGAGCAATCTTTATGCCCGCGCTTGCGCCGAAGACTCTCGTCCACGGGCGAAGAACACAGGGTTTGCCCGAAAGCGCTGCTCCGCGACGGATGCCGATGCATGGCCGGCAAGCGGCTCGCCGCCTGGCAGCGGCACCCACGAGTTGCGCGAGAGAATGGCCGCCCGCAGCGGCCGGCGCCGGTCTGCCATGCGCTATATCGCCGTGCCGGGGCGACGGCCGGGCGCGAGTCCCGGACGGGGCACGGGCACCGGGGCTTGCGCCCGTGCGCGCTGACGCAACGCAACCCGACGCGCGGCGATCACGCCTGAAAAATAGAACAGGAAGAACCCGAGCGTGCCGAACGGGATCATCTCCTTGTAGACCATGGCGCAGGTGATCACGGCGATCACACCGGTCCAGCCGGCAGCGAGCGCCCCGTGCAGCGTCTCATCGCGCGCAGCCACCGCCTTGGCGTCGCGGAACATCATCATGAGCAGAACCAGCATGAGCGCGAGGCCGAGCACACCGGTTTCGAGAATGAGCCGTGCCGCCGTGGACTGCCCGAACATGGCGTAGCGGCGGTAGTACTCGCCATAGAACTGGTCGCCGAGCGCCGAATCCGACGCGTTGCCGATACCCACACCGAAAGCGAGCTTCGCCGGATCGCGCGCGAAGTCCTGCAGCGGAACGCGGATGGCGTCCACACGCCCGGCCTCCTGCGCACCGATCGCCGCATCGTCCTTTTCCAGATACCCCTCGAGGCGCCCGGGCATGGTCATGAAGTCGAGCAGGCCGTAGCCCCAGCGCGGCTTCACGTAATAGTCGTAGACCGGGATGAAGACCGACATGAACACGGAGAGCACGAACAGCGCCGCGAGGCTGTTCCGCAGGCGCTGATGCGGGCGTGCGCCCGCAATGACCGTGGTCAGGATGCCGATGGGCACGAGGAAGAGCGTGGCCTTGGTCTCGTTCACCATGGTGGGCGCCAGCACGATGAGCAGCAGCAGGATGAGCATCTTGAGCGAGATGCGCTTGCGCAGATACATGCCGGTGATCACGCACGCCACGCAGATGAGGAATATCGAAAGGATGCCGGAGTTCATGAGCGTGCCGATCGCCCAGTCCCCCGAGATGTGCCCCTTCGACCACGTCGTCATGCGCTGGTAGATCGTGGTCGGTGCCTGCACGAACGCCATCGCCAGAATCAGCAGCAACTGCCGCCTCAGCGTCTTGTCGTCGATCGCGAACACCGCGGGAAGAAAGAAGAGTGGCAGGTGGCGCAGATAGGCCCGCATGCCCGCGAACAACGGCCCCGAGGGTTCCGTATTCACGACGACGCCGCACATCACGACGATGGCGAGCGCGCCGAATACCAGCCAGTACTCGGCCCGCACGTTCGCAAAGCGCGTGCGCGCGCCCACGAAGAGCACGTAACCGGCCACGCAGGCCGCGATGATCTCTTCGAGATACTTCGTCGCCGACGGAATCCAGCCCTGCTCCACCGCGTACGGAGCCAGGAACGATACGAGAATGAGGATGGTGATTGCGGCACGCATGGGCGATCTCGCGTCACCTGCAATCGCGGTGCCAACGCTCCGCCCGCGGTTGCACCGGCCGGCTTTTCACGTGTCAACGCGCTGTTTTTCCGCAGCGAACGCGTCATCCCCACGCACGACGCAGCGCCCGCCGCGCCGCGCCGACTGTAAGGATTACGCACGCTCGTGCCCGTATCGCCACCGGCCTCCGTGCTGCCAAGGCCAAGGAACATTTCTTGCGAACACGGGTGCCAGCCAGTCGCACATGGTCCGGGAGAACGAAAGAATGCCGAATGACACCTCCGCCCGCCTGCACCCGAGATTCTCGATGCTGCTCGGTGCATGGCTCGCGGTCTTCGTCGCGTGCGCGCACGCCCAGGCGCCCGCCGCCTCGCCGTCTCAGCCCCAGCAGGCTCGCGCCCCGACGACTCCCGCGTCTCCGACGTACACGCTGCATCCGGGCGATCAGCTCGAAATCTCCGTGTGGAAGGAGCCCGATATGCAGAAGGCCCTCGTCGTGCGGCCCGACGGACGCTTCTCGTTTCCGCTCGTGGGAGAGATCGTCGCGGGCGGCCGCCCGGTCGCGGATGTGCAGGCCGAGATCGAAACGAAGCTGAAGAAATACATCCCCGAACCGGTCGTGTCGGTGACGCTGACGAACGTGGGCGGCAACAGGATTTACGTCATCGGTCAGGTGAGAACGCCCGGTTCGTTCGTGATGAACCCGCGCCTGAATGTGATGCAGGCGCTGAGTCTCGCGGGCGGCATGACGCCCTTCGCATCGGTGAACAACATCACCGTCATCCGAACCTCGAACGGCAAGCAGATGACACTGCCTTTCCGGTACGAGGACGTGAGCCGCGGACGGAACCTGGAACAGAACGTATTTCTGGAGAGCGGCGATGTCGTCGTCGTCCCGTAACGCTCGCCGCGCCCGCATGCGTCTGAAGCCCTGCGCGCCATACGCCCTGCTCACCGCGGCCGCCACGTTCGCAAGCGCCGGCCATGCCGCGCAGACCTACTGGCAGCCCACGCTCGAGGCACGCGTCGAAGGCCACACGAACCGCGATCTCGTGCCGGAAGACGAACAGGAGATGATCGGCTACTTCGCCGACCTCGGCCTCACCTGGGGCCGCCAGACCGAACGCAGCGAAACACGCATCCGGCCACGGGTGCGCATTCAGGAATTCCCGGATCGCAAGCGGCTGCAGCGGACCGAGGAGTTCCTCGACGTGATCACGGGCTACGACACGCAGCGCACGGAGTTCGATCTGATCGGCCGTTACTCACGTCGGGATGCGTACACGGCGGAGCTCCTGCAACCCGGCTTCGACCCGGTCGACCCGAGCATTCCCAACCAGAGCGGCGACACCGGCCGTCTGCTCGTGGATCAGACCCGCACGGCTTTCAGTCTGCGCCCGACGATCACGCACCGATTCACGGAGCGCAACGGCATCGCGGCGAACATCGTGGGCGAATCCGTGGACTACCAGTCGCAGGTGCCGGTCACGCAGGTGGACTTCAAGTTCGCCTCCGCCGAGGTGGCCTGGCTCCGGCAGCTGGACGAGCGCACGAACCTGACGTTCGGCCCCTTCATCTCCCGCTACGACGCGGAAGGCGGTGACGAGACAGATGCCTACGGCCTGCGTCTCACGTGGAACCGTGAATGGACCGAGCGCTCGCGCATTGCGCTCATCCTGGGCGGCCAGACGGAGGACACGAGCCGCTTCGGTGACGTGCCCATCTCCCAGTCCGATACGTCCTGGGAAGCGCTCCTGCGCCTGGAGCGCGACACGACGACCGGCCTGCTGCGGCTCGATCTCGGGCGCACGGTCACCCCGAGCGGCAGCGGGAGCCTTGCGGACAACGACCAGATCAACTTCGAGTACCGCCGCGCGCTCTCGCCGCGGTGGAACTCGAAGACGGCGATACGCGCCGAGCGCGTGCGGGCCCACAATCAGTTCGCCGCGAACGACGACCGCGATACTGCGGGCCTCGCGCTGAGCCTCAGCTGGGCGATGACGCCGACGTGGGCGCTGAACGGGGGATACGAGTTCATCTGGCGCGACTTCGTCCGCGATGAGGGCGATGCGCTCGACAATGCCGTGTTCCTCTCGATGACGTTCCGCGGCCGTGGTCCGCGCACCTGACGGAGACGAACGGTCAACATGGACAGCGACAACAGCGACTCCTCACTGGCGAGCCGGCTCGAGATCCTGAGGCGGCGGTGGCCGTATCCGGTCCTCATCACGCCCGCGTGCATCCTGCTCGCGATCTTCATCGCGTATGCGATGACGCCGCTCTATCGCTCATCGGGCACGATCATGCTCGAGCCGTCCTCGGTGCCGAAGGAGTTCCTCGGGCTCGACACGACGACGTACGCCGATCATCAGTTCGAGCTGGTGCAGCGGCGCGTGATGACGCCCGAGAATCTGCGTCAGCTCGTGGCGAAAATCGATCCGTATCCGGATCGACCCGATCTCACCGCCACGGAGAAGGCCCGGATGATCGCCGACAACACCGAGATCGAGCGGGTCGATCCGATCACGCTGGAAACCCTGCAGCAATCGAATGCGTTCTCGATTCACTACCTGAACCCCAATCCGGACCGCGCAAAGGCCGTGGCGAACGAGCTGGTGGCATTGTTCCTCGACTACAACGCGCGCACGCGCCGCGAGCGTGCGGCCGGCACGTATCGCTTCCTGCAGTCCGAAGCGCAGAAGCTCGCCGAGTCGATCCGCGGCATGGAAGCGAAGCTTGCGCAGTTCAAGGCGAAATACGGCGATGCGCTGCCCCAGGCTCAGGCCCGCAACCTGCAGGCGCAGGACATGGCGCAACGGGACTACGACTCGACCATGGCGCAGGTGCGGCTCGCCGAACAGCGCGTCTCCATGCTCCAGCTGCAGCTGAATGACCTGAGCCCGACGCTCGTCGGCGCGGTGGCCGACCGGCGCACGGAGCTCGCCACGTTGCGTGCAGAGCTTGCCGCCGCCGAACAGCGATACACGCAGGATCACCCGGACGTTCGCCGCTTGCGCCGGGCGATCGCCGAGCTCGCGGCCGAGGACCGCTCGACGCGCGCGCCGGCGGCGAAGCCGGACAATCCCGAATACCTGCGGGTCTCGGCAGAGCTGGACGCCGCACGCCGCGATCTGAATGCCCTGCGCGCGCATGCGGATCGCGCACTGAAGCAGGTGCAGGACTACTCGCGACGGCTCGCCTCCACGCCCGAGGTGGAAAAGGATTACGCCGTGCTAGCCCGCAACTACGAGCTCGCTCAGGAGAGCTTCCGCGAAGTGCAGGCCAAGCTCACCGAAGCAGACCTCGCGCGCTCGCTCGTTGCGGAGGAGCAGGGCGAGCGCTTCACGCTCATTCGCGACCCCGGCACACCCTCGAGCCCGGCGGTGCCGAACCGTCTTGGGATCATTCTGATGGGGCTCGTGCTCGGCACGGCGCTGGGCTTCGGCGCGGCCATGTTTGCGGAGCTCAGCGACCCGACTGTACGCGGCGCCTCGGATCTGCAGCTTCTCACCGGGCACACGATGATCGCGGCCGTGCCCGCTCTGCTCAACAGCGCCGAGCGGCGGTCCCGGCGCCTGCGCTTTGCCTGCGTCGTCGGCGCGTTCAGTGCTGCGATCATCGCAGTGGGGGCGGCCGTACTCCGCGCCTCGAGCTGACCTTCGACACCGGATGTCCCGCCAGACCCCCGTCACGCCATGAGGTACCCGCCACAATGATCATCGAACAAGCCATCGAACGCATGAGACGCCAGTCGCCGAACACCCAGCGCGCTGCGCTCAGCGTGTCGGGCATGCGGCGGGACGATGCATTGGCCTCGCCTCCAGTGGAGCTGAAGTTTCCGCGCGTGGAGTACGACCTGGATACGTGTGAGCGTTGCCACATTCTCGTGCCCGAAACCGATGGCAACGAGACGGCCACAGGCGCTACCGCGTATCGCATGCTCCGCACGCGCGTCCTGCATCTGATGCGCTCCAACCGATGGTCCACGCTCGCCCTGACGAGCCCGGGCGCGGGCGAAGGCAAGTCCGTCACGGCCCTGAATCTGGCGCTGAGCCTCGCGCGAGAGCAGAACCAGAACGTCTTCCTCATCGATCTGGACATGAGCAATCCGAGCGTCTGCGCGTATCTCGGAATCGCGCCGCCACGGGGCATCGTGCACTTCTTCGCCGGGCAGGTGGAGCCGCAGCAGGTCTTCTTCACCATCGGCATCGAGCGGCTCGCGCTTGCGGGCGGCATCGAGGCGACGCCCTACTCCTCCGAGCTCCTCGCCTCCGGCAGGCTCGAGATGCTGCTCAAGTACGTGCAGAGTGTGTCGCCCGGTGCGCTGATCCTTCTGGACCTGCCGCCGGTACTGGCCACTGACGACTTCCTGGTCGCCGCGCCGCGGGCCGATGCGACGCTCCTGGTGATTGCCGAGGGACTCACTCGTCGAGATGGCGTGGTGCGCGCAATGGAGGTGCTGAGCGGATTCACGCTCGCGGGTGTGATGCTGAACCGCTCGCGCGAGCGCGTGACGGACTACTACGGTCGCCGGTATTACTACACGAAGCGCTCCACCTCGGCGGCCCACGCCCGGTGAACCGGAGTAACGATCTGCCAATGAATGCCGCCAGGTTCGATCCGCTGGACGCGCGGGTGACATCGCCCCGCGCGGAACATCGCCCCCTCACGCTCCAGGACCTCACGCCCCGGGAACGGGATGCGATTGCGCGCTATCGCACGTGGAAGCGCTTCCATTACGGCCCGCGACAGCAGCCCACACCCTTGCTGGCCTCGATCACGCGCTATCCGACGAGCGTGCTCGTCGCGGGCTGTCAGCGCTCCGGCACCACGATCATGACGCGCATCATCGCGAAGGCACGCGGCTTCCAGCGCTTCGCCTTCACGCACGACGACGAGCTGGATGCGGCGCTGATCCTGGCGGGGTATGTGCGCGTGCCCGACGACCGGCGGTACTGCTTTCAGACCACGTATCTCAACGAGCGCTATCCGGACTATGCGCTCATGCGGCCCGATCAGAAGCTGATCTGGGTGCTGCGCAACCCGTATTCCGTCGTCTACTCGATGCTCTACAACTGGAAGCGGTTCGCGCTCGAGGAGCTTTACGAGTCGTGCGTCCCCACCGCCCGCGCCACGCTGGGCGGGTTCTGGCCCTTCGGCCCCTCGCTCGCCCGGAAGGCCGCGCTCGCGTACGCGCACAAGACGGCACAGCTCGAGGAGATCCGCCGGATCGTCGGCCCAGAGCGTCTGCGCGTCATCGAGTACGACCGCCTCGTGCAGGAGCCGCAGACCTGGCTTCGCGCGATCTTCTCGTTCATCGGCGAGCCCTACGACCCAGCGTATGCGCGGTCGGTGCGTGCAGACAGCGTAGACAAAGCACGCCGTATGTCGCGCCGCGTACGCTCGCTGGTCGAGCAATTCGCCGTACCCACGTATGATCGCTGCCTCCGACTCGTGAGCAGCACAGCTCCATCAGGGGGCTGACATGGCCACACATGCGACGCCGGCTCCGCGCGCACCAGCCAGCGCGGAGCGCGAGGCTCCGTGCCGAAGCGTGCTGATGGTAGGCACCTCCTTCCAGACGAAGGGCGGTATTTCATCCGTGGTGCGTGGCTATGCGGATGGCGGGCTCTTCGAACGCGTGAACTGCCGGTACGTGATCACGCATCGGGACGGCAGCGCCCCCACGCGGGTTTTCACCGCATTGAGCGGTTGGTGCCGCGCGTTCGTGGGCCTGTTCCGCGATGCGCCGCTGGTTCACATCCACCTCTCCCAGCGCGGCTCGTTCTGGCGCAAATCCGCGGTCTGCTTCATGGCGCGTCTGATGGGGCGGCCCTACATCGTTCACCTGCACGGCTCGGAGTTCATGACGTTCTTCGATCGTGAGTGCAGCCCCGCTCAGCAGCGGATTGTGAGCCGGCTGTTCGAGCGATCCGCGCTCGTGCTGGCTTTGTCCGACACCTGGCGCGATAACGTGTTGCGCATGGCCCCCACCTGTCGCGTGGAGGTGCTGGCGAATGCGGTCGCCATGCCCGACCTCAGCCGCATCCGACGCGAGCCGGGCCGCGCGCCCACGGTGCTGTGCCTGGGGCGCCTCGGCAAACGCAAAGGCTCCTTCGATCTGCTCGAGGCCTTTGCTCGCCTGCCCGATCGAAACGCACGCCTGATTCTGGCCGGTGATGGCGACATCGAGCGGGTG
>Ga0182749_1001644_pt1 | contig 17276 bp, 14 predicted proteins | sample eDN3rd37CKraftMG_FD_128875 | JGI IMG/M metagenome (GOLD analysis project Ga0182749, IMG submission 128875) | Enriched Miracle-Growth compost microbial communities from Emeryville, California, USA - eDNA 3rd pass 37_C Kraft MG (version 2) (version 2) ...
GGGCGTGGGCCGTCCTGGGTGCCCTGCTCGTCTCGGTCGCCGTCTTCACGCCGCTGCTCGCGTGGCCCGTGCTCGGCGGCGGCGCCCTTCTGCCGCTGTCCGACACCGTGGCGCAGCTGTGGCGTGAGGCCGCGTGGGGGCTGCGCGCGTCGGGCCTGGACACCGTGGGGCCCGCCGACCCGTTCGCCGCCCTGCTCGCACTGCTCGGCACGCTGTCTCCGGCCCGACCGTCCACGGCCCTCGTCGTGCTGTGGGTCCTGTCGCTGCCGCTCGCCGTCCTCGGCGGCTGGATGGCGGCCACGCGCCTCACCGAGCGCGCGTCCCTGCGCATCCTCGCCGGCGCCGCATGGGCACTCGCCCCGACGTTCCTCGCGGCGCTGCAGGAGGGGCGCCCGACCGCGGTCATCGCGCACCTCCTGCTTCCCTGGCTGCTCTACGCGGGCTCGGTCGCGCATCGCTCGTGGGTCGCCGCCGCCGCGGCCTCGCTGCTGCTCGCCGGCGTCGTCGCCGCGGCGCCGTCGCTCGCGCCCGCCCTCGTCGTGCTGTGGCTGCTGGCGATCGTGCTGTCGGTCGCGGGGCGCGCGGGTCGAGGCGTCGTGCGCCTCATCTGGGTCGTGATCCCGTCGGCGGCGCTCGCGGCCCCCCTGGTGTGGCACCAGCTGCGTGCCGGCAACGCCCTCGGACTTCTCGCCGACCCCGGCCTGCCCTGGATGGGGCCGCAGGCGGCGCCTGATGCGGCAGGACGGTTCACCCTCGCGACGGGGTTCCCGACGTCGGATCCCGGCGGATGGGGGACCCTTCTGCCGGAGGGCGCGCCGACATGGTGGGTGCCGCTGCTGCTCGCGCCGCTCGTGGTCCTCGCGCTGCTGGCGCCGCTCACCCGCCGCTGGTCCAGCGGAGCCGTGCTCCTGGGCGTCGTCGTCCTGGGGCTGGCCACCGCGTTCGGCGCCGCGGGCGTGTCGCTGAGCTTCGCGCAGGCGCAGCCCGTCCCGCTGTGGCCGGGCGCGGGGCTGAGTCTCGCGTGGCTGGGCGTCGTCGGCGCCGCGACCACGACGCTCGGATCGGGTTTCATGGTCCGTCCAGGGTGGTTGCGCCCGTCTGCCGTGGCACTCGTGTTCGTGACCCTCCTCGCTGTGTCGGTCCCCGCGCTCACCGCCGTCCACCGCGGCCAGTCGCGGCTCACCGACGGACCGAGCACGACCCTTCCCGCCTATGTCGCCGCCGAGGGCCGCTCCGACCCGGACCTCGGGACGCTCGTCATCACGCCGCAGAACGGCGGCGGGGTCGCGTCCCACGTCGTATGGGGACCGAGCGAGACGCTCAACGGGCAGGCGACGTTCATCTCGACCGACACCGCGCCCACGGAGCAGGATGCGCGTCTGGCGGCCCTCACGGCAGACCTCATCGCCTCGAGCGCTCCGGGCGCGATCGACGACGTCGTGGCATCCGGGATCTCGTTCGTCCTGCTCGCGCCGGCCGCCGATCCCGAGTCGGACCGCGCCCGGGCCACGCGCATCCGCGCGGTCACCTCGATCGACCAGCGCCAGCAGCTCGTGCCGGTGGGGGAGACCTCGCGCGGCATCCTCTGGCGCGTGACGGCCGGGGACGGAGGATCCATCGCGGACCGGGTGACGCTCACGGCGCTGCAGGGGACGACGGCGGGATGGATCGCCGGCCTCCAGCTGACCGTCTTCGCCATCGCCGTGCTGCTGGCCGTCCCGACCGCGGCCGCGCGCCGCGCATCCCGCCGGCAGCCGCGGGTCGTCGGCTTCATCGCGAGGGAGGACCGATGACCGAGTCGAGGGGACGCCGCTGGGCGCTCACGGGGGCGCGCAGCGTCACCGGCGCCGTCGTAGCAGGCGCAGCCGTCCTCGCCGTCGCCGTGGGCATCGCCGCCCCCTGGCCGCAGGTCACGCGCGAGCCGGTGGCGGTCGTCGCCGCCCCGACGCCGGCGGACTCCGTCGTCGCGTGCGACGGCGCGGTCCTCGCCGCCGGGCGCAATTCGCGCAGCGCCGTCGAGGTGACGGTCGCCGCGCAGCCGGTGCCCCTCGTCGCCGCGGACGACGCGCAGCCGGTCGAGGACATCGAGATGGCTTCGCCGGACGTGCAGGGCCTCGACGGCGCGCCCGCCTTCGCCGCCCCGCCCCACGACCGGATCGCGACGGGACTGGCGGCCGCGACCTCGGCGCGCATCGCCGACGAGGACCTCGCCGGCTTCACGACGGACGCCTGCCGTCCGCCCCTGTTCGAGTCGTGGCTCGTGGGCGGCGACACGTCGACGGGGACGACGGACCTCGTGCTCCTCTCCAACCCGGGGGATGTCGCGGCGACGGTGGACCTGACCGTGTACGGCGCCACCGAGCCGGCCGTTCCGCCGGGCGGCAGCGGCGTGACGATCCCCGCGCGCACGCAGCGCGTGATCTCCCTGGCGGGACTCGCGATCGGCGAGGAGAGCCCGGTCCTGCGGATCACCGCGACCGGCGCTCCGGTGCGCGCGAGCCTGCAGTCGAGCCTCGTGCGCACGCTCGTGCCGGGCGGGCTGGACCAGCAGAGCGCGATCGCGGCGCCCGACCGGCTCCAGGCGATCCCCGGTGTCGCGGTCACCTCCGCCCCGGGAGCGGCGGGCGCGTCGAACCCCGCGACGATCGTGCGCGTCCTCGCGCCGACGGAGTCCGGCGAGGCGACCGTCACCGTGACGGCCGTCGGATCGACCGCCCCGGTCATGGCGCCCAGCACGATCCCCGTCGCGGCCGGCAGCCCCACCGAGCTCGAACTGGGCAGTCTCGCCGTCGGCACGTACGTCGTGACGGTGGACGCCACCGTGCCCGTCGTCGCGGCCACGTGGCAGACCACGGGGTTCGGAGCCGGATCGGATTTCGCGTGGTACACCTCCGCGCCCTCCCTCGACAGTCCCGCGCTCATCGCGGTGCCCTCGGGCCCTTCGCCCTTCCTGCAGTTGTCCAACCCCGGCGACGACACCGCCACGGTGACCCTGCGGGCCGTCTCGGGGGGCGGCGCGGAGCGCACCATCGAGGTCCCCGCGGGAGGGTCCGCGGCCATCGCCGTCAATGCCCGCACGGTGTGGTCCATCGACCCGGGGGAGATCGGCGACGTGCACGCACAGGTCACGTTCACCGGTGTGGGCGCGCTCGCCGGGATGGCGGTGTGGCCGTCGGATGCCGCTGCCGCTCCCGTGCTCGTCTACCCGTGAGCCCCGGCCGGGTTCGGACCGGGGGCCGTCGGGGTCAGAAGTAGCGGAAGCGCTCGGGCCCGAGGTCCCACGGATCGCGGTCGAGGTACTCGGCGGCGGCGCGGAAGACGGCCCCCTCGATCACCATGCGGCGGTGGAACTCGTCGTCGCGGTGCAGGTGTCCGAGTCGCTCGATGGGCAGGCGGTACAGCACGATCCGCTTCTCGGCCGGGAACACCTGCCAGCGGGGGATGCCGCGCTCGGGATCCGATGTCGTGGGCATGTCGCTGAGCTGGAAGCTCACCTCGCGCAGCTCGGGCCATGCCGAGCGCAGGAACTCGGAGACCGTCCCGACGGCGAGGTCGAAGCGGTCGATGCGGGTGTCGAGCGGCGGCAGCGGCGGGCGCACGACGGGGCTGCGTCCCTCGCGCCCGTGCCGTCCGTGCCGGGACGGACGCGGGGCGCGGAGCTGCTCTTCCCGTTCCCGCCTGCGCCGCATGCACCCATCCTAGGTTCGCGCGGCGAGGCTGCGCGCGGCGGCGGGCGGGCCCGGCTAGCGTGGCGGTGATGCGTGAACGACTCTGCTCGAAGGTGGGATGCGCCCGCGAGGCGGTGTCGACCCTGACATACGACTACGGCGACCAGATGGCGGCGGTGGGACCGCTCGGCGGGGCCGACGACCCGCACGCCCACGACCTGTGCGCGATCCACACCGAGCGCCTGTCCGTGCCCAAGGGCTGGATCGTCGTGCGCCACGAGACGCTGCGCGCCTGAGACCCCGAGGTCCTGAGCCCACCCGGTCCGGATGTTGCGCCGGGCCCCGTCCGCCCGCGGCGGCGCGCCATCCCGCGTGGGAGAATGGTCGGATGCCGACCCAGACCTCCGCCCGCACGTTCGAGCACGCCGTCGCCGACCTCAGCCTCGCCGAGGCGGGCCGCCACCAGATCCGTCTCGCGGAGAACGAGATGCCCGGTCTCATGGCCCTGCGCGAGGAGTTCGGCCCCACGCAGCCGCTGCGCGGAGCGCGCATCGCCGGCTCGCTGCACATGACCGTGCAGACCGCCGTGCTCATCGAGACGCTCGTCGCGCTGGGCGCCCAGGTGCGGTGGGCGAGCTGCAACATCTTCTCGACGCAGGACGACGCCGCCGCGGCGGTCGTCGTCGGTCCCACCGGCACCGTCGACGCACCCGCGGGCGTGCCGGTCTTCGCCCGCAAGGGGGAGAGCCTCGAGGAGTACTGGGGCTACACCGAGCGCATCTTCGACTGGTCGGCCGAGGGCTTCGACGGACCCAACCTCATCCTCGACGACGGGGGGGACGCGACGCTGCTCGTCCACAAGGGCGTCGAGTTCGAGGCATCCGGATCCGTGCCCGCGGCGACCGACGCGGAGTCGCACGAGTACCGCGTGATCCTCGACACGCTGCGGGCCGGGCTCGCGGCGGACCCCCAGCACTGGACGCGCGTCGCGAAGGGGCTCCTGGGCGTCACCGAGGAGACCACGACCGGCGTGCACCGCCTCTACGAGCTCGCGGCATCCGGTGACCTGCTGTTCCCGGCGATCAACGTCAACGACTCGGTGACGAAGTCCAAGTTCGACAACAAGTACGGCATCCGCCACTCCCTGCCCGACGGCCTCAACCGCGCCACCGACGTGCTCATCGGCGGCAAGGTCGCCTTCGTCGTCGGGTACGGGGATGTCGGCAAGGGCGCCGCGGAGGCGCTGCGCGGCCAGGGTGCGCGCGTCATCGTCGGCGAGATCGACCCGATCTGCGCCCTGCAGGCGGCCATGGACGGCTACCAGGTCGCGCGCCTGGACGACGTCGTCGGCGAGGTCGACATCGTCATCACCGGCACAGGCAACAAGGATGTCGTGAACGTCGACCACATCCTCGGGCTCAAGCACCTCGCGATCGTCGGCAACGTCGGCCACTTCGACAACGAGATCGACATGGCCGGCCTCGAGGCGCTCCCCGGCGCGGAGCGCGTCGAGATCAAGCCCCAGGTGCACGAGTGGCGCCTGCCGAACGGGCGCTCCGTGCTCGTGCTCAGCGAGGGGCGCCTGCTCAACCTCGGCAACGCGACGGGGCACCCGTCGTTCGTCATGAGCGCGTCGTTCACCAACCAGGTGCTCGCGCAGCTCGAGCTGTTCACGCGCAACGAGGAGTACCCCGTCGGCGTGTACGTGCTGCCGAAGGCGCTCGACGAGAAGGTCGCCCGCCTGCACCTGCCGGCGCTCGGCGTCCAGCTCACGGAGCTGACGCCCGAGCAGGCGGCGTACATCGGCGTGCCGGTGGAGGGCCCGTACAAGCTGGAGCACTACCGGTACTGAGGGGTGTGGAGCGCGGGTCGCGTCGTCGACATGTTCGATGAGCGTGGCTGCGCCGGAGGTCCGACGTCGCCGGCCTGGACGCGTCGTGCGGGTGACGCGTCCGATGGACGTCAGCGCGGGGGGAGGCCTCGAGCGCTGTCGAGTCCGGCGGTGAGCGCGGCGACGCGCTGCGACTCGAGCGCCAGCGCGTGCAGCTCGCGGTCGCGGCGCACGGCGGCGACGGCGCGCACGAGCGTCTCCGGCGGCACCGCCGGGACCGGGGCGATGTGCTCCGACGCCTCGGCGGCCAGCGACGCGGCCAGGCGTGCCCGGGCGTCGGGATCCATGACCCCCGCCTCGCGGGCGAACTGCGAGATCCGACGCGCGAGACGGTCCGGCAGGCGGCCGACATCCGCCGTCGCGGCCCAGACCTCGAGGCCCGGCGGCAGCCCCGGTGCGGGCGGCGGCAGCTTCGGCGCCCGCGTGCGCTCGGAGTACGTCCCCGCGACGAGATCGCCCAGCCGCTGCGATCGCGGCGTGAACGCGCCCACGATGAGCGCGAGAGCGCCCAGCGTCAGGTAGATCTCCAGGACGCCCGTGAGCGCCCGGATGAACGCCTGACGGAACCCCGCCGCCCCGCCGTCGGAGCGGACGATGCGACCGCCCACCGCGAGCCGGCCGAGGCTGCGGCCGTGCGACGCGGTCTCCACCACCGTCGGGACGACGACCGTCACCACGACGATGAGCGTGATGACCGCGATCGTCGCGGTCGCCTCGCTCAGCGCGCCCTGGGCGACGAGGCTGCCGAGGATGACCGAACCCGCCACGAGGAGCGCGACCGACACGAGCGCGTCGATGAGCGCGCCGAGCGCCTGGAGGAAGTAGCCGAGCGGCTGCACGTCCAGCGCGACCGCCTCGCCGGTGAGCACCTCGTCCTGGTGGATCTCCACGAGCACTGGGGGTCCGGCGGCCATGGGTACAGTGAAGCACATGGACCTCGACGCCCTCACCGCCGCCCGCCGCGGCGAGTGGGAGCGTCTGGACGAGCTCTCGCGCCGCCGTCGCCTCACCGGCGCCGAGGTCGACGAGCTCGTCGAGCGCTACCGATCCGCGTCCGCCGATCTCGCCGACATCAAGACATCCGCAGGACGCACCCCCACCGGGGACCATGTGTCGACCCTGCTCGGCCGGGCCCGTCTGAGACTGACGGGAGCCGGGGAGAACCCGCTGCGCGGCATCCCGCGGTTCTTCGCGCTGCAGCTGCCCGCCGCCCTCTACGGCCTGCGGTGGACGACCCTCGCGGTCGCACTCGCCTTCATCGCCGTCGCCGCCCTCGTCGCCGTGTGGACCGCGGGTGACCCCGTCGTCCTCGCGACCCTCGGTGCGAAGGCCGAGCTCGAGTACTACGCCGAGCACGCGTTCACGGAGTACTACAGCGAGAACCCCGCCGCGGAGTTCGCCGGTCAGGTCTGGACGAACAACGCCTGGATCGCGGCGCAGTGCATCGCGTTCGGCATCACCGGGATCTGGCCGCTCATGGTGCTCGTCCAGAACGCCGTCGGGATCGGCCAGGCGGCCGCCATCATGTTCGCGTTCGACCGCGGCGACGTGTTCTTCGGATCGATCCTCCCGCACGGTCTGCTCGAGATGACGAGCATCTTCGTGGCGGGTGCGGCGGGGCTGCACGTCTTCTGGGCCTGGGTGGCACCGGGCCGTCGCTCGCGCGGCGAGGCGCTCGCCGCCGCGGGACGGGCGCTCGCGAGCGTCGTCATCGGCCTCATCCTCGCCCTGGCGCTCTCCGGGTTCATCGAGGGCTTCATCACCCGGCAGCCCTGGCCTGTGTGGATCAAGGTCGGCATCGGCGCGCTGGCTCTCGGGATCTTCCTCTTCTACATGCTCTTCGTCGGCCGTCGCGCCGTGCGCCAGGGGGAGACCGGTGACCTCACCGAGTACGAGCGGGGGACGACGCGCCTCGTCTCGGGGTGAGCATCCCCGTGAGCGGGAGTCTCGTTTTTTGTATTCCTCAAAAGAACGATAGACTCGAGGCATGACCGCACCCGCCCTGCTCGACGATGCGGAAGGCGCCATCCGCGCCGCCGGACTGCGGGTCACCGAATCCCGCCGCGCGGTGCTGAACGCCCTGGCGCAGCATCCGCACGCGAGCGCCGACGACATCTTCGGCCGCGTCCTGCCCGGCATCCCCACGACGAGCCTGCAGTCGGTCTACAACGCGCTCAACGACTTCGCCGACGCCGGACTCGTGCGGCGCATCGAGCCGGCCGGCCACCCCATGCTCTTCGAGCTGCGGGTGAGCGACAACCACCACCACCTCATCTGCCGCTCGTGCGGCGCCGTGGAGGACGTCGACTGCGCCGTCGGCCCGTCGCCGTGCCTCACGCCCTCCGACACGCACGGATTCGCCGTGCACACCGCCGAGGTCACGTACTGGGGCGAGTGCCCCGCGTGCGCGGCCGCCCGCTGAACCTCATCCGTCAGTACACCCGAAAGGAAGTCATGCCCGACATCGACGACGCCGTGGAGCCCATCGGCGAGCAGGTCGACCAGACCGACCAGTCCGTCACCGTGACCGACACGCCCGCGCCCGAGGGTGCGTGCCCGGTCATCCACGCCGACCGCCAGCCGCACCCGACGACGGGATCCGCGAACAGCGTCTGGTGGCCGAACCAGCTGAACCTGCGCATCCTCAAGAAGAACCCCGCCGTCGCCAACCCCCTCGGCGAGGACTTCGACTACAAGGCCGCGTTCGAGTCGCTCGATCTCGCCGCCGTCAAGAAGGACATCGCCGAGGTCCTCACCACCTCGCAGGACTGGTGGCCCGCCGACTTCGGCCACTACGGCCCGCTCATCATCCGCATGGCGTGGCACTCCGCCGGCACCTACCGCGTGACCGACGGGCGCGGCGGCGGCGGCACCGGCCAGCAGCGCTTCGCTCCGCTGAACAGCTGGCCCGACAACGTCAACCTCGACAAGGCGCGCCGTCTGCTCTGGCCCGTCAAGAAGAAGTACGGCCAGTCGATCTCGTGGGGCGACATCATGATCCTCGCCGGCAACGTCGCGCTGGAGTCGATGGGCTTCGAGACCTTCGGGTTCGCCGGCGGCCGCCCCGACGTGTGGGAGCCGGACGACGACGTGTACTGGGGCCCGGAGACCACGTGGCTCGACGACAAGCGCTACTCGGGCGACCGTGACCTGGAGAAGCCGCTCGCGGCCGTCCAGATGGGCCTCATCTACGTCAACCCCGAGGGCCCCAACGGCAACCCCGACCCGCTCGCGTCGGCCCGCGACATCCGCGAGACGTTCGGTCGCATGGCCATGAACGACGAGGAGACCGTCGCGCTCATCGCCGGCGGCCACACGTTCGGCAAGACGCACGGCGCCGCGCCGGACTCGAACCTCGAGGACAACCCCGAGGCCGCGGGCCTGGAGATGCAGGGTCTCGGCTGGAAGAACAACCACGGCACCGGCAAGGGCGACGACACCATCACGTCCGGCCTCGAGGTGACCTGGACCTACCACCCGACGCGCTGGGACAACGAGTTCTTCCACATCCTCTACGCGTACGAGTGGGAGCTCATGGAGAGCCCCGCCGGTGCGCACCAGTGGCGCCCCAAGAACGGCATGGGCGCGGACATGGTGCCGCTCGCGCACTCCGACGGCAAGCGCGAGCCGCGTATGCTCACGAGCGACCTGGCGCTGCGCTTCGACCCCGAGTACGACAAGATCTCGCGCCGCTTCAAGGACGACCCTGAGGCCTTCGCCGACGCGTTCGCCCGCGCCTGGTACAAGCTGACGCACCGTGACATGGGCCCGATCGCCCGCTACCTCGGCCCCGAGGTCCCGGACGAGGTGCTCATCTGGCAGGACCCCGTGCCTGCGCACGAGGGCGCCCTGATCGACGAGACGGACGCCGCGACGCTCAAGCAGCAGATCCTCGCGTCCGGCCTCACCGTCTCCGAGCTCGTCTCGACGACGTGGGCGGCGGCCTCGACCTTCCGCGGGTCGGACAAGCGCGGCGGCGTCAACGGCGCCCGCATCCGCCTCGAGCCGCAGAAGGACTGGATGGTCAACGACCCGGCCCGCGTGCAGAAGGTGCTCGAGGTCCTCGAGCGGATCAAGGCCGGATTCGACACGGATGCCAAGAAGGTCTCCCTTGCCGACCTGCTCGTCCTCGCGGGCAACGCGGCCGTCGAGAAGGCCGCGGCCGACGCGGGCGTCCCGGTGGAGATCGCGTTCCACCCGGGCCGCACCGACGCGTCGATCGAGCAGACCGACGTCGACTCGTTCCGCTACCTCGAGCCGGCCGCGGACGGCTTCCGCAACTACTACGGGCCGAACGCGTGGCTCCCGCAGGAGCACCACCTCATCGACAAGGCGAACCTGCTGACCCTCAGCGCGCCGGAGATGACGGTGCTCGTCGGCGGTCTGCGCGTCCTGGGCGCGAACTGGGACGGCTCCGACTACGGTGTGTTCACCGACCGGCCGGGCGTGCTGACGAACGACTTCTTCGTCAACCTGCTCGACCTCGGCACGACCTGGAAGCCGGTCGACCCGGGCTCGCAGGCGTTCCTGGGCACGAAGGACGGCTCGGGCGAGAAGGTCGGGATCGGCACGCGCGTCGACCTGCTGTTCGCCTCGAACTCCGAGCTGCGCGCGCTCGCCGAGGTGTACGCCTCGGACGACGCGAAGGAGAAGTTCGTGAAGGACTTCGCCGCGGCATGGGGCAAGGTGACGGAGCTGGACCGCTTCGACCTGCGCTGATCCGGAGAACGGAAGCGGCCCACCCCCTCGGGGGTGGGCCGCTTCGTCGTGCTGCTACTTGTCGCCGCGGTCGAACAGCGCCCGGTTCGCCCAGCCGGCCAGCAGGCCGCCGACGATCGGGAACACGATGAACACCCACAGCTGGACGAGGGCGTCCGGTCCGCCGTAGATGGCCGTCGCGATCGAGCGCGCCGGGTTGACCGACGTGTTGTCGACCGGGATGGTCGCGAGGTGGATCAGGGTCAGCGTGAGACCGATCACCAGACCCGCCATCGCCGGGGTCCCGCGGCGGCTGTGCGTGACGCCGAGGATGACGAGGACGAAGATCGCCGTGAACAGGATCTCGACGAGGATCGCCGCCCCGAGGCCGAAGCCGCCGGGCGAGTGCGCGTCGAAGCCGTTGCTGGCGAAGCCGCCCGCCTGCGCCTTCTGCAGCCAGCCATCCGGCCCGAACAGCCCGATCAGCACGAGCAGCGTGGTGCCGACGGCGCCGCCGACGATCTGCGCGATGAGGTAGCCGAGGACGTCCTTCCACGGGAAGCGCCCCGCCGCGGCCAGGCCCAGCGTCACCGCGGGGTTGAAGTGGCCGCCCGAGATCGGGCCCCAGGCGTAGGCGCCCGCCATCACGGTGAGGCCGAACGCGAGGGCGACGCCGACGAAGCCGATCGCCTTGATGGAGTCGTCCGTGCCGATGCCGAACGTCGCCGCGAACAGTGCCGCGCCGATCGAGCCGAACACCAGCAGGAACGTGCCGAGCGCCTCGGCGGTGAGGCGTGCACCCAGGGACGGACCGGCCGGGGACGGCGTGTGCTCGAGTGGCGTGGGTATCGAATTCGAATCCGGACGAGGATCGTTGCTCATGAGACCCCCCTTTCGCGGTCAGGCTAGCGGTCCGCGTCTCAGGGGGCCGCGATTGGGAGGGCGCGTCGCCCGCACCGGGCACCGCGGACGTCAGAGTCGCCCGGCGGCCTTCAGCTCGAGGTAGCGGTCCGCGATCCGCGGCGGCAGCTGCTCCGGGGTGTCCGCGATCGCGTCGCCTCCCGCGCGCTCGACCGCGGCCGCCACGGCCGCCGCATCGCGCAGCGTCCGCTCGACGGCTGCCGCGCGGTACACCTCCTCGCCGGTCGTCCGCTGCGCCGCGAGGTCGTGCAGCGCCGTGTCCGTGACGGTGCCGACGACGAGCCGCGCGGTGCGCGAGACGAGACCGAGCGCGCCGAGGAAGCCGCGGGCGGCATCCGGGGCGTCCTGCGCCGTCAGCACGACGACCAGCGACGGGCGGGACGTGAGCGCGCGCACCTGCGCGAACGCGCCGTCCCAGTCGGTGTCGATGAGCTGCGGCTCGACCGGCGCCATGGCGTCCACGAGGGCGGGGAGCAGGCCGGGGCCGTCGATTCCCGTCACGCGCGCCCGCACGACGCGGTCGAACAGGACGACGTGGACGTGGTCGCCGGCCCGCTGCGCGAGCGCGGAGAGGAGCAGTGCCGCCTCCATCGCGGCGTCCAGACGCGCGCCGTCGCCGACGCGGCCGGCCGATGTGCGGCCCGTGTCGATGAGGATCACGACGTGACGGTCCCGCTCGGGGCGCCACGTGCGGAGCATCGTCGTCCCGGCGCGGGCCGTCGCGCGCCAGTCGATCGAGCGCACGTCGTCGCCGCGCACGTACTCGCGCAGCGAGTCGAACTCCGTGCCCTGCCCGCGCACCTGGACGCTCGTGTTGCCGTCGAGCTCGCGCAGCCGCGCGATCCGCGAGGGCAGGTGACGCCGGGACGCGAAGGGCGGGAGGACGCGGACCGCGCCGTGCGACGCGATGCGGGCCTGCCGTCCGGCCAGCCCGAGCGGCCCGAACGTGCGCACCGCGACGAACTCGCTCGTGCGCTCGCCGCGCCGGCGGGGGAGCAGCGGCACGGTGACCCGGCGACGCTCGCCGGGCGGGACGTCGATCCGGATGCGCGCCTCCGGGGCGCCGGCGGTCGGCACCCACGCGTCCCGCACGAGTCCGCGCACCCGCCGCGCTCCCGTGTTGGTGAGCCACAGCTCGGTGTCCACCCGCTCGCCCAGGCGCGCACGGGCCGGCACGCGCCGCGCGACGGTGACACGGCGCGGATCGCCTGCGGTCGTGACGTCGACGAGCGCGAGGACGGCGCACAGGAGCACCCATCCGCCCGCCGTGAGCCACGCGTCCACGCCCGCCGCGGACAGCAGGACGACGGGGACGACGCCGACCCCGACGAGCAGCGCGAGACGGCCGGTGACGTGCATCAGATCGGGACGCGGGTCTGCTGGAGGACGGAGCGCAGGATCGCGTCCACCGACACGCCCTCGATCTCGGACTCGGGGCGCAGGCGGATGCGGTGCCGCCACACCGGCACGAGCATCGTCTGCACGTGGTCGGGGGTGATCGCGGGATACCCGCCGAGCCACGCCCAGGCCTTGGCCGCGGACAGCAGCGCCGCCGAGGCGCGCGGGCTCACGCCCAGCTGGACCGACGGGCTCTCCCGCGTCGCGCGGGCGAGGTCGACGACGTACGCGAGCACGTCGTCCGCGACCGTGACCGCGGCCGCGGCGCGCTGGGCCGCGCGGATGTCGTCGGCCGTCACGACCGACTGCACGCCCGCCGCCGCGAGGTCGCCGGGGCGGAACCCGCCGGCGTGGAGGCGCAGCACCGCGATCTCGGCGTCACGCGGCGGCACATCCACGACGAGCTTGAGGAGGAACCGGTCGAGCTGCGCCTCGGGGAGCGAGTAGGTCCCCTCGTGCTCGACGGGGTTCTGCGTCGCGGCGACGAGGAACGGGTCGGGGAGCGGACGCGTGACGCCATCGGTGGAGACCTGGCGCTCCTCCATGGCCTCCAGGAGTGCCGCCTGCGTCTTGGGCGGCGTGCGGTTGATCTCGTCGGCGAGCACGATGTTCGTGAACACCGGACCCTCGCGGAACTCGAACTCTCCGGTGCGCGCGTCGTACACGAGCGAGCCGGACACGTCGCCGGGCATGAGGTCCGGCGTGAACTGGATGCGCCGCGTGTCCAGGCCCAGGGCGCGGCTGAACGCGCGGACGAGGAGCGTCTTGGCGACGCCCGGGACGCCCTCCAGGAGCACGTGCCCGCGGGAGAGGAGGGCGATGAGCAGTCCGGACACGACGCCGTCCTGCCCGATGACGGCCTTGCCCACCTCGATCCGCACGCGGTTCATCGCGTCGCGCAGCGCGGCGTCCTCCGGGGGCGCCGAGGGGAGCGGGGCGCCGGTGGGTGCGGGGTCGGTCATGGATCGATCCTTTCTGGACGGACGGAGGCGCGGACGGCCGACTCGAGGTCGCGGAGGCGATCGCTCGCCGCGACGAGGTCGGCATCCGTGGCGGGGATGCTGTCGATGAGGATGCCGCGCACGACGGCGCGGTCCGCCCCGATGCGCTCGGCGGCGGCATCCGCGATCTGGACGGCGGAGGCCGAGCGGCCGAGGCCCAGGAGCGCGGCGATGCGGTCGAGGGCGCCCAGGCGCAGGCTGTCGAGGGCGTGCCCGGCGTCGCGGGCCCGTGCGTAGAGGCGCGCGCGGCCCTCCATCGTCTCGGCGGCACGGACCATGACGGGCAGCTTCTCGGCGACCACGGGTCCCAGACGCCGCCCGCGCCAGAACGCCGCGACGACGCCGGCGACGAGGAGAAGCAGGACGGCGGGGGTCACCCACGGCGGGGTCACGTCGCCGAGCGTCGGCTCGCCGGCGCGGTCGCTGTCCTCGGCGGTGGGCATGTACCAGACGACCCGCGGGTGCGCGCCGAGCAGTCCGAGGCCCAGGGCCGCGTTGCCGCCCTCGGAGAGGTGGGCGTTCGTGAAGAGCTCCTGGGCGTCGAGGGCCACCCGGCCGGGCGCGGCGAGGAGGCCGAACGCGCCGTCGACCGGATAGCAGCCCTCGGCATCCGCGCCGTCGGCCGTGAAGAGATCCCACGGCTCGATCGGGCCTGCGTTCTCCGCTTCGCGCAGGGAGCATGCGGGCGCGACCGCACCGGCCGGGGCGATCCCGGCGGTGTCCTCGCCGAACAGGACGCGGATGTCGCGCGACGACGGGTCCAGAAGCACGAGGCGTCCGGCACGATCGGCGAGGGACTCGAGCGCCTCGTCGGAGAGGAACGCGGTCGAGGGCAGCACGAGCGTGTCGTCGGCGGACGTGGCGGCCCGCGCGGCCTCGCGGCTGCGCACGACGTCGACGACGATGCCCTGCGCGCGCAGGATCTGCGCGAGCGCGCGGGTCCCGGCCGGTCCCGCGCTCTCCGGGTCGAGCAGTCCCCGCTTCGACCACTCGGTCGCGCTCGTGAGCGCCGCGCCGAGCGCGCCGACGAGCACGAGGACGACGCCGATGACCGTCCAGGTGAGGACGGCACGGCGGCGGGGCCGCGCGGGGGCGTCCGGCGTGTCGACGGTCTCCGCGAGGCTCACGAGGACAGCCCCGCCGGCTCGGGGAGCGCCTGCGGACGGGCCGCTGCGAGGGCGGAATCGGCGCTCACGACGAGGTCGTACAGCTCGGGCGTTCCGGGACGGCGGAGGTAGCGCACGTCGTCGAACGCCGCCGCCGCGGCGTCCAGCCGTGCGCGCTCGTCGGGGAAGGCACGGGCGGTCTCCCGCGCGAACGCGTGGACGGTCGCACCCGGCACCGGATCCACGATGCCGCGCTCGGCCACGCTCCGGGCGAGCGCGCGGAACGCGAGGACCACGGCGTCGTCCCAGCGCTGCGCGGCGGCCGCCGCCTGCGCGTCGCGGCGCAGCTCGGCCGCCGTGCGCTCGTCCGCGCCGAACAGCTCGAGCATGGGCGCCTGCGAGCGGTGCAGCGCGCGGGGGCGTCCCCAGATGAGGAACGCCGCGAGCACGATCGCGATGCCGAGCACGATGACGACGACCGTGAGGAGGTTGTCCCATCCGGCCAGTCCGTCACCGCCGCGGAACAGCCCGGCGAGGAAGTCGCCGATCGCCTGCGCGACGCGGTCGAGGGGAGTCGGCTCGGCGGCGGCGTACTCCGGTCGGGCGAGCTCCTCCTCGGCCCACCGTCGCGCCTCGTCCGGATCGGGGACGGGCGGCACGTCGGCGGTCAGGCGGATGACGTCGATCACGGCGCGTCGCGCGGCTCGTCCGGGGCGGGCGCTCCCGGCGCCGTCCACTGCGTCGGCGCCGGCGGGGCGGGCACCGCAGGAGCGGGCGGAGCGGGAGCGGGCTGCGGCGCCCGCGGCGGCGCGGGCGGCGCACCGTGGGCCGGGGGCGCCGCGTACCCGGGCGGCGGGACGGAGGCGGGCGGGGTGGGAACCGGCGGCGGACCGTACGCGGGAGCCGCGTACACCGGCGCGCCGGGAACCGGCGGCGTCCCGTACGCGGGCGGTGCGCCGTAGGCGGACGGGACCCCGTATCCGGGAGGCGGACCGTAGCCGGCCGGGGGAGCGGGATAGCCGTACAGCGGACGCGGCGGGTGCGGGCGCTCGGGATGCGGCGTGTACGGGTCGGCGAGATCGGTCCGACCGGCATCCCGCTTCTCCACGTACTCGAGCAGGTCGATGTCCAGCCCCTCGTGGCGCATGCGGCAGTCCACGTAGATGAGGCTCATCGCCGTGGACTGCACGACGAGCCCGACGGCCTGGATCAGCAGGACGACCGCCTGTGTGATGAGGGTGCCCACGAGGAGCGCGACGACCGCGGTGGGGCCGGACTCGCCGGTGGGCGCGATGATCGTCGACAGCCCGGAGGTGAGGATGCTGAACGGGACGCTCACGATCTGGGCGGTGATCGAGACCGTCAGCGAGATGATGACGAGGATGCCGAGGGCCGGCCAGAAGCGGCCGCGGATCAGCGTCCACGAGCGCCGGATCGCCTGCCCGATCGTGGCCCGCTCCAGCACGAGCACCGCCGGGACGACGGCGAGCTTGGTCCACAGCCACAGGGAGAGGGGGATCGCGCCGAGGACGAGGAGCACGGCGAGGATGATGGTCACGGCGATGGCCGCACCGCCGGCGGCCGCGATCGCGAACAGCGCGAGGACGACGGCGGCGACGACGAGGCCGACGGCGAGGGAGACGAGGAACGTGTAGCCGAGCAGGCGCCATGCCGCCGGCTTGACGCGGCCCCACAGCTGCCCGAGCGTCTGCTTCTCGGCGACCACCTCGCGCGACACCTCGGCGACGACGATGCCCTGCACGATCACGCTCAGCGCCGTCACCGCGACGCCCATCACGACGCCCACCACGATCGTGAGCGCCGTGGAGCCCGCCACGATCGCATTCCACTCGTCGGTGTTCTCGCGCAGGGTGTCCAGGCGCGAGAACGACCACCAGGCGACGGCGCCGACGACGACGATCATCGCGAGGTAGCCGACGACCTGCGTGGTCATCGCGAAGCCGAGCAGCACGCGCGGGTTCTGCCGCAGCGCCGTGAACGAGCGGCCCAGGATCATGCCGAATCCGAGCGGATGCAGCGGCACGATGCCCGGACGCGGTGCCGGCGTCCAACCGGGGTGCGTCATGTCCGTCCCTCCCGGCCGCCCGATCCACGTCGTCGGAGCGGGCGGCCCCCGTGTCCAGTCTCACACGATGCGGCGACGGCACGTGCGTCGGCGGGGTCTTCGGCCGGTCTTCAGCGTCCGTCCATTACTCTGTGCATACACACGTGAAGGGCGACTGACACTCGATGACATCCCGCATCCTGGTGGTCGACGACGACACCGCGCTGGCCGAGATGATCGGCATCGTGCTGCGGACCGAAGGCTTCGACACCGTCTTCTGCGCCGACGGCGCGCAGGCCGTCGACGTCTGGCGGGCCGAGCGTCCCGATCTCATCCTGCTCGACCTCATGCTGCCCGGGATGGACGGCATCGAGATCTGCACGCGCGTGCGCGCCGAGTCGGGCGTGCCGATCATCATGCTGACGGCGCGCACGGACACGGCCGACGTCGTGCGCGGCCTCGAGTCCGGCGCCGACGACTACATCGTCAAGCCGTTCAACCCCAAGGAGCTCGTCGCCCGCATCCGCA
>Ga0182749_1001645_pt1 | contig 17274 bp, 17 predicted proteins | sample eDN3rd37CKraftMG_FD_128875 | JGI IMG/M metagenome (GOLD analysis project Ga0182749, IMG submission 128875) | Enriched Miracle-Growth compost microbial communities from Emeryville, California, USA - eDNA 3rd pass 37_C Kraft MG (version 2) (version 2) ...
GACATTGACCATGGTGCCGGCGTCGGACAAGGTGCGGCAGACCTTGAGCCCGGCGGGCGTCAGCGGCACCTTCACCGCGATGTTCTTCGCGATCTTCGCCAGCTTGCGCCCTTCGGCCAGCATGGTGTCGAAGTCGGTGGCGGCGACCTCGGCCGAGACCGGGCCCGGGACCACTTCGCAGATCTGCGGAATCAGATCGAGGAAGCGCGCCCCGGACTTGGCGACGAGCGAGGGGTTCGTCGTCACGCCGTCGACCAGGCCGGTGGCGGCGAGATCGCGGATTTCGGAGATGTCGGCAGTATCGATGAAGAACTTCATGGGCTTCGTTCCAATGGCCGGGGGTCGGTTCGGGCCGATGTGCGGCGCCGATTCCGGCGCACGCGGGGAAGTCTAGCCCATGGCGGAGTCCGAGGCCACAGCAGCGACGCCGATCGGGGAGGACAGTGGCGCGATCGCCACGGTGCGGGTGCTGCTGCCGTTGCCTTTGGCAGAAGCTTACGACTACGCGGTGCCGGAGGGGCTGGATCTTGCGCCGGGCAGCTATGTCGAGGTGCCGCTCGGCCGGCTCCGGCGGCTCGGCGTGGTCTGGGGCCCGGGCACCGGCCAGGTCGCCCGGTCGAAGCTGAAGCCGGTGCTGCACCGCTTCGACCTGCCGCCGCTGCCGGAGGTGGCACGGAATTTCATCGACCGGGTCGCCCGCTACACTCTGTCGCCCCCCGGCGCGGTGCTGCGCATGACCCTGTCCTCGACCGGGGCGCTGGAGCCGCCGAAGCCGATCCTGGCCTATCGCCGGGCCGAGCCGATGCCGGACGGCGCGCGGCTGAGCGCAGCCCGGCGGCGGGTGCTGGAGGTGCTGGCGGACGGGCCGCCACGGCTGCCGGCGGAGCTGGCGCGCGAGGCCGGCTGCGGCACGCCCGTGATCAAGGGCATGGCCGAGGCCGGGCTGATCGAGACCGTGCTGCTGCCCGGCTTCGACCCGGTGCCGCAGCCGGACCTGTCCCGGCCGCGCGCGCTGCTGGGCGAGACCCAGCGCGAAGTGGCCGACCGGCTGGTCGACACCGTCGCCGACGGCGGCTACTCGACCACGCTGATCGACGGCGTCACCGGCTCCGGCAAGACCGAGGTCTATTTCGAGGCGGTGGCGGCGGCGCTGGCCGCCGGCCGCCAGGTGCTGGTGCTGCTGCCGGAGATCGCGCTGTCGGCGCATTGGCTCGACCGCTTCGCCGCCCGCTTCGGCGTCCGGCCGGTGGAGTGGCATTCCGAGCTGACCTCGGCCCAGCGCCGCCGCAACTGGCGGGCGGTGGCCTTCGGCGAGGCGCGCGTGGTGGTCGGCGCCCGCTCCGCCCTGTTCCTGCCCTATCCCGAGCTCGGCCTGATCGTGGTCGACGAGGAGCACGAGAGCGCCTTCAAGCAGGAGGACGGGGTCATCTACCAGGCCCGCGACATGGCGGTGCTGCGCGGCCATCTCGGCGGCTTCCCGGTGGTGCTGGTCTCGGCCACCCCGTCGCTGGAGACGCTGGCCAATGTCGAGGCCGGGCGCTACGCCGCGCTGCACCTGCCGGAGCGGCACGGCGCGGCGCGGCTGCCCACGGTGACGGCGATCGACATGCGCCGGGAATCGCCGCCGCGCGGCCGCTTCCTGTCGCCGACGCTGCGCGAGGCGGTGGCCGAGACGCTGCAGGCGGGGGAGCAGGCGATGCTGTTCCTGAACCGCCGCGGCTACGCGCCACTGACCCTGTGCCGGCATTGCGGCCACCGGCTGGAATGCCCGAACTGCACCGCCTGGCTGGTCGAGCACCGCTTGGCCGGGCGGCTGGAATGCCACCATTGCGGCCACCGCGCGCCGCTGCCCAGGGCCTGCCCGTCCTGCCTCGCCGAGGGCAGCTTCGCCGCCTGCGGCCCGGGGGTGGAGCGGATCGCCGAGGAGGTCGACGCGACCCTGCCGGAAGCGCGCTGGCAGATCGTCGCGTCCGACACCTTCTCCGGCCCGCAGGCGATCGCCGACCTGACCGCGGATCTCGACAGCGGCGCGGTCAACCTGCTGATCGGCACCCAGATCCTGGCCAAGGGCCACAACTTCCCCGGCCTGACCCTGGTCGGGGTGGTCGACGCCGATCTCGGCCTCGCCGGCGGCGACCTGCGCGCGGCGGAGCGGACTTGGCAGCTGCTGCACCAGGTCGGCGGCCGGGCGGGGCGCGCCGAGAAGCCGGGCCGGGTGCTGCTGCAGAGCTTCATGCCCGACCACCCGGTGATGCAGACGCTGGTCGCCGACGACCGCGACGGCTTCCTGGCGTCGGAGGCGGAAGCGCGGCGGTCGCGCGGTCTGCCGCCCTACGGCCGGCTGGTGGCGCTGATCGTCTCCGGCCCCGACCGCGGCGCGGTCGACCGGGTGGCGCAGGATCTCGGCCGCGCCGCGCCGCAGGGCGACGGGCTGCTGGTGCTGGGCCCGGCCGACGCGCCGCTGGCCATGCTGCGCGGCCGCCACCGCCGCCGCCTGCTGCTGAAGGCCGACCGGCGGATCACGGTGCAGCCGCTGGTGGCGGAGTGGGTGTCGCGGGTGAAGGTGCCGGGTACGGTGCGGGTGCAGGTCGACATCGACCCGTACAGTTTTCTATGAGAGTGCTTGTCGTCTTCAGCGATTCGATTTTAATCAACTCCAATCGGCATGATTATCTGTGAGCCGATGGAACCAAGGTGCCGACCGCGCACGTGCCGCTGCCGCTCGCCGAGAAGGTGGACGAGTTGGCCGCCCGGCTGGAACGCTCGCGTGGATGGATCGTCCGGCAGGTCCCGGCGATTACGAGATTCAAGGCTGGACCATCTACATCCTCCGCCTCTGGCACACCCGCGGGGATCGCTAGACGAGGGTCGTTATCACCGCGGCGGTTCGCTCAGCTCCAGCCGGTTGCCGGCCGGGTCGCGGGTGAACAGGCGGCGATATCCCACGGGCGGCCGCGGATCATCCTCGATCGGCGCTCCGGCGACGTGCAACCGGGCCGCGGCAGCATCCAAATCGCCGACGATGAGGCAGGGATGGCGGTCGGCCGCCATCTGCTCCTCTCGGCCGGGCGCGTCCGGCGACAGGTGGATCTCGGCCGCACCGACCCGCAGCCAGGCGCCCTGGCTGCGCCGACCCTGCGGCTTCGGCAGCCGCTCCAGCCCCAGGGTCTCGACATAGAAGCGCACCGTCTCGGCCTCCAGCTCGGCCGGGAAGGTCAGGTTGACATGGTGCAGGGCGAGGATGGTCACGGACGTTTCAGCAGCGGGGCGAAGGCGGCCAGCACCGCGGCGTAGACGTCGCGCTTGAATGGGACGATCTCGGCCAGCACCCGCTCCGGCTCGGACCAGCGCCAAGCGTCGAATTCCGGATGCTCGGTCTCGATGTCGATGTCGCGGTCTTCGCCCAGGAAGCGCAGCGCCACCCAGCGCTGCTCCTGGCCGCGGTACCGGCCGCCCCAGACCTTGCCGATCAGATGGTCCGGCAGGTCGTATCGCACCGTCTCCGGCGCCTCGGCCAGGAATTCGGCCCGATCTGTGCCGATCTCCTCCTTCAGCTCGCGGAAGGCGGCCTGCCGCGCCGTCTCGCCGGGGTCGATGCCGCCCTGCGGCATCTGCCAGCCGTCGGGCGTGTCGCGGCGGCGCGCCACGAAGACGCGGCCGCCGCGGTCCAGCAGCATGATGCCGACGCAGGGCCGGTAGGGCAGGGTGTCCTTGGCCGCACCCGCCACCGGCCGGTCGCCGCTCACCCCGCCTGTCCCTTCTGGAACAGCGCCAGGCCGCGCAGCAGGTCCAGCGCGCGCGACAGCTGGTAGTCGACATCGGCGGGCTTGTTGGCGTCGGCCGCGCCGTCGCTCGGCGGCGACGCCGCCTTGTCCTGCCCTGGCGTCGCGGCCTTGTTCTGCCCCGGAGTCGCGGCCTTGTCCTGGCCCGGTGTCGCCGGCTTGTCGGCCGGAGAGCCGGTGCCGGACTGGGGCGACGGCGCCTTCTGGTCGGCGCCATCCTGGTCGGGCAGGTTCTGCTTGTTGTCGTTGTTCAAGGCACCCTTCAGGTCGGCCTCGCGGTAGCCGCGCATCTGCGCGATCTCCTCGATCCGGGCCTGCTGCACCTCGATGTCCGGGGTGATGCCGAGCTGCTGGATCGACTTGCCGGACGGGGTATAGTAGCGCGCCGTGGTCAGCCGCATCGCGCCATGGCCCGGCAGCGGGATGATGGTCTGGACCGAGCCCTTGCCGAAGCTCTGCGTGCCCATCACCACCGCCCGATGATGGTCCTGCAACGCGCCGGCCACGATCTCGGAGGCCGAGGCCGAGCCGCCGTTGATCAGCACCACCAGCGGCAGGCCGTCGGCCAGGTCGCCCGGGGTGGCGTTGTAGCGCTGCGCCTGGTCCGCCTTCCGCGACCGGGTCGAGACGATCTCGCCCTTGTCGAGGAAGGCGTCGGCGGTGGCGATCGCCTGGTCCAGCAGCCCGCCCGGGTCGTTGCGCAGGTCCAGCACATAGCCCTGCAGCTTCGGGCCCAGCTTCTTCTTGATGTCGGCGATGCCGCGCTTCAGCCCGTCCTCGGTGCGCTCGGTGAAGCTGGTGATGCGGATGTAGCCGATGTCGCCCTCGGTCCGCCAGCGCACCGATTCCACCGGAATGGTGGCGCGCGCCAGGTTCAGGTCGAAGGGCTCGCCGTCGCCGCGGCGGATGGTGATGGTGATGTTGCTGCCCACCGGGCCGCGCATCTTGTCCACGGCCTCGTTGAGGCTCATGTTGACGATCGGCTTGCCGTCGATGGCGATGATCAGGTCGCCGGCCTGGACCCCGGCCTTGGCGGCGGGCGTGTCGTCGATCGGCGACACCACCTTCACCACCCCGTTCTCCATCGTCACCTCGATGCCGAGGCCGCCGAAGCTGCCGCGGGTCTGGGACTGCATGTCCTGGAACTCGTCGGAGTTCAGGAAGTTGGAATGCGGGTCCAGCGAGGTCAGCATGCCGTTGATCGCCGCCTCGATCAGCTGCTTGTCGCTGACCGGTTCGACATATTCGGCGCGCACCCGCTCGAACACCTCGCCGAACAGGTCGAGCTGCTTGTAGGTGTCGTTGGCGTCGGTGCTCGTCGCCGCCTTGTCGGGCGTCTTGTCCTGCGCCCAGCCCTGGATGTTCAAGGTCTGCCCGCCGACGAAGGCCAACCCCATCAGGGCCCCGATGGCGACAGCGTTCAGGTGCTTCTTCATGCTTGCCCTCGCTGGCGGCCGGGCCGCCAGGCGCTCGAGTCAATCGGCCGGCCCGCCGCCTCCGGCATCGGAGGGCGGCAGGACGGGGTGGACGCGAATCGATGATATCTGCCGGCTTTCGGCGGGATCAAGTTACCTGAGGTCCATAATTGCGGCGCCGCGTCACATCGGCGCCGCCTCGGCGGCGTCGATCAGGCTGCGTCCAGTCATCTCCGCCGGCTGCTCCAGGCCCATCAGCGCCAGCAGGGTCGGCGCCACATCGGCCAGCTTGCCGTCGTGCAGCCGGCGGCGCGGAGCCGGAGCGTTCACCAGGATCACCGGCACCTTGTTCAGCGTATGGGCGGTGTGGGGGCCGCCGGTCTCGGGATCGCGCATCAGCTCGGCATTGCCGTGGTCGGCGGTGACGATCATGGCGCCGCCCTGACGCCGCACCGCGGCCTCGACCTTGCCGAGGCAGGCGTCGACCGTGGCGCAGGCCTTGATCGCCGCCTCCAGCACGCCGGTGTGGCCGACCATGTCCGGATTGGCGAAGTTGACCACGACCAGGTCGTATTTGCCGCTGTCGATCGCCGCCACCAGCTCGTCGCACACCTCCAGCGCCGACATCTCCGGCTGCAGGTCGTAGGTCGCGACCTTGGGGGAGGGGACCAGGATCCGGTCCTCGCCTGGAAACTGCCGCTCCTCGCCGCCGTTGAAGAAGAAGGTGACGTGCGGGTACTTCTCGGTCTCGGCGGTGCGCAGCTGTGTCTTGCCCGCCTCCGCCACCACTTCGCCCAGCCCCTTGTCGATCGACTTCGGCGGGAAGATCGCCGACATGAAGCGGTTCAGCAGGTCGGAATACTCGACCATGCCGCAGGCGTCGGCGAAGCGGATCGGGCTGCGGGCGAAGCCGTCGAAGGCGGGGTCGAGCAGCGCCTGCAGGATCTCACGCACGCGGTCGGCGCGGAAATTGGCGCACAGCACGCCGTCGCCGTCCTTCATCCCGGCATAGTCGCCGATCACGCTCGGCAGGATGAACTCGTCGCCGGTGTCCGCCCGGTAGGCGGCCTCGACCGCGGCCACCGGGTCCGGCGCCGCCTCGCCCTTGGCCTCGGCGACGGCGCGATAGGCCTTCTCTACCCGCTCCCAGCGCTTGTCACGGTCCATGGCGTAGTAGCGGCCGTCGACCGTGGCGACGCGGGCGTTCGGCAGCCCGCCGATGTCCTTCAGGAAGCGGCGCAGATAGTCGGCGCCGGCGCGGGGCGGGGTGTCGCGCCCGTCGGTGTAGGCATGGACCGCGACCGGCACCCCGGCCTCGGCGACGATCTTCGCCAGCGCCGCGATCTGGTCCTGGTGCGCGTGCACGCCGCCGGGCGACAGCAGTCCCATCAGGTGGCAGGTGCCGCCAGAGGCCTTCAGGGCCGCGATATGCTTCTGCAAGGCCTTGGCCTTGGCCAGCGAGCCGTCGGCGATGGCGTTGAAGATCATCTGCAGGTCCTGAAATACCACCCGGCCGGCCCCGAGATTCATGTGCCCGACCTCGGAATTGCCGATCTGGCCATGCGGCAGGCCGACAGCCTCCTCGCTGGCCTGCAGGAAGGCGTGCGGCTCCTCCGCCCACAGCCGGTCGAAGTTCGGCGTGTCGGCCAGGCGCACGGCATTGTCCGCCTCCTCCTCGCGCCAGCCCCAGCCGTCGAGGACGCAGAGGACGACGGGACGGGGTGGGGTCGCTGCTGCGCTCATCGCATGTCCTTTCTCGGAATCCGCCCTTCATGTATCGATTGCCCTCGCCGGCACAAGGGCATTCGGCCCGCAACGGAGGCGGCATGGCGAGATTCGACACCCGGTGGCTCTCCCTGGCTCTGCTCCTCGCCGGCTGCGGCGGGCCCGTGGTGGTCGGGGCCACCTATGACAAGGCCGACCCGGTCGACCGCTGGCAAGCGGTGCTGCGGGCCAATGCTGCGCGCTATGTCTGCGGCGCGCCGCTGGCGGAGCGGCAGCAGACCCGGTTCGCCGACCTGATGGTCGAGGCCCAGCATCAGGCGGAGGCGGCGCTGGCCAAGCGGGCGGACACGACCCCGACCGACCCGGAGGTGCTGGGTGACATCGCCGAGCGCCGCAACCGGCAGGAGCGGCTGGTGCGCGATGCGGTCGCAGAGCGCGGCTGCGGCGACCCGCAGATCATGGATCTGATCGGCCTCGCCGATCGTTTGTCGGCCGGGCAGGGTTGACCTGCCGGAGTCTTCACGGAGGATATCGATGCGCGTCAGGCGCTTCGGACCGGCCGCGGCGGTCGCGGCCCTCGCCCTCGGGGCCTGTGTTCCGGCGGAGCCCTATTACTACCCGCAGCCGCCGGCGGCCGCGCCGCAGCAGCCGGGCTATGCCGGTGACGCGCTGCAGCGCTACGACGCCATCGTCCGCTCCGGGGCGGTTGCCCGCGCCTGCCGCGTCCGGCTGGATCCGCGGCAGGAGCAGCGCTTCGACGCGGTGCTGTCGCAGGCCGAATCCGATGCCGCCGGGCAGCTCGCCAGCGCCTCCGGCGCGCCCGCCAACCAGTCTGCGGTGTGGCAGGAACTCGGGGCCCGGCGCGCGGCGAACGAGCAGGACGGAGCCACCGTGGCCCGGCAGCGCGGCTGCCGCTCCGCCACGGTGCAGGAGCTGATCGGGGCCTATCGCAACTTCGCCGCGACCGGCTGACCGCGCGGCCCCGCCGGGATCAGGATCCGAACAGCACCCGGAACAGGATCCGCCCCGGCACTGCCACGGCGGCGACGAACGGGATCCCGAGGGCGAACCAAGCGATCCCGCGCATGATCCGGCGATGGCGGGCGACGTCGTGCCGCCGGGCTGCAGCGACCGCCCGCCACAGGCTGGCCAGGGTGAGCAGCGCCAGCAGGTGCAGCCAGCTGAACGGCCCGAGATGCGGCGGGATCGGGCGGTCCAGGATGAACAGCGCGCTGACGCAGGCGACGATCAGCGCCGCGATCCAGATCCAGCCCATGGCGCGATGCCGAGGCGTTCCCTTCGGCGCGGTCAGCTGGACCGGCGCCAGAACCACGGCGATGCAGACCGCGGCGACATGCAGCCGGATGGCGAGCGGCGCCTCCAGCAGCGGCGCAAGCGACATGAACTCCCCTCTCGTCGTGTCCGGGACCGACCCGGGCATGCAGGGAGTGTCGACATCGTCTGGATTGCCGGGTCAAGCCCGGCAATGACGGCAAAGGGACGGATTCCCGCTTACGCCCGGTGGTAGGGGTGCCCGCTCAGGATGGTCTGGGCGCGGTAGAGCTGCTCCGCCAGCATCGTCCGGGCCAGCATGTGCGGCCAGGTGAGACGGCCGAAGGAGAGCAGCAGGTCGGCGCGGTTGCGCACCGAATCGTCGTGGCCATCGGCGCCGCCGATCAGGAAAGCGGCATCGGCCCGGCCCTCGTCGCGCCAGCGGCCGAGCAGCCGGGCGAAGCCGGCGCTATCGAGGTCGCGGCCGCGCTCGTCCAGCGCCACCACCGCGGCACCGTCCGGCACCGCGGCCAGCAGCAGCGCCGCCTCCTCGCGCTTCAGGGCGAGCCCGGACAGGCCCCTGCGTGCCTCGACCTCACGCAGAGCCAGCGGCCAGGCCGACCGGCCGGCATACTCGTCGAACAGCGCGCGCAGCGGCCCGGGCTTGGCGCGGCCGACCGCGGCGATGGTCAGCCGCATCGCGGGGCCGCCGCGGCCGGATCAGGCCGTGCCGACGCGGGTCACCCGCTCGGACTCGTCCGCCCACATCTTCTCGAGCGCGTAGAATTCGCGCACCTCGGGCCGGAAGAGATGGACCACGACATCACCGGCGTCGAGCAGCACCCAGTCGCCGCGGGCCTGGCCTTCGACCTGGACCGGGCCTGGGGCCAGCGGTTTCAGCTTCTCCACCAGGTGCTCGGCCATGGCGGCGACCTGGCGCGAGGAGCGGCCAGTGGCGATGATCAGGCTGTCGGCGATGGAGGAACGGCCGGTGAGGTCGATCACGACCACATCTTCGGCCTTGTCGTCGTCGAGCGACGTCAGAGCGGTCTCGAGCAGCGGCCGGGCAAGGCTGGCGGCGAGGCCCGGCGGAAGACGCCCGGCTTCGGCCTGGGGCGTCACGGTGTTCGGTCGTATGGCGTTCACCTCAAGTTTGCGCGGTGGTCGCGGCGCGGATGCGCCGCGGCGCCGGCGGGGTCGGGCGAAGCTGCCGCGCGGCCCTCAGCGCCGTGGCCGAGGCCGGGTGACGCTTCGCCAGGAAGAACACCCAGGCCGGCGTGGCCGTTCCGGCCAGCGCCCGGGCATGGTCCTGGTCGATGCGCGCCCGCGCGAATCGCTGCGCCGCCAATCCCGACAACGCCCTTAGAGAATAGGAAGGCCGGTCGTAGACGGCAACCGGGACCGTCTCGAAGATTTTCGTCCAGTGCTGCCAGTGGCGGATCTGCGCCAGGTTGTCGGCCCCCATCAGCCAGACGAACTGCGTCCGCGGGAAGCGGGTGGCCAGCGCCTGCAGCGTGTCGGCGGTGAAGCGGGTGCCGAGATCGGCCTCGATCCCGGTCACCACGATGCGCGGGTGGCGGGCGGCGCGGCGGGCGGACTCGGTCCGCTCGGAAAACGGCGCCATACCGGCGGCCGGCTTCAGCGGATTCTGCGGCGACACCAGCCACCAGACGGCGTCCAGGCCCAGCCGCTTCATCGCCTCGACGCTGATGTGCCGGTGCCCGGCATGGGCCGGGTTGAACGACCCGCCGAGCAGACCGACGCGGCAGCCGTCCCAGATCCGGCCGTGCCGCGGATTGGGCGGGGTCAGCATGGCGGGATCATGCCTGCTCGATGAGCCGCTTCGTCATCCATCCTCCCCCTCCCCCCGCGGGAGGGGGCAGGGGGAGGGGGCTGTCGAAGCCCGAGCCGACGGTCCGGGAATTCTATCGGACCGAGGCCGGCCCGCGCATACCCGAAGATCGGCATGCGCCGGTTCCCGCGGCGGGATACCCCTCCCCCCACCCCCTCCCGCAAGGGGAGGGGGAGAGTGGATGGCAGGGCCATGAAAGTGGTCGGTTGCTGCAATCGAGAACGGTCCCGCCGGCGCTCAGGGCCGCGTCTGGCCGGTGCCGCGGACGAGGTATTTGTAGCTCGTCAGCTGCTCGGTGCCGACCGGGCCGCGGGCGTGCAGCCGGCCGGTGGCGATGCCGATCTCGGCACCCATGCCGAACTCGCCGCCATCGGCGAACTGGGTCGAGGCGTTGACCAGCACGATGGCGCTGTCGACCCGGGCCAGGAACGCCTCGGTCGCGGCCTCGTCCTGGGTGACGATGCTGTCGGTGTGGTGGCTGCCGTGCAGGTTGATGTGCTCGACCGCGGCGTCCAGCCCGTCCACCGTCTTCACCGACAGGATGGCGTCGAGATATTCGGTGTCCCAGTCGTCGTCGGAGGCGGCGAGGACGCGCGGGTCGATCGCCTGGACCACGGTGTCGCCGCGGATCTCGCAGCCGGCCTCGATCAGGTCGTCCAGGATCGGCCGCAGCGCCGTCCCGGCGATGCTGCGGTCGATCAGCAGCGTCTCGGTGGCGCCGCACACCCCGGTGCGCCGCATCTTGGCGTTGTAGACGACGCGCCGCGCCATCTCCGGATCGGCGGCCTCGTGCACATAGGTGTGGCAGATGCCGTCCAGGTGCCACAGCACCGGAATCCGGCTGTCCGCCGCCACCCGGGCAGTCAGCGACTTGCCGCCGCGCGGGATCACCACGTCGACGAACTCGGTCAGGCCCAGGAGCTCGCCGACCGCGGCGCGGTCGCGGGTCGGCACCAGTTGCACCGCGCTGCGCGGCAGCCCGGCTTTCTTCAGCCCGTGCCCGACCGCGGCGGCGATGGCAGTGGAGCTGCGGAAGCTCTCCGACCCGCAGCGCAGGATGCAGGCGTTGCCCGATTTCAGGCACAGCGCGGCGGCGTCGGCGGTGACGTTGGGCCGGCTCTCGAAGATCACGCCGACGACGCCCAGCGGTACCCGCACCCGCTGGATGCGCAGGCCGTTCGGCTGGGTCCAGTCGGCCAGCACCGTGCCGATCGGGTCGGGCAGGGCGGCCACGGCCTCCAGCCCCTGCGCGATCGCCTCGATCCGCTTCTCGTCCAGTGCCAGCCGGTCGAGGAAGGATCCGGCGACACCGTTCCGCCGGGCATCCGCCATGTCCTCGGCATTCGCCGCCAGGATCAGCCCCCGGTCGTCGCGGATCGCCGCCGCCGCCGCCATCAGCGCCGCATCCTTCTGCGGTCGCGGCGCCAAGGCCAGTGCGGCGGCGGCGCTGCGCGCGGCGGCGCCCAGGCGGCGCATCAGCTCGGCGGTGGTCTCGGTGTCGACGTCAGACAAAGCGGTCATCACGAGGTCTCTCGAACGCGATGCCGCAGCCTAGCGCAGAGTTCCGTCGGATTCACTGCGCTTCGACCGCAACCGCGCCATGCCCGTTGTGGCTGCGGTCCTCGGACGGGCCGCGGAACTCGGCCAGGTTCAGCGCCGTGTTGATCACGCCGATATGGCTGAAGGCCTGCGGGAAGTTGCCGAGCTGCCGTCGCGCCACGGGGTCGTATTCCTCCGCCAGCAGGCCGACATCGTTGGCCAGGCCGAGCAGCCGTTCATACAGCGCCGTGGCCCGGTCGGTGGCACCGATCATGGCCAAGGCGTCGGCCAGCCAGAAGCTGCAGACCAGGAAGGTGCCCTCCTCGCCGCCCAGGCCGTCGACCCCGGACTGCGTCTCGTAGCGCCGGACCAGCCCGTCCACCGTCAGCTCGCGCTCGATCGCCTCGACCGTGCCGACGACGCGCGGGTCGTCCGGCGGCAGGAAGCCCACCATCGGGATCTGCAGCAGCGCCGCATCCAGCAGCTCCGTCCCGTAGCACTGGACGAAGCTGTTGCGCCGCTCCGAGAAGCCCTTGGCGCAGATCTCGGCGTGGATGCGGTCGCGCAGCGCCCGCCAGGCCCTGACCGGCCCTTCCAGCCCGAACTGTTCGACCGCCTTGATCGAGCGGTCGAAGGCGACCCAGGCCATCACCTTGCTGTGGACGAAATGCTGCCGCGGCCCGCGGATCTCCCACAGCCCCTCGTCCGGCTTGTCCCACATCTTCTCGAGATAGCCCAGCAGCACCCGCTGCACCCGCCATGCGTCGTGCGGGTTGCTCAGCCGCTTCTTGCGCGAGACGTGGATCGCGTCCATCAGCTCGCCATAGACGTCGAGCTGCAACTGGGCATGGGCGCCGTTGCCGATCCGCACCGGCTTGCTGCCTTCGTAGCCGCCGAGCCACGGGATCTCCAGCTCGGTCAGCCGGCGCTCGCCGGCCAGCCCATACATGATCTGCAGCTGCTCCGGCCGCCCGGCCGCGGCGCGGCGCAGCCAGTCGCGCCAGGCCGACGCTTCCTCGGTGAAGCCGGCGCCGAGCAGGGCATAGAGGGTCAGGGTCGCGTCGCGGATCCAGCAGTAGCGATAGTCCCAGTTGCGCTCGCCGCCGAGCTCCTCGGGCAGCGAGGTGGTGGCCGCGGCGACGATGCCGCCGGTCGGGGCATAGGTCAGCGCCTTGAGGGTGAGGGCGGAGCGCAGCACGGCGTCGCGGTACGGCCCCTCATAGCTGCAGCTGTGCGCCCAGCCCTTCCACCAGGTCTCGGTGTCGATCAGTGACCGGAACGGGTCGATCACCCCGGGTTCCGGCAGGTGCGAGGGGTACCAGGTCAGGATGAACGGCAGGCGGTCGCCCTCTTCGACGGTGAAGTCGGCGACTGTCTTCATCGATTCGCCGTGCAGCGCCACCGGCGAGCGGAAGCGCAGCCCGTTCGGCCCGGCGATGGCGACGATGCCGTCGGGCCGGTGCCGCACCCAGGGCACGATGCGGCCGTAGTCGAAGCGGAACGCCGCCTCCAGCCGCATCGGCACGCTGCCGCTACGGCCCTCGACCAGCCGGATGATCGAAAGCTCGTCCTCGCGATGCGGCAGCGGCATGAAGTCGATCACCGCGACCGTGCCGGTGCCGGTCTCGAACTCGGTCTCCAGCACCAGAGTGCTGCCGCGGTAGCGGCGGCGGGTCCGGGCGGTCAGATGGTCGTCCGGCGCGATCTGCCAGTGGCCGTTGTCGCAGTCGCCGAGTAGCCGGGCGAAGCAGGCCTCGGAATCGAAACGCGGCAGGCACAGCCAGTCGATCGAGCCGTCGCGCCCGACCAGGGCCGCGGTCCGGCAGTTGCCGATGATGGCATAATCCTCGATCCGGCCGGCCGGGCCGGTGAAGCGCCCGTCGGTGCGCACCTTCGGCTGCTTGCCGGCGGCGCGGCCCTCGCCGCCTTCAACGGCCGGGGTGGGAACTGCATCCGGATGCCCTGTCATCGACGCCATGTCGGTCTCCGCTCCTGTCATCACCGGGGAAGGTGGGAAGGGCCGGTTTGTTCCGCTGCGCTCTTCCTCACCGCCGCGACGGAACGCCGCGTATCGCCGGCATGCAACCGATCGCAACACCATAGCGGGGCGGACGGAGATGTCGAATAATGCGTCGGTCGAAACCTTGCATTCGACGCGCATCCGCCTTCTCTACCATTGCATCCTTTGATGTTGTCTTGTCAGGAACGGGACCCAATCTTCCGATTATGAAGGCGTTGCGCATCCTGGCCGTGCTCACGGCCGTCCTCGCGACGCCGTGCGGGACCCTCTCGGCGGCGGATGCGCCGACTCGGCTCGATGCTCTTCTCGACCAGCTCCGGGCCGCTCCGGACGCGGCGGAGGCACAGCGGCTCGAACGGCAGATCTGGACGCTGTGGCTGACCTATGACGGCACCGACCCGCTGGTGCCGGAGCTGCTGCAGCGCGGCAACGCCGCCCTGGTGCAGCGCGACTACGCCGTGGCCGAAGCCGCCTTCTCCGCGGTGGTCGAGCGCGCGCCGGACTTCGTCGAGGGCTGGGACCGGCGGGCCGTGGCCCGGTTCCTGCGCGGCAATTGCGACGGCGCGGTCCAGGACATCCAGCGCACCCTGGCGCTGCAGCCGCGGCATTTCGGGGCGCTGTTCGGCCTCGGCCTGTGCCGCATCGCGCAGGGCGACCACAAGGCGGCGCTCGACGCCTTCGAGCGGGTGCTGGCGCTCGACCCGCACTACGCCCCCGCCCTCAGCCAAGCGGCGCTGATGCGCAAATATCTCGCCGGCTATCCGCTCTGACCCTTGCCGGCCGGCCGCGGCGCGCCGACATCCTGCTGATGCGCCGCATCCTCGCCCTGCTGCTGTCGGTTGCGCTGCTCGCCCCGGCCGGTCCGGCCTTGGCGCAGGACCGTGCGGCCCAGTTGGACGCGCTGTTCGCTCAGCTGAAGTCCGCACCACCGGAGGAGGAGCCGGCGCTGCAGATCCAGATCTGGCATCTCTGGTTCGCCTATGACGGCAAGGATCCGGACGTCCCCGGGCTGCTCGAGCGCGGCAACACCGCCATGGCGGACGAGGACTATGCCGTGGCCGAGGCCGCCTTCACCGAGGTGATCCGGCGCGACCCGGCCTATGCCGAGGGCTGGAACCGCCGCGCCACGGTGCGCTATCTGCGCGGCGACATTCAGGGCTCGATCGCCGATATCGGCGAGGTGCTGGCGCGCGAGCCGCGCCATTTCGGCGCCCTGTCCGGCCTCGGCCTGTGCCGGATCAAGCTCGGCGACATCGCGGGCGCGATCGACGCCTATAAGCGGGTGCTGGCGATCGATCCGCAGATGGCCACCGCGCGCGAGCAGCTCGAACAACTGCAGAAGCTCCAGGCGGGGGAGCCGATCTGAGCCGTCAGTGAATGGTGCCGGCCGGCTTGGCGGGGGCGGCTGGGGCCGCCTCGCGGGTCGGGCCGGCCTGGTGGTGCACCAGGCGCCAGCCCTCGGGCTCGCGGTGGAACACGTTGGTCGCGGCCAGCCGGGTGTCGCCGATCCGTTCGATGCACAGCACCACGGCGGTGTCGCCGTAGTCCAGCACCCGCGTCGCCTCGGCAGAGATCCGCGACGGGTCGCGCAGGATCGCCTGCCAGCTCTGCATCACCGCCTCGCGCCCGGCCAGCACCGGCCAGCCCGGATGGATGCAGGCGACCGGCCGCCGGCGCGACCACAGCGCCGCCATCGCCGCCCCATCGCCCTTCGCCAGGGCGGCATAGAAGGCCTGGTTGGCGGCCAGCGGGGTGTCGATCATCGGCGGGCGATCAGTCCTCGATCCAGGCGATGCGCAGGACATTGGTGTTGCCGGGGGTGCCGAACGGCACGCCGGCCGTCACCACGATGCGCTGCCCGGCGCTGCCGAAGCCGTCGTGCCTGGCCAGGCGGCACGCCTTGCCGACCATCTCGGTGAAGCTGCTGACATCCTCGGTGTGCACCGCGTGCACCCCCCAGCACAGCCCCATGCGGCGGGCGGTCTGCAGGTTCGAGGTCAGGCACAGGATCGGCACCTCCGGCCGCTCGCGCGCCGCGCGCAGCGTGGTCGAGCCCGAGGTGGTGTAGGTCGCGATCGCCACCGCGCCGATGGTGTGCGCCACCTGCCGCGCCGCGGCGGTGATGGCGTCGGCCGCGGTGCTCTCCGGATCGTAGTGCACGGCATCCAGGATGGTGCGGTAGATCGGGTCCTTCTCGACCCGCCGGGCGATCCGGTCCATCATCGTCACCGCCTCGATCGGGTATTCGCCCGACGCGGTCTCGGCCGACAGCATCACTGCGTCGGCGCCGTCGAACACCGCGGTGGCGACGTCGGAGGCCTCGGCCCGGGTGGGCGTCGGGGCCATGATCATGCTCTCCAGCATCTGGGTCGCCACGATCACCGGCTTGCCGGCCTGGCGCGAGGCACGGATGATCCGCTTCTGCAGCGACGGCACGTCCTCTGCCGGCATCTCGACGCCCAGGTCGCCGCGGGCGACCATGACCGCATCGGTCAGCTCGACCAGCTCTTGCAGATGCTGGATCGCGGCCGGCTTCTCCAGCTTCACGATCACCTGCGCCCGGCCGGCGATCAGCCGCCGCGCTTCGGCCACGTCCTCCGGCCGCTGGACGAAGGACAGCGCCACCCAGTCGACGTCGATGTCGAGGGCGAAGCGCAGATCGTCGCGGTCCTTCTCGGTCAGGGGCGACAGCGGCAGCACGGCGTTCGGCACGTTGACGCCCTTGCGGTCGGACAGGCGCGAGCCGGCCTCGACCAGGGTGTCGGCGAAATCGGGGCCGCAATCGACCACCTTGAGGCGCACCTTGCCGTCGTCCAGCAGCAGGATCTGCCCGGGCTCGAGCGCGGCGAAGATCTCGGGATGCGGCAGGGTCACGCCGGTGGCGTCGCCTGGCCTCTGCTGCAGCGACAGGCGGAAGCGCTGGCCCTCGGTCAGCTTGACCGGACCGTCGGCGAAGGTGCCCAGGCGCAGCTTCGGTCCCTGCAGGTCGGCCATCACCGCGATCGGGTGGTCGAACTCCCGCTCCACCTCGCGGATCAGGGCCAGACGCGCGGCGTGGTCCTCCTGCTTGCCGTGGCTGAAGTTCAGCCGGAAGACGTCGACTCCCGCCTCGAACAATTTGCGGATCGTCTCGGCCGAGCTGGTGGCGGGCCCCAGCGTGGCGACGATCTTGGTCTGGCGCGTGCGGCGGAACGACGGGCGCTTCTTGGGCATTGGCGGAACTCCGGATCACGGCCGGCACGGGGGTCCGGCCCGCGCCGACGGGCGGGAAGAAATCACATCCGCCGCCCGCCGCCAACGTCGAAAGTGCGCGGAGCTTCCGATGTTACGTGAACTTAATATCCCGATTCGGCGGCTGTGCGCCCCGTCATGCGTGGGTTCGGGCGGGGTTCGCGCCGGTGTTGCCGATCAGCCACGCACCGTGTTTTCCCGCCGCAGCACCGCGGTCGCGTCCTCCAGGTCGGCCGCCCGGACCAGCAGGTAGTCGGTGTCGTAGGTCGAGATGGCGAAGAGGCTGATCCCGGCCTCGGCCAGAGGCGCCGCGAGTCGGGCCAGGATGCCGGTCAGGGCGAAGTCGAGCGGCCCCTCGACCTTGAAGCCGCGCCAGCCGCGCTCGGCCTGTACGTCCTCCGGCACCCGCACCGCCGGGCACACCACAGACAATTCGTC
>Ga0182749_1001647_pt1 | contig 17266 bp, 22 predicted proteins | sample eDN3rd37CKraftMG_FD_128875 | JGI IMG/M metagenome (GOLD analysis project Ga0182749, IMG submission 128875) | Enriched Miracle-Growth compost microbial communities from Emeryville, California, USA - eDNA 3rd pass 37_C Kraft MG (version 2) (version 2) ...
CGCTAGAGCACTCACCGTTCGTTCGCCCCTGCCTTCGGGTGGGGGCGTCTTCTATTTGGAGGGTACGTGAGAACAGACATTGATCCTGCTGACGGTTACGTCGGCCTGATGACCTGGGACCAGTTCAACCGGCTCGAACGTGCGGTGAACAACGCGATCAAGCATGTTCCGTGGTGGCGTGTCTGCGGCAACATCAGGAACACCGCGTCCGAGGAGCTGGAGCGGGTGTCGTCGTCGAGTAGCTACCCGCTACCGCTGCCCGCACCGTGGTTGGCGGCAGAGGAGATCAAACGCCTGTTAGAGCAGTTGAACCAGTGGCCGGAACTGTCGGACGCGGCGAACGATGACGACGGGGTGTACTTCGCAGAGCTGCTGATCCGTGAGGTTGAGACTGCGATGGCACGGTGGCCGATCTCGGACCGGTCGCACAAGGTCCGGTACATCAACTGCTTTTCGTGCGACATGGAGACGTTGCGGTATTTCCCTCCGACGATCGTCGGGGATCAGTTGCTCGACACGACGGTGAGGTGCACGAACAGGGCGTGCGGGGTGGTGATGGACGAAACGCTGTGGGGGCGGGCCGTGGCGTTGATCGAGGCCGAGAACGAGAGGAAGGCCGCGCGTGGGCGTTCTCGATGAGTGGGAAATGCTCGAGGACGCAGTGAACCGGGTGGGCAAGTCGAAGCGCACTCTCTACCGTTGGGCTGATAGGGGGCTTGTGCGCACATGGAGACCCGGGGATGAGCTGTGGTTCAACGTCGAGGACTTGCTTCGAACGAAACGGGATATGAGGCGGTTACGTAAGACACGCCGGGAACGCGAGTTGCAATAGCGTGGCGCGCGTGTCACGATAACCGTGATCATGGGTGTTTTACACCCTATTGCTCCCCGCCGTCTCCGGATTGGCGGGGATTTTCTTTAGTACCGATCAGCCCGCCCGGGTACCGGTGTGGGCTGATTCTCTCGTGCGGGCCTCGATACGCAAGTCGGGGTTCGCTCGTTTAAGGCGTGCATGAGCGCGCACTGAACACGTGCCTTTGGTCGGGGACGCACAGCGACCGCTGGGGATGCAAGGCTGATCGACGTAGCAGGGCCTCCATGAGGAACTACGGCGGACGGGGCTTCGATTGCCCCCATCTCCACGAACCTGACAGAAGGGGCAACACGTGGGACTGCTCGACGATATTGCAGCTGTCGAACGGCAACCGCCGACTCTCGAGAAATGGTTGGAGACAGCATCCGACCAGGAACGCGACGCAGTACTCGAGTTCGTTCGCGACCGAAGCGTCTCGCTCGACACTGTGGCGAGGGTGCTGCGAAAGAACGGCATCCGCATCGGCGACGCCACGATCAAGGCTTACCGTGAGTCTGCTTGACGACATAGAGCAGGCGCGCGGGCTGGCCGACGCGGCGAAGAACGTCAAGATTCTGACGATCGATGTTGAGCGTCAGCGCGGAGAGTGGAAGGTTCGACGGTGGGACCCGTATCCGCCGAAGTTCCTACACATGGACACGATGGTGTCCCGGCCCAGGATCATGTGCTTCGCCGCGAAATGGTACGGCTCAGACGAAATAATCTACTTTGACGAGCGCGGCAGGAATGGCAAGGGCACAGGCGGGGCGAAACGCATGGTCAAGGCCATGTGGGAGTTGGTCAATTCCGCCGATGTCATCGTGACCTTCAATGGCGATAAGGCCGATCATCCCTGGATGCACGAGGAATTCGAGCACTTCGGATTGCCGCGTCCGATGCCGTCCCGCTCGATTGATCTATACAAGATCAACAAGCAGCGGTTCGCACGCCCCTACAGGTCGCTCCGGTACCTGGCGCGTGAGCACGGGACCGCAGGAAAGTTAGACCACGACGGCAAAGACCTCTGGGATCTCTGCGAGCAAGGCGACCCTGACGCGTGGGAAGAGATGCGTGAATACAACATTCGCGACGTGGAAGTCACCGAGGAAATCTGGCTGCGACAACTCTCCTGGCTGCCGGGAAGCGCACATCTCGGCGTGATGATCGACGACAGCAAGACTTCGCGTTGTCCTAACTGTGGTTCGGTACGCCTCACGCGCCAGCACAAGCCGGCCCGAGCGAATGTTCGCGCCTACGAAGCATTTCGTTGTGACGATTGTGGATCGCCTGTTAGGTCGAACCTGCTTGTCGGTAAACCGCAGTTTACGAGACCCATCCGGTAGAAGATGAACGGCCCGAATGAGTGCTACCAACACTCACCGGGCCTAACCCAATCACCTAGTTGGAGGCGATGTGGCTATCACGGAGCGTATCAAGGAATCAGTTTGCGTGTCGTGCGGACAAGCGTTCGTGTGGACGGTCAAGCCGGGAAACCCGCGTCGCTACTGCTCCAATGAGTGTTACAAGCGCGCGCACTATCTCGAGAATCGAGACAGGTACCTTGCTCGGAAGCGTGAATCAGTGGCCGAGCGCTACCCATTATGCGCCGTAGATGGTTGCCGTACTCGAGTGCGGACTGCACCCTTCGATAAGTGCCCCTCACACCGCGTAGATGAGCAAGTGTCTGATCGCTTCTGGGCGAAGGTCGACAAGTCTGGCTCCTGTTGGGAGTGGACCGGCGCGATAGCGCCCACTGGATACGGCATGCTCAGCATCCATGACAAGGCAGTCACCGCTCACCGAACCGTCTGGCGGATGCTGAAAGGTCCTATTCCGGACGGCCTTCACATCGACCACATCTGCCACAACCGTAAATGCGTGCGCATCGACCATCTTCGCCTTGCTACTCCGAAGCAGAACGTGGAAAACCACTCCGGGGCGCGATCCGATAGCCAGACTGGCATACGTGGGGTTAGTCCTAGCCGTGGTGGCGGTTGGGTAGCTCAGGTTTGGCATAACGGAGAGGCTGTCTTGCGGAAGGTCTTCTCGCGCATTGAGGACGCCGAAGAAGCGGCCATTGAAGCTCGGAACAGATTCCACACGAACAACGATGCCGATCGCACGACGTTCGACAAGTAACAGCCATCATTCTGGCTCTTACGTCACATAACCGCGCTAATAGGCACTTTTCTGACCCCACCATCCCTCCCACTGCCTAACGGCGAAGCGAGGTCAACACATGTGCGCCTTCGACGGTTCCACCCGTTGCGACTGGTCCCCGGACCTGCGCGACCCCACCACCGACGTGCTCGAAGTTCTCCGCGCCGCCGACCAACACGCGGTGCTCGACCGGGATGCGTTCGACTGTGGTTGACGTGCAACGGCGCGAGGCGTTGATGCTCGACAAAATCGGTGAACTCGTCCGTGAACGCGACCGTCTCCGGTACCGCATGCAGCTCGCCCGTGATCTCGTGACCGACTGGCGCGACCAACGATTCCTCACGGAACGGCTAGCAGATGATCTGCTGCTGGCCCTGACCTGATGGAGACGCTGTGAGTGCGGAAGAAATGGCCCTAGACGAGAGTCTTGGGTCATTCGTGTTCCCGCCCCTTTCCTTCGAGAGACGAAGGATCGTCGTGACCCGGACGAGATCCTCGTAGCGAATCCGCCGCACACTGGAAATGCATCAGGCGGCGTACTTGCGGCAGCGAAGAACAGGAGTCCGCGATGCCCAGCATGGCTGATCTCGTCTGGTCGCTGCCGGGCATGTACGTTCATTCCATGGCCACGGACGCGAGCTGCCCCTACTGCCAACGCCTGACCTACATGGAATACGTGCAGGACAGTGCGCGGATCGTAGACAGGCGAGATATGCGTGCTGAGGCCGCGTTCCAGTGCGCCGCATGTGGACGGTTCAGCATCGGGGGCAAACGGCACGCTGGCTTCTCCACGGATCAGGGCGCCGGCGGGTTCCCGCTCCTGCACGACAGGTCCACGCCGGATGAGATCTCGAAAACACTCATCGGGTCAGTCGAGTATTGGGAACCCGTCGCGCCGGTCGGCAAAGACTACGAGGACGTGCCCGCCGATATAGCGGAACCGGCCGGCGAGGCATACCGATGCCTGAGCATTGGCGCCTTCCGTGCCGCCGTGCTCATGTCCCGAGCAGTGATCGAAGCGGCAGCGAAGAACAAGGGCACAACGAAGGGGAAGCTCATCGAGAAGATCGACGAGCTCGCCAGGCTGGCAATCCTCCGTCCTATCACCGCCGAGGCTGCACACGCGCTGCGAGTCATGGGCAACGACATGGCACACGGGGACTTCGCGACCGCCAAGATCACCCAGGAGGACGCTGAGGACGCTCTTGTCCTGATGGACGAAGTTCTCAACGACGCCTTCGCCGTTGAGAGTCGTCTCGGCGGTCTCCTCTCGCGGCGGGCGGACACCGAACAACCGACAGACAACGCTTCGGGACGCGAACCAGACGCCCAATAGGGGACCCGAGGGGGGCGCCTCATGCCATGGCAGAACAACCGCCCCAACCACGTCCCCACTCGCGTCCGAGAACAGGCCCTCGACCGCGACGGACACCGATGCACAGCCCTGATGCAGAACGGGCAACGCTGCCCCGAAACCACGAACCTCGAAGCGGCACACCTTGGTCAATGGCAACCAGGGGAACACACGACCGTCGACATGGTCCGCACCCTCTGCCACTGGCACCACAACCGAGAAACCCAACAACAAGCCGCCACCGCCCGCACCCAAGCCACACACACCAAGCCCAGCCCCACACGACCACCCGAACAGCACCCAGCGTTCCGCTGACCCCACCCACCACCCCCTCCCCCCACGAACTCAAGGCGGGGAGGTGCTGTGGGAATTCCTCTGTACGGGTCTGAGGGTTCGCTGAGGCCTGGTCGGAGTCGTGTTGTAGCAGGTGACCCGGAACGGGTCCTGCGGTCCCGAAACGGGAGTGACGATCATGACGATCAAGCCGGAGATCATTTCGTTCGCCTTCACCGCTGAGGATCTGGAGGAAGCGCTGCAGGCCGCGGTCGAGCATCTGCGTGGCGTGGTCGATGGCGATGAGGGTCTGCGCGGTTTCGTGGTGCCGGAGCTCACCCAGGAGGCGTTCGAGGTTCAGGGTGGGCAGTGGAAGCGGGTGTTCCGCTTCCGCGCTGAGCTGCTGCCGGTGCGTCGCTGATGGCTGGGCGTGGTCCTGCTCCGAAGGTTCCCGATCAGCGTGCCCGGCGCAATAAGCCGGCGACCCCGCTGCGGATGATCACGGTCGTCCCTGATGCTCAGCCGAGCTTGAAGGAAGCGATCGGGTCGCGCAATCCGATGACGGGCAAGGCGTGGCATGCGGCGACGTTGCGGCTGTGGGAGTCGTTGGGTTCGTTCCCGACTACGCGGGGTCTGCTGATGGCGCAGTGGCTGATGCTCGCACGGGCGATGATGCTGGACGACGCGGTGATGGAAGGCGACGCGAGGTTTGCCTCGGAGGCGCGGCTGCAGATCGCGAAGTTCGGCATCACGCCGGATGATGTTGCCCGCTTGCGGTTCGTGCTGGCGCAGGCGGAGGGTGCGGAGGATGCGAACGCTGAGCGTTCGGAGCGCCGCTCTGTGTCTGCGCGTGAACGTTATGGGCAGCCGAAACGGCTGGAGGCCTGATGCCGTGGGTGCCGCAGTCGGAGGACGACTTCCCAACTCTGGGCTGGCACGTCGCCGAGCAGATGGCCGAATACCTTGGCATGCCGGATGCCGGAGATGATGACCAGTCCGCGCCGTATCTGGTCACCCGTGAGATGCAGGAGTTCCTTAACGAGCTGTATCGGCTGGACCCGATCACGTGCCGGCGCGAGATTCATCGTTCGGTCCTCATGCGTGCACGTGGCTGGGCGAAGTCGCCTTTCGTCGGCGCGATCATGTGCGCGGAGGCCATGTTCGAGGTCGTCCCTGATGGGTGGGACGCGTTCGGGCAGCCGGTAGCGAAGCCATGGTCTCGGGTGCGCACCCCGTACGTGGCTATCGCGGCGGTGACCGAGGAGCAGACGCGTAACACGTGGCAGCCGATCCTGGAGATGCTACGCAACGGGTCGGCCACGGACGAGTTCGGGGTGGACCCGATGGACAGCTTCGTCGCTTTGCCACGCGGGCGCATGGTCCCAATCACGGCGTCACCGCTGTCCATCAAGGGGTTCAAAGCCGTCGCCGCGTCTCTGGATCAGACGGAGACCTGGCTCAAGTCCAACTCCGGCGTGAAGCTCGCCCAGACGTTGCGGAACAACGCGACGAAGCTCGGCGGGATCACGATCGAGACTCCCAACGCGTACACGCTCGGCGAGCACTCAGTGGCCGAGGAGTCCTACGCGTTCTGGGATGCCATCCAGTCGGGCAAGTACAAGGCGCTGGAAGACGTGAAGTCGATCTACTTCGACCACCGTTCCGCCCCTGCCACGACGGACATCGGCGACCACGACTCCCTCATCGAGGGTCTGCGGGTAGCGTACGGCGACTCCTCAGCCGATCCCCGAGGCTGCGTGCTGCACGATCCGCCGTGCGAGCCGGGCTGGGTCGACCTGGAGCGAATCGCCCTGGACTTCCTGGACACGTCGAACGATGTCGCCCAGATGCGAGCGGACTTCCTGAACCAGATCGATGTTGCACGCGACGCGTTCGTATCCGACCCGGAGCTGCGCGCCGTGCTCGCGCACAAGGACATCACCCGGTCCGAGCCGATCACGCTGGGATTCGACGGCTCGGAGGGTCGCAAGCGCGGCATCGCGGACTCGACTGTCCTGGTGGGGTATTCGATTGCGCAGAAGCACATCTTCAAGGTGGGCTTGTGGGAGCAGCCGGAAGGTCCGCGGGGCGAGGGCTGGCAGCCTCCGAAGGACGAGATCAACGCGAAGGTCGACGAGACACATCGCAGCAGGCATGTCGTGGGCTTCTACGGGGATCCGTCTGCCGGCTGGGCCGGTGACGTGAAGGCGTGGGAGGCGAAGTACCACTCCCGCTACAAGGCGAAGGTCACCGTCGCCGAGCCGATCCGTTGGAAGCAGCGCGACGTCACCCGCACGGCGGACACGTTCGAGCAGCTGTACTCGATGATCCGTTCAGGGGAGATCACGATCGAGGACGACCCGGATCTGATCCGGCACTTCCTCAACGCTCGCCGCGATCCACGGCGTGCCGGCTACGTGCTGAAGAAGGCAGACGACAACCAGGACTTCGGCAAGATCGACCTGGCTTGGGGAGCGATGTTCGCGCTCGCCGCAGGTCTGGACGCTGTCGGCAAGGGGATCACAACTAGTTCGCGAAGGTTGCCACGACAGATCAGGTAGGAGGACGCCATGCCGACGACTCCTGCGGAGTGGTTCCCTGTCCTCGCGTCCCGGCTGGACGCTCGACGGCCGGAAATAGCTGAGCTGAGGCAGTACTCCCAGGGCGATGCCCCGATGCCAGAGATGAGCGCCAACACGAAGGCGTCGTGGAAGGCGTTCCAGAAGAAGGCCCGAACTGACATGGGCGGGCTGCTGTGTCACTCGCTCAGTGGGCGCATGCGCCCCACGGGTGTTCGGGTCGGCACCTCCAGTGACAGTGCGGAGGCTGCGGAGCTTCGCCGCGTCTGGCGCAACAACCGGTTGAGCGTCGTGTTCGCAGACGCGATCTGGGACATGCTTTCGGCCCGGGTCGGGTACCTCGTCGTCGGCGACCGGGACGGCAGCCCTGTCATCACGGCTGAGTCCCCGGAGGACTGCATCACAGCCCCGGATCCCATCCAGCCGTGGCGGTCACGGGCCGCGCTGCTGACCTGGCGCGACGAGGAGACGCAGCTGGATTTCGCCCGGGTGTGGGCAGCCGGCGAGTGGGCTACCTGGGCGCGACCGTCCAAGACCCAGACCGGCACCCTGCGAGCTAAGGTCCACGGTACGGACTGGTCTGCGACCGAGCTCTCCGGAACGTACACGGGCGAGCTGCCCGTGTTCGCCATGGAGAACTTCGGCGGTGTCGCGGAGTTCGAACCGCACCGGGATGTGATCGACCGCATCAACCTGGGCAAGCTGCAGCGACTGGTGATCACCGCTATGCAGGCTTTCAAGGCGAGAGCGTTGAAGAACCTGCCCGAGAAGGACGAGGACGGCAACGACATCGACTGGGGCAAGCGTCTTGAGTTCGCCCCCGGGTCGATCGTGGACCTGCCGGCAGAGATTGACATCTGGGAGTCCGCAGCCGTTGATATTCGCCCTCTTCTGGAGGGTGAGAAGCAGGACGGCCGCGACTTCGCAGCGGTCACACAGACGCCCGTGTCGGTGTTCATCCCGGACGGGCAGAACCAGTCCGCTGCCGGCGCAGAGAACGCCCACAAGGGTGAGATTCAGAAGGCGAAGGACCGCATTGCTCGTGCGAGCGCTCCAATGGAGGCGGCACTGTTGGCCGCCGCCAGGGTGGCCAGGCTGGACATCCAGGAGACGGTACAGATCACTTGGGAGCCGCCCGAGTACGTGTCTCTGACCGATAAGGCTGCTGCCTCTGTCCAGGCGAAGGCGGCCGGCAAGTCGCAGCGGTGGATCGACAAGAACATCTGGGGCATGTCCCCTGATGAGATCGACGAGGAAGAGACCAACCGGGCCGCGGAGCAGTTGCAGGCCATGACGCTCCTCGGAGACGCCAATGCCGCAGCCAACGGTTGACGCGATCCTCACCGCATACGACCGAGCAGTGCAAGACGTTCGGGACCGTGTTGTGCGGTTCGCTCGGACGGCATGGCAGAGCTCGCCGGACGTGCGCGACGCGAACGTTGCGCGGCTGGTTCGGCTTCTCGTGCCGCGTGTGCAGGCCGGCCAGTTGCAGATCGCGAACCTCACCAACGCCTACATTCGCCAGATCGCGACGCTGGACGGTGTGCCCGTGCAGCCGGCGCGTGTGGACCGGGACGAGATCCTGGGTTACCGGGGTGTGCCGGCCAGTGAGGTGTACAGGCGCCCGGCCGTGCAGACCTACACGGCGTTGGCTGGCGGGTCGACGGTCACGGAAGCGCTCGCGTCAGGTGCGGCTCGGCTGCTGTCGATCGTGAGCACTGATCTGCAGCAGGCCCGGAACAGGCAAGCACGTGCAGGGTTTGCCCGCTCGGGTTACGAGTACACGGAGCGCACCCTCACCGGGCGGGAGAACTGCGCCTTGTGTGTGATCGCTTCCACTCAGCGGTATCACGTGGCCGCCGGCCAGCTGATGCCCATCCACCCGGGGTGCGACTGCGGACAGAAGGGCGTGAAGGCAGCGACCGACCCCGGGCAAGTGATCAACCCGCAGCTGCTGCAGAGCACCCAGGCCGCCGTGAAGGCGAAGTTCGGTCACGCGGACACCGGTGCACGGTTCCTCTCGGCGAATCCGAACCCGAACGACCTGTCCGACTACCTGGACCTGATCGTCACCCACGAGCACGGCGAACTCGGACCCACCCTCGCGTGGAGAGGCGACCACTTCACAGGGCCGGACGACTTGCACTGACTTCCCGCGACCGCGGGCAGCGGCACCGCAACGGTGCTGACGACCTCCGAAACGGAGAACCACCATGCGCACGACCTGCACCCCCTGGCGCAGCCCCATGCTCCGGTTCGTCACCGAACCGGTCGAAGGCGGCGCCAACACGGAGCCCGCAACGGGCGAACCGACCGAGCTGGAGAAGGCCCTCGCTGAGCTGGAGAAGTGGAAGAACCTCTCCCGACAGAACGAGCAACGGGCGAAGGACAACGCCGAAAAGGCGAAGAAGTTCGACGAGCTTGAGGAGCAGTCCAAGACGGAACTGCAGAAGGCGGTGGAGCGGGCTGAGACCGCTGAGAAGGCGCTGGCGGAACGCAACGCCAAGGACGAGGCCCTGAGCCTGGCCAAGCAGGTCGCGACCGAGAAGAAGCTGTCCGAGCGCAACCTCAGCGCGGACGTGCTGCGCGGTTCAACACGTGAGGAGCTGGAGGCGCACGCCGACCAGCTGCTCGCGATCCTTCCCGCGCCCACGGCCGCAGCTGATCCCTCCGGGCAGGGCGCTACTGGGCGCATCGGCAGCGGCGAGGAGATGTCCGCCGAGGACATCGTCGCCGCTGTCACCAAGCGATAACCCCCGCGAAGACTCCGCCACGAGTCCCCGCGGCCACATCACGACCACAAGGAGGTCATCGTGGCGAACATCTTCCAGAAGGGCACCAAGTTCGCGGCCACCGGCATCGGGCTGCTCACCCGAACGATCAAGGCCCCGGCCCTGTTCGTCTACAGCTTCGGTCAGGCCGACTTCACGGGCGCCCTCGGCGACGTCGTGAACGTCAAGCGCCCCCCGGTGCTCAAGGCGCGTGACAAGGGCTGGCGCAACGACACCGCGATCGTGGTGGACCAGATCAACCAGTCCAAGATCCAGGTCCCCCTCAACCAGTTCCCCTACTCGGCGGTGCACCTCACCCCTGAGGAGGAGACGCTGGACGAGGTCGACTACGTGCGCGATGTTCAGGCCCCGCAGGTGCAGGCCCTGGGCGAGTTCTACGAGGACTCGGTGCTCAGCGCGCTCGCGGGAGCGGACTTCGTCTACGAGGTCGTGTTCGACCCGTCGTCCGCCGACGCTGTGCAGAGCGACCCGCGCAAGGTTGCCCTGCGAGCCCGGAAGTACGCGACGGACGCGCACGTTCCCGCGACCGGTCGGTACTGGATCGTCGGCTCGTCCGTGTCCGAGGCCGTCGCCGGCCACCCGAAGCTGCTGGAGGTCGACGCTTCCGGGCTTCCCGAGGCGCTGCGCGACGGCGTCGTGGGCAAACTCGGCGGCTGGATCATCGTGGAGCTCGACGGGCTGGCCGAGGACGAGTCGTACTTCGTTCACGAGACCGCGATCGCCAAGGCGAACGTTGCACCGGTCGTGCCCAAGGGTGCGATCGGTGGCGCGTCGATCAGCGCAAACGGCATGGCCCTCACGCAGATCTGGGACTACGACGCCACCAACGCGAAGGACCGCTCCATCGTGGAGTCCTTCACCGGGGCCGCCCCGGTGCTGGACCCGAAGGTCGAGGACGGCGCGGTCGTGCTGGTGGACGGGGAGCCGGTGATGCAGTTCGTGCGCGGCATCAAGGTGATCTTCGGTGCTGCACCGTCGACGGACTCGGCCACCTGGACGATCCAGATCACGGGCACCCCGACCGGCGGGACGTTCACGCTGGAGGTCGACGGTGAGGAGACCGGTCCGATCGCGTACAACGCGTCGAACACCGACATCGCCGCAGCCCTGAACACGCTGGAGGGCGTGTCCGGGGCGAAGGTCACCGGGACGACCACGAAGACGCTGAAGTTCCAGGAGTACGTGCTCGTCGCGCTCGGGGACAACAGCCTCACCGGTGGCACCGACCCCGATGTGACGGTCACGAAGGCCTGAGCTGGAAGGAGGTCAGGTCATGGCTGAGCCGTGGTACACGACTGAGCTTCCGCCGCTGGCGGGGCCGGACGACGTGAAGGCGGTGCTCGGCCGTGACCTGACCTCCGAGGAGCAGCAGCGGGTCGTGCCGATCCTGGAGAAGGCGTCGGAGCTGTTCCGCCGCCGCTCCGGGCAGCAGTTCACCCCTGGGCAGTCGACCGTACGGCTGAAGTCGAACGGTGGTGAGGTGCGCCTGCCGCAGCGTCCCGTCGTTACGGTCACCTCGGTGACGCGTGACGACGGGACTGCGGTGCCGTACACCCTGTTCGGGCAGGTGTTGACGGTGCCGCTGGGCGCTCACCAGTTCGTGCGAGTGAGCTACACTCACGGCGGTGTGGTGCCTGACGTGGTGCGACTGTGCATTGCGGAGATCGCCAAACGGGTCCTGTCCATCGACGAGAGCGCCGCTGCTGGAGCGACTGCGCGCATGCGCGTGGACGGCCCGTTCACCACACAGGAGTCGTACGCAGCGTGGGCTGTCGGCGGGCAGACGATGCTCTCCCCGGACGACATCGCCCTCGCGGACACGTTCAACAAGAAGCTGGGCGGAACGATGGTGGCCCGACCATGCCGCTGATCAGCATTCAACGGCCGGTCACTGTCGTGGACGTCTACGGGGACCCGCAACCAGGGTCCTGGCAGCATTTCGCCGACTTCGATGGGCTGATCGGCTGGACGGACGTGCCGGAGACTCTGGAGCCGGGAAGGAACACGGTGGTGCGCAAGCGCACCGCCTACATTCGCGGCACGGAACCGTCCGGGATTCTTGCGACCGACCGAGCGGTGATCGATGGGGTGACGTACCTGATCGACGGGGATGTCGCCGAGTGGGCCGACGATGACGGGCACGTGGGGACCGAGCTTCACCTGAAGGCGGTGTCCTGATGCCTGTGCGGTTCCCGATCGACTCCCGCAACCGGAAGGCGATCCGCGAGCAGCTGCTGCTGGACTCCGAAGGGACCGGGGTCGAGAAGGCCCTGTTCGAAGCGGCTGAGGCCGCGGCCGCGCCGGGGCAGGACGTGTTCGTGCACCGGGGCTACGCGGACGCAGGCCGCCTGTCGGTGTGGATCGTGGACCAGTCCGATCGGGGCAGCGTCCGCGACCGCCGGGCCGCGTTGCGCGCCGCGTTGGCCCGCGTTCACCTGGAGGGCTGATGGTCGAGTTCGCTTCCCGTTGGCCGGACTTCCGCTTGTGGGCGATCGGCCGGTGTCTGGTTGAGCTCGCACCCGGAACCTCGGTGTCGGCTGAACGCAACGAGAAGCTGCCGGCGCAGGTTGTTGTCTCGGCGGTGCCCGCGCAGCTTCTGACACCGATCTCTCGCAACGTGCTGATCACGGTGGAGACGTGGGCGCCTGGCAAGAGCACCGCGCTCGCACTGTGCCAGGACGCGATTCACGCGATCACGTCTGGACGCCCTGACGGTGTCTTCGTGCGCCTGACGGATGTCGCCGGTCCGAACGAGAACCGCGACGAGGCCGGCGTCTACTTCTACTCGGCCACGGCCACGATCATCGGCCGCGCTGCCTGAATCTTCCCGCCAGTTGCCAGCGGGTCACCCCCCACCCAACTGACCGAAAGGCGACTGTGATGGTTGCTCTCATCGAGAACAGCCGCGTGAACGACGCGGACCTCGTGCGTCTCATCGAAGATGGGCGTATCCTCCTGGGCGCCTACGGCGCTCCGGCCCCCACCGGAACCTCCTGGGACCCCAGCTCGGTGCTCGCATCGGGAACCTACACGGACCTGGGCTACTACAGCGACTCCGGCTTCACTCTCACCCCTGAGCCGGGCGACAACACGCAGGTCAAGGCGCACAACAAGGACGTCGTGATCGACCAGGACGAGGACGGCACCTGGGCGGCGCAGTTCACCGGCATCCAGCAGGGGCGCAAGCAGGCCGAGACTTACTTCGATGCCGCGATCGACTCGGCGACCGGGCAGATGACGGTCACCCGTGCGTCGGTGCGCACCTGGCGGTCCCTGATCCTGGTGGGCAACTACGGCAGCGGCGAGGACATCATCGTGGTGCACGCCGGCCGGGTGAAGGTGTCCGACCGGGACGCCATCACCTTCGGCCCCGGTGACGTGAACAGCTACGGCATGACCCTGCGCATGTTCAAGGACCCCACCCTGGGCTACCAGTTCAGGGCCTGGTCCACTCTGTGGGTCGACGCCGTGCCGGCGGCCCCGACGATCGCCGCGGCGCTGCCTGAGGCGCAGCAGGAGCCCGGTGGGCTGGTGACCATCACCGGCACCGGATTCTCCGGGGCGAGCCTGGTGAAGTTCGGTGCGACAGCAGCGCCGTGGTTCCAGGTGGACTCCGACACGCAGATCCGCACGATCATGCCGGCCGGCTCGGCGGGCACGGCGAACATCTACGTCACCACCCCTGGTGGGGTGACGGACGGCTTCTCCTACGCGCGCGCCGCGGCGGAGTAACAAGCCCCGTGGGGGCAGGCGACGGCAACCGCCTGCCCCCACGGTCTACCTCGCACTGTTGCCGATGACGAAAGGTTGCCGACATGGCCGAGATGATGGAGATCAGCGGCGGGCAGACCGCCCTGGAGATGGTGCAGTTCGGGCAGACCCGTCCGGACGGCACCCGCAAGATCCTGTTCGAACTTCCCGTTCTCGGCCGTCCCGGGGTGCCGACCGGTCTGATGTCCGCCTTCTCGATCTTCTACGACCTGATCAAGGGCGGCGGCGGCATGACCGACACGAAGGTCGCCCAGGCGTGGTCCTACTTCATCAACACGCTCGCGGACCTGTACCCGGAGGCGACGCGGCAGTTGGCGCGTCTGGACGAGGAGCAGCTGAAGGCGGTCATCGCGCACTGGGTGGCGTCCTCGGAGGGCTTCGACCCAAAAGCGTGATGATGCTGGCCCTTCTGCGATGGCATGAGGGCCCGCTGCGATACGACCTGCGTCGCATTCAGGTGACGGTGGAGGACATCCTCTCCGGCCGCATCTGCTGGAACGAAGCGTGGCTGTACATCAACGAGGTCCTGCGCGAGCCGGCTAGTCACACCTGCTCGGCGATCCGGGGGGACGTGTACGTGCCTGCCGCTGCGGAGATGGCGGCGTGGGCGATCTTCGAGCAGGAGGTGAACCTGCGCCGGGCGAAGGGAGTGGGTCGCATCCGGGTCAGGCGGCCCTGGATGGGTCACCCGCCCAGCTACAAGCAGACCGCCCCTGAGCTTGACGAGGGACGCCGGATGCGTCGGGAGAAGCTGGCCGCCCTGTTCTGAATCACACCTGAGTTGCCGCGGGTGTCGTCGCTGGGAGGACGACCGTGGCGAACGAGGCAGCACTGTGGGTCGAGATCGTCCCCACCACCAAGGGGATCAAGGGCAAGGTCGAAAGCGAGTTCTCTGCCGGTTTCGACGCGGTCGAGAAGCGCGGCGCGGGACTGTGGCAGCGCATCGGCAGCGGGGTCAAGGGCCTGGCCACGACCGCGGTCGGGGTCCTTGGAGCGGCGGTTGCGAAGTCGGTCGGTGGGGGCCTGTCCCGGCTGCTGAACATCGAGGACGCCCGCGCGAAGCTCCTCGGACTGGGCAACGACGTCTCCACCGTTGACGCGATCATGAGTACCGCGCTCGCGTCGGTGAAGGGCACCGCGTTCGGGCTGGACGAGGCGGCGACCGTCGCTGCTGGCGCCGTGGCTGCGGGCATTCGGCCAGGCGAGCAGCTTGAGAGTGTTCTCAAGACCATCGCGGACACGGCCACGATCGCGGGCGCGTCGATGGTCGACACAGGGGAAATCTTCGACTCCGTCGCCGCCCGCGGGAAGCTGCAGGGTGACGACCTCATGCAGTTGCAGACCCGCGGTGTACCGGTGCTGCAGTTCCTCGCGAAGCACTACGGCATCACCGCGCAGGCCGCCTCGGACATGGTCTCCCGCGGGCAGGTCGACTTCGAGAACTTCGCCGCCGCCATGCAGGAGAACCTTGGCGGGGCAGCTCTGCAGTCCGGGAACACCGCGTCGGGTGCGTTCAAGAACATGCTCGCGTCCCTGTCCCGGATCGGTGCGAACCTGCTGGGCGGTGTGTTCCCCCTGTTCCAGCGCACCTTCGCCGGGATCACGAACCTGCTCGCGCCGGTGGAGGACAAGGCGAAGCTCGTCGGTGATGCCATCGGCAGATACGTTGTGCCCGCCTTCGACCGGTTGCAAGCATCCGGGGGCAAGATCCTCGAATTTCTGAAGACCTTTCAGGGCATAGTCGGTCCTCTCGCCGGCGGTCTCGCTGCACTCGGTATTGGGGGCCTCGGGGGCCTGATCTCCCAGATTCCCATCCTCGGTCAGCTCCTGGGCCCCCTCGGCGGCGTCTTCACCGCCCTGTCTGGTCCTATCGGGATTCTGGCCGGTGCTTTCGCGGGACTGCTGGCGATCTCCCCGGAACTGCGGGCCGCTCTGGGTGACGCGCTCACGGCGGTGCAAACGTCCATGGGTCAGGCCCTGAGGGCTCTCGCCCCCTCGCTTGGGGCCCTCGGGCTGCTGATCGCGGATCTGGCCCAAGCCTTCGGAGCCGGCCTCGCCCAGGCCATCGAGCTGGTTACACCGTCTCTGGTCAAGATTGTCGACGTCTTCGGCGAGCTGCTGTCCGACGCTCTGCCTATCATCATCCCGCTGGTGTCGCAGCTGGCCGGTGTGGCGTTGCAGCTCCTGCACGCGCTGCTGCCGATCATTCCGGCGCTGCTGACCGCGTTGCTGCCCGCGTTCACCGCGATGGCCGGTGTGGTGTTGAAGATCCTCGCCGCCGTCGCCCCGCTGGTGTCGATGCTCGCCGCGAAGCTCCTGCCGATCCTGACGCCCCTGATCGCGATCGCGGTGAAGCTGCTGGACCCGCTGCTGCAGCTGCTGACGCCGCTGCTGGAACTCATCGGGTTCATCCTGCCGCCGCTGATCGACCTGCTCACGCGCCTGATCGGCCCGATCCTGGACGCCGCGGCAGGGATCCTCAACGACTTCTTGCCCGCAATCGACGACATGCTCGACATGCTCAGCGGCGTCACCGACTTCTTGACGGGCGTGTTCACCGGTGACTGGGACAAGGCGTGGCGGGGCTTGGCGAACATCGCGATCTCGAACATCAACTCGATCATCGATATCGCGCAGGGCGTCGTGAACGGGGTCATCGACCTGGTGAATGCGCTGATCGACCAGATCAACTCGGTGGTCGGCCTCGTCACCGGGATCACGAGTGTGGGGATCGCCCCGCTGGCGCACGTGGACTTCTCCGGCGCGAAGCTCTCCACCGGGGCGGGAGTTCCGCAGCCGGCGTCGTCGTTCCGGGAGGCGTTCGGTGATCGCGTGCCGTCCACCCTGGCAGCGCCGGGCGTGAACCCGGGCGACCTCATCGGTGCGGGCGCGGGTCTGACGATCAACCAGACGAACAACTTCGCCTCCGAGGACCCGCAGGTTGCGGTGAACCTGACGACGAAGCAGCTGGATCAGCTGGAGAGGCAGGCGCCCCGATGAGCGAACTGCTGCAGGTGCGGGTCAACCCGGTGGTGATGTGGGGGTTCGACATTCCCCAGACCGAGGGCTTGTTCATCAACGAGGACGGATTCAAGGGGTGGGACTCCGGCACGCCGACCCGTCGAGACGCGGTACCCATTCCCGGCGGGCACGGCCAGTTCGACGTGCCGGTGGTGCGGGATGCGGCCACCACGGCGATCGACGGCACAGCCCGGGCGTTCACGGCTGCCGGGCTGCAGCAGCTCGGGGACCTGGTTAACGCGGTCGGCGCGGATGGGTCACGGGTGAAGTTGACGGTCAGCGACCGGTACGTCACCCGTTGGGCGTGGGCGCGCCTCGCTGAGGTCGATTTCATCGACTCGGGTCACCGTGAGGGCGACCTGTATTGGGCGTCGTTCCGGTTCTTGTTGAATCGGCCTGATTTCCGTTCCGTTCTTCAAGCAAGGATGGAACACGATGAATCAGAAGTACTCACCCGAGATGC
>Ga0182749_1001648_pt1 | contig 17260 bp, 16 predicted proteins | sample eDN3rd37CKraftMG_FD_128875 | JGI IMG/M metagenome (GOLD analysis project Ga0182749, IMG submission 128875) | Enriched Miracle-Growth compost microbial communities from Emeryville, California, USA - eDNA 3rd pass 37_C Kraft MG (version 2) (version 2) ...
CGGGGTCGCCAATGCCCCAATAAGCGATGCGTCGTTCGCCTGTGCGCTCCAGCCCCAGAAGCACCCGCCGACGCATGTTGACGCCCTGCTGCAGAGCGATATTGCTCGCACGAACCGCTTGAGAGAGCCAGTTCGTTCGTGGCGCGAATCCCGGCGCGGTCACTGCACCTCCATCGCTGACCAGCACAGTCTTGTATCGCTTCCAGACCGGCTCAAGCCCAAGATTATCGTACACGCCGCCATCGGTTAAACAGAGCCGGCGGGTATATGAATCATTGTGCAGGTCCGCGCCGCGTTGCGGTTTGATGGCGCCTTCCGGCACATCGATGTAGGCCGGCGAAAGATAGGGTGGAAACGACGCTGAGGCGCCCACGGCCAAGGCAATCGGTATATCGGGATTGGGCCACATGCCGACACGCCAGTCCGCCGCATAATCGCGCGCGAAGCGCCATAGCACGCCACTTTGTAGGCTAGTCGCGGTAAACGAAAAACGGGGCCTTTGCGGTAAGCTTTGCAAGGTCTTTCCGTGAAAGAGATAGTGGTCATAAGCAAACGCTGCGATGCGCGATGCATGTACAAACGGCAGAAGCCCAAGCACTATGGCCGGGACGTCAATGTATTTGCGGGAAAGAATGAGGAGCGGTTGTGCAACAAGCTCTGCAAGGTTGGTGGCGACACCTTTGCCATCGAAGGTGAGCTGATCCCAAGCAACCGCCAGCGCCCCTGCCGCAATCGATCCCCCCGACACACTCGCGACCCGATCTAATTTGGGCAGAAAGCCAAGCTCGTTCATGCGCACGAATGCGCCCAGATGGAACAGCATGGAGCGAAATCCGCCGCCGGAGAGGCAGAGTCCTATCCCGTCCTCAAGCTTTTCCGCGCCGAGAAAGTCTGGTGTTGCCGCGACTGCCGCTTCGAAGGGGAGGCCGTCAGCCGGAGGTGATGGACGATCACTCATGGGTCGCCCCCACATTCTCGGGTGTCGCGCCCAAGTAGATATCCACGCCTTCATCCCCTGCGATGAGCATGATCCCGGGACATCCATCCATCGATAGGGTTTGGGCAAGCCATCCGAGTTGGAGAATATCGATTTCACTCGGCGCGGTCCGGGCGCGCGGTGGATGCGAATGCCATTCGCCCACATAGCGGACCTGATCGAGTGTTAGCGCTATGGCCGCTTCGACGCCCTGGCGCAATCCTTTGGTGCCTCGGATGAACTCGGTTTCTGAGCCGGAGCTGTCAGTTGGCGCTGGCCACGCCTCGACAATGTCAATGCGATAGGTGACCAAATCCACGACGCCGAAAAGCACGCCGCCGGTCTCGGCGGGCAGGCGGGCTTTCCTCATTTCCAGAATCTTGGTTTCGACGGTGCGGGGCAGTGTAATTGTCCAGTTAAGGCATTGTTGCGCGCGCACCGCGCCGATGTTGCCGCGATGGACGGCCACGCCGCCTTCGTCTGACAATGTCCAAACTCGAAACTCACCTTCGGCCTTGCTCGCTGACTCAATGACACCGGAGCTGACGAGCCCGGCCAGAGTTTGCGCGCGGGACGCCGAAATGCGATTGGTGACCGCCCGGCAAGCCCCCGCATATGGGATCGCATCAATCGATTGCGAGAGATGGTCCTCAAGAGCGGGAACCCTTAAGATGTCCCCGTAATAGGCAGCCTCTAGAACGCGGAGGCCAATGCTTCGATCACGGCTCTCCATCAGCATGACCACGGCCGTGCCCGCCGGATTGAAAAAGACGCTGACACCACGAGCCCCGGTAGCGTGATCGGACAGGAATCTCGCCACCGGCACCGACGCGGCAGCATCGATCACGAGGTCGGCTTCGAGCAGTGCCGCGGATATGTCGGCTTCTCTGTTTCCGGGCTTAAGTACGTTGGCAACGATGGCGTCCGCCCGCACGTCCGAGCGAAGCTGTTTGAGCCGATGTGCAAGGGCTATCGCCTTGGGAGCGCCTACATCTGCCGCCGTGAGATCATGCCGCGCCAGGTTGTGCGGCAGCAGATAGTCCGGGTCGATAAGGGTCCAATGCAGGCCGAAGCCCTGCCGGGCCAATGTCTCCGCAACTAGCGATCCAATGGCTCCCGTACCGATCTGCACGATGCGACGTGGGGCAGCGATCGGCCCTTTGGAAAGCTCTAGTGCCCGCCGCTGATCGAACTCGACATGGGCTGCTGCTACGACCAAATCCATCCGCGCGAGAGCTTTCTCGTCGACTGGTACGGGCGCGAATAACCGGGCGTACGGAGCGCCATGCGCCTCCGGCGAGCGGGCGAAAAACCCCAAAGCGACGGCGGTCTCACCGAGGGTAGCCAGGGTGAGAAAGGCGACATCGTCGGTCTTATCCGTAACCTTGCCGTCAGGTCCAATGATCGGCATGCGCAAGAGCAGACCAAGCCGGGTATCGAAATTGATGTGATTTGTCTCCGCGCTCTGGCCCTTAATATGGGCCGATATGATGTCAGCGAGGTTTACCCCGCGCGCGCTTAACTCGCGGATCAGCGAGCCAAGGGTGGCCGGCGCCCGGCGCATGCGGGTCATTGCGCTCGGCTCCACGGCGATGGCGATGACCACGAAGGTGCCTGCCTGTAGGCGGCTCATTTCCTGCGGCTTCGGCTCACGCAGTGTGACGACGACGGGATTGTTGATGTCGTGGGTGAAGCCGACCAGCTCACGCTTTCCGCCCTCGCCGTCAAACGCATTGCGCGGAATGACTAGATGATGGCCCTCACGCATGAACAATGGGTCGAGTGGCTGCCGCAGATCGTGTAGAGCATTGCGGCCGGCGCGTTCGAACCATTTGACAATGCGGTGCAGGAGCTCAGCAGGCGTGTAAAGGGGACGAGCTTCCTGCCAGGGCCGATCATCCACGCACAGCGAGAAAGGTACCCCCTCCGGCACCCAGTTCTGGTGCGGCGTGTCCGGGAAGTCGGTACGAAGGGCCAGCACAGCAGGGGCATAGGAGCCGTCGCTGGTGAACAGGATGCCGACCGGTTCCTGGTGAAGCAGAGGATAGGCCGGTCGCTGAGGTCGATTGGTCGCCATCTCGAGGATGAGCAATTCGCTTTCCGCATTCGGGCCGCTGCGCCGGGCGCCGATGATGGTGGTCAGGCCTTCGGCCTGAGAGCGCACGTAGTCGCGGAATCGAACAGCGAACGAGCCGGACAGGTTATCCGCCTCGATCGCATCTCCCCAGGTTTGAGACCACTCGTGCATCATCATCCAGCGCGGGCCGGCCTCGAGGTTGCGATGCCGATCGCCGTCGGGACCGCAAGCAAAAGGCTCACGCCGGACGCGGTGATCTCGACCACCAGCGGCTTGGGGCGGGACACTGAGGGTGTCTCCATCGTCACCTTGAATTGGCCGTCCTTGTCCTTGACGACGCGACGATGATGCGCTGCCGCCTGGCGGTGAGGCGGCTGATCGCTCTTATCCGCCTCGGTGCCCTTCTCGGGGATCGGGTCGCTCGGCGAGATGATCAGGCAGCCTTCGCGGCCCTGCGTCTCGAACAACCACTTAACCTCCGGTACGGCCACCGTTTCGTCCTTGCCGCGATCCGGGCCCAACGAAAGGTAAGAGCAGTGGTGGAACAGCTTCAGGATGTCCCACAGCAGCCGGCCTTCGCGTTTGTGCTTCTTCGTCGTCTCGACGATCTTGGTCAGGGTCTCGTGGTCGGCATCCGCGCCCAGCAACCCATAGGTCTCGACACCACCTTCGACGAAAGTGACCTGCATCACGATGCTATCCTGATTGCGGTCTTCGACCTCACGCTCATTGATGCGCCAAGCAAAGGGGCTGTGAACGAAGAACTCGGCCTTGTCGGCTCCCTGCTTGTCAAAGCCGGGGACGGTCTGGCCGGCATCGACGATACATGAGGCACGGCTCTCGACGCTCAGACCCCAAGAGGCCAGCAGATCGTGGAGCCGCTCCGGCCTGGAGAACACCTTGATGCCCTTGCCGGCCTTGAGGCGGGCCCTGGCTTCCTGGCGGATCACGCGCGCGTCGCCATCCGAGCCTTCCTCGGTGACGGCCGCCGCCGGCACCCACATCTCCTTGATCTTGATACGGCCGGGGCCCTGGTAGATCGCGGCGTGGTCGAACCAGAAGAACTGGCTCGCCCCCTTGATGTGGTCGTTATCGAGGTGCGTGAAGCAGACGACGTCGAAATAGTCCCTGTTGGCGTCCTTCAAGTCCCGCCTGAGCTCCTCGCCCAGGTCGATGCGATTGTCGTAGGGGTCCTTCGGGTTCCGCATGTCGGCGAAGTCGATGAGGACCTTGCGACCGCCGAGCAAATCAATGCGGCAAGTATCGGCGTTCCCGATCGGGAAAAATGTAATCTTTGTAGTCATTTATGCCTCCTTTCGAGGCCGGCGCCCCGGTTCACGGCGCAGGTTAATAGGTGCAGACCCAGGGAACTCCGGCCTGGGAGCATGGCTCGTATGCCTACTCCGAACATAAGGGAACCTGTACCGCGAGTCAAGGAGATGCTATATTGCTACTCCGAACAGGGGAGAACTATCGGAAATGAGTGAGAAAATCGGCAGCAAGATCAGGAAGCTTCGGCTGGCGAAAGGGCTGACGCTGGATCAACTGGCCGAGAAAGCCGGGTCGAGTAAGTCGTACCTCTGGGAGTTGGAGAATAAGGACCCGCCTCGGCCGTCGGCCGACAAGCTGGCCGGCATCGCCAAGGCGTTAGAGGTTACGGTCGACTACCTGCTGGGTGAGGATACGCCGGAAGAGCTGATAGCAGCCGAGGACAAGGCGTTTTTTCGCGAGTATCAGCGTATGACGCCCGAGCTAAAGGCTAAGCTGCGCGAAATGCGAAAATTGCTGGGATGATAAGGCATGAATTTTGACGGGTGGGGCGCGCAACGCTGGGCCATTCATCTCAGCCAGCTACTGAATGCCGTCAATCCGCCGGATCGCCATCGATTCAACATCGCGGACTTCGCCAAAGAAATCTCCAGCAAGCTCTTTCCTGACGATCCCATCGCCGAAGTGCGTAGCGTAGATCTGCAAGACTGCGAGGGCGCCTTGCTACCATCAGAGTCACGCAAGCGCTGGGGCATCTACGTCAACCAAAACGGTTCGCCGCGTCGACGCCGATTTACGGCGGCACATGAGCTTGGTCATTATCTTATCCATCGCAGGAAGTATCCTGACGGGCTGCGCTGCGATGAAGCGGCGGTCGACGGGCGCAATGGCGTGGAGATTGAACGTGAGGCCAACGATTTCGCCTCATAGCTGCTGATGCCGCTTGATGATTTTCGGCGCCGGATTTCCGCGAAGGCTGAAGCCAATTTCGATCAGCTGAGCGAATGCGCGACGCATTACGATGTTTCGCTTGTCGCGGCCATCCTGCGTTGGCTGAGGTACACCGAGCGTCGCGCCATGATCGTCGTCTCGCGTGATGGCTATATGAACTGGGCCTGGTCGAGCGACCCGGCGCTCAAAAGCGGCAGATTTTTTCGGACCAGTAAGTCGCCCGTGGAGGTGCCGACGCTCTCCTTGGTCGGGCAGTCGATCTTCACCGAAGAGGCTCGTGCCGGCGCAAGCCTTCCTGAAGGTGTTTGGTTCAACGAACCCGTGAAGGAGATGACATTGCGGGCCGAGCGCTATGATCTCAATTACACGCTGCTGCATTTTGCCAATGCGACTCCAGCATACCACCGCAGTGAACCGGACGAGCCTGACACATACGATGGCTTCACAAGATTCGGTTCCTAGTGCTGATAGCGGTGTCTGCACGCGGAGAATAGTGCTTATTATCTCCGCATAATATGCGGAGAATGTTGACAATGCGGAGAATAGGCACATAATATCCGCAAAAGGTGCGGAGAATGGTTCAGTACATCCACGAACGACCGGAATGGCCCCATTTTCACTGGAGCCAGGACAAGCTGACCGAAAAGCTGGCGGCGGTGCGTTTCCACCAGGGGCAGTTCACCGGCCGTATGGCGGCGCTTGGTTTTCCGCTACAGGCCGAGGCCGTTCTCCAGACCCTCACCGAGGACGTGGTCAAGTCCAGCGAGATTGAGGGCGAGGTGCTCGACAAGAGCCAGGTTCGCTCATCGATTGCCCGACGGTTGGGGATGGACATCGCGGGCCTGCCTCAGGCTGACCGGAATGTCGAAGGCGTGGTCGAGATGATGCTCGACGCCACGCAGAAGTACGGCGAGCCTCTGACCGCAGAGCGATTGTTTGCCTGGCACGCCGCGCTGTTCCCGACGGGACGCAGCGGCATGACTAAAATTACCGTGGGTGTCTGGCGCGATGACAAGGGCGGGCCCATGGAGGTCGTCTCCGGTCCCATCGGCAAAGAGAAGGTCCACTATCAGGCGCCGGCCGCCGCGCGCCTGAAAGATGAAATGGCGGCCTTCCTGACGTGGTTCGAAGCAAAGAGCGAGCTTGATCCTGTGTTGAAGGCGGGATTGGCGCACCTTTGGTTCGTCACCATCCATCCCTTCGAAGATGGCAACGGCCGCATCGCGCGCGCCATTGCCGACATGGCGTTGGCCCGCTCGGAGAACAGCGCGCAGCGGTTCTACAGCATGTCTTCACGCATCCGCGTGGAGCGCAAAGATTACTACGCCATGCTGGAGTCCACGCAGAAGGGCACGCTCGATATCACCCCATGGCTCGAATGGTTCTTAGCCTGCCTTGACCGCGCATTGGATGGCGCCGAAGCCACGCTGGCGAATGTCGTCAAGAAGGCGAAGTTCTGGGAGGCCCCCAAGACCTCAGGCCTCAATAATCGGCAGCGCGCGATTCTTACCCGGCTGTTGGAAGGGTTCGAGGGCAAACTTACGTCATCAAAATGGGCGACGATCGCCAAAGTCTCGCAAGATACGGCGTCGCGCGACATCGAGGATTTGGTCAAACGCGGCATTCTCAAGAGGGATGCCGGGGGCGGGCGCAGCACGAGCTATTCCCTTGCGGATTAGTGTCGGGTCGGTTGCATGAGGGCTCGCTGTTTTGCCTGAAGTGCGAGGCCACGCCTTGGATGAGGTGGTCCGATGAAAGAGGGCCTCGGTAGGTTATGATCTCACATCTATTCCGCTTTCGTTCGGCGCGCGCGCTACTTGGCGAATTCGAAGAACTCAGCAGGCAGGAGATTTACTTTTCGCCGCCAGATCAGCTCAACGATCCCATGGAGGGTTATAAGGACATATTCTGGTCTGGGGATCGGGTCGTCTGGCAGAATCTTCTGCGGCATTATGTGTTATGCCTTCTGCAGACCGCCTCGTTGGTTTTTGTTGGCGGTCCAAGGTTTGATGGCGCGTCTCTGAAATCTATTATTTTGTCGGTTCCGGAAAATTTGCCGGACGCTCCGATTCGTACGACCTACCAGAATATCTGCGCGGCCTTCCTGGCCGAGCGTGTTGTTCAAAAATTCATCGCTACAATGCCAAACCGTACCGTGCCGGTGCGGCGGGATGAACTCAGGCACTACCTCCGGGCCCTTCATCCTTTTGCGTATCGCGCGCTGATTGATGAGCTCTCTCGGCGTGGGCTTCTTCCGAAGCGTGACGAATCCAAGCACCTGGAAGAAACTGAGGCTTGGGCAAAACTGGGCGACGCCATGGCAAATTCGCTCAGTAAGCAGCTTGAATTGGAGCCGGCTCAGCAAGAATTAGTTGAGGAGATGTTCGCAACTTCCGAAGTCATCTCCGAGCAACTGCAACTCAATCAAGCCTATAGCCGCGAGCCTGCGCCAGATACACATCACATTGAGTTCTTAACCAACGAGTTTCCTGGGAGATATGTCGCCACGTTGGATGAGCTAATTCATGTGCCGTGGCATGTTGCATGTTTCGCGGCCAACCCCGCCGACGCTTCCATGTGGGCGACGTACGGGGACAGCCACCGTGGCGCGTGCCTGAAGTTCAAAGTGGGCGTCAATGGTCAGGCCCATCCGACGTTGAGCCTCAATCGCATGACCGGTTGGCGCGGTTCGAGCAAAGGAGGCATTGAGCCCATATACGGAGTCGTGCCGCACCCTTTTTACAAAGTTGCGTATACGGCCGCCTATCCCGAGATCGACTTCTTTCGATCGATCGGTCGCCTGCCAGTGCCCGCGCTGAACGGTTTTTGGTACCGAGGCGAAGATGGCGAGACGAGCGCCTGTCGAACGCCGTCGTTTGATACCGATGAGTGGCGCAAAAAGTACTGGGAGAACTTCCAAGCCGGGACGACCTGCAAAACGGCTGAATGGGCTCATGAAGAGGAATATCGACTGACGCTGCATGCGTCGATGCTCGACTTCAGCGATCCGACCACACGTAAGCTGACTTACAATTTTGCGGACCTGTCCGGCATCATCTTCGGCGCGAAAATGCCCCAAGAGGACAAGCTGAAGATCGTGAGGATAATCGCGGACAAATGCAGGCGGGAAGGGCGCCAGGAGTTTGAATTCTATCAGTCGCGCTATTCGCGCAAGCTTGGCGGATTTCGCATTGTGCCTCTCGGGCTAATTCGCCCGTTCAGGTAGATCAAATGAAAGACGATCGCCGGCTTGATATGAGATGGCGCTGGTTTGCGCATCCGGCAGTACGGGACCGGGCTCTAGGCTTTGCCCCGAGCCGCGTTGCGTCTCGGCCTGCGGTGACGATCCCTTGCGCGACATTGTGCCCCTCGCCGGGGGCAGTCGGTCCCGCGTCCCGCCTGTGGCGGCGCTATGCTGACGCTCCTGCGGCTGCCCTCTTAACCGGTCTCGGGGCTGGCGAATGGCTGCGCCATATGCCCTTCGATGAGCGCAGCGTGCAGCAATTCGAGCAAGAGTAACAAAAGTTCTAGGAGCCGGGCATTGCAGCTTTTATCATGCTTGCATGCCTGACCCAGCGACAGTTCAAGAACACGCCTTCGCCGTCCGCGACTTCATCATCCCAGGATTGAGCGGGGTGACCGCCTTCGTCGGTGCGTGGCTCGCCGCGAAATTTGCCTTGCGGAATTTCTACCAAGAAAAAATTTGGGAACGGAAGACGGCCGCCTACACCGCGATTTTCGAAGCCCTCCATTACATTGGGAGGTGGCATGAAAAGCATTACGAGGCGGCTCTAATACACAAAGATATCGATGAAGCGAAAAAGCAGGAACTGCAGACCAAGGCGAATGAGGCTGAGGATGAACTGGAACGGCGCCTCGCGAGTGAGACTTGGCTTATCCCGCCTCAATGTCGCGACCGACTCGAAAAAATGACCATGGACCTGAAGAATACCGCGTATCACACTAAGTCGTGGCAGGAGTTTCTTGATGAGACGTGCTTCATCATCAAGGCCGCCACTGGCGATGTACGGACCTTGGTGGTCCAAGACCTTCGGTTAAGTACCAAATGGCACAAGAAGATATTTAAGCGTTAGAGATTTAAGGCTAAGGGCCACGGCCCCTCGCATGCGCAAGCCGTTTCCCAAGCTTCCGCGCTTCGCTTGTGCAGCCTGGGAGCCCCTCGGCTATGCGCTTGCTACCCCCGCTCTTCGCCAGAGGGGCAGGAGCCCTAAAGGGCTCAAATCAGCAGACAACAGACAGTTTGCGCAGCGTATGCTTTGCGCAGCAAGGGCTTGGGCCGCTCTGACCCATGCTAGAAAAGGCTGCCGCAAGGTTCGGCGTCGCAACGTACAGTAAACAACAAGAAAGGAGCGACGACATGCACCTGTGTGGCACGCTCGCTTTATCGTTGGGCTGGTTGAGGGTCTCCCTCTCCATAAGCCTCAGCCGATAAAGCAACAAGGGGCCGTTGCTGCGGCCCCTTGCTTGTACAGTAACGCTCGAAAGGAGCGATGGCGGCAATATGAGTCCAACAGGCGGGCGCGTCAATATGCCCCTGCCTCGTTCAATCAAAGCGACGTGTGGAGGGTGAAGTGGGCCATCATGAGAATGAGCCGACCTTTTTGGCGATTGGGCGGTTTATGTTTGAGTTTTCGCAGCTTGAGTACACGATAAAGCATCACATCGCCGAAGCCGTTCGGCTCGACGAGAAATTCATTGACCCGGTCATGACGCACGACTTCGCGCTGCTTTGCACTGCCGCGAAGCAAATACTGGGCGAGGCCATGGCGGACGAGAAAAGAAAGCGGCTGAACGACATTCTCAAAGAGTGCCACTCACTCAACCAGGAACGTGTGCGCGTGGCGCACGGGCTTTGGGTGCCTTTTAGGGAAGGAGGAGTTGTGCATCACGTCGCCCGAACGAGCCTCAAGACTACCCGCACTGTGGGGCAGGCCGAGCACCTGGAGAAGCAGGCGGATAGAGCAAACGGTTTGCGCTTCAAGTTGGAGAAGCTCATAGCGGAGCTATAGCGAGTCATTTTTGCAACAAATAGCGGCAGTGAGATTGCTCTTGGTCGGACATCGGTTCAGAAAATGACGAGGTGCCGGATAGGCAGAGGTAGGACTGTTTCTAGCACGTATTTTAGCACGCTGGCTTGTCTGACATGCGAATAGGGGCAGAAATCGGCGTCCGTTGGACGGTGCCTTCGCAATTGAAAATCCCTGTGTCGTTGGTTCGATTCCGACCCTGGCCACCAGTCTTTGCGGATTTCTCGGAAATTATTGGCGGACGTACTGGGGATTCTGATTATTGGCAGGACCGTGCGTCTCCATAAAAATCAGTCATTTATCCCTTCGCCTAGATCCAAAATTAGCACGCTGCTAGCACAACTTTCTAATATCGTTACATTTCAGATGTTTAAAATGTGCCGATAGGGCGACCAATGACGACCAACCAATTCAAGATTAGCTGGCTAACTGCCTACGCGCTTACAATCCATCCAGCTTCTGCGGCTCCGCCACGTCGCACGTAGTCTAACCCGAACGCCATTAGGTCACTAAGATGCTCGTCGACCTGACTTAACGAAATGCCTGGCTGCACTCCATAAATAGCAAACTTGAGTTTGTGAGCTGGAGTAGAGAGTAGGAGTTGTTCGAACCCATTAAAATCTCCGATAAGGAAGCTGGATGGGTGTCGGTGCCGATTTGGATTTATTCGGTGCCGCACGTGCGGAATGAGAACTAACGGGTCGCAATACGCAATAGATTTTAAGAGCTGTCCTGCGACCTCATAAACGTCGCCAACTCGCGTTCCGGATGGTGTGCCGCCTGCGCCCTTGCAGTGGTAGAGTGACACAACGACGTCAGCATCTGCGGTCTCAGTGACTGCAATAAAATCCGCGGCCTCGCCACTCCTGTGATCATAAATCAATGACCTAAGATTCGGGCGGGACTGTAGGTCTAGCTGCAGATGTTGATGAACTGTATTGAGCCCGTTCGCCTTTGACGTTTCGTACTCAATGCCTATTGCACAACCCGACCAATCTAATGCCTGACCGTCGCCGGCATTGAGAGACATGGTGACGAGCGCTGCTGGCCGCATCACGTCGACACCCTGAAAAGATGATTTGTCGGCTGCATAGAACACGGGCGGGTGGATTGAAAGCCATTGGGCCATTTCAACCCAGTCATCATGGGTCGTTGCCACCTCGGCCTCGGACCTGTCCCCAGCCTTGAAAAGTGCCCCGCCGCGATTAGAGAATTTGAAAGACAAATTCTGATCGCCTGCAGTGACGTCAAATGACATCTCGGTTTTAGCAGTATTTATGACGAAAGAGCCCATATCAAAATCGGTGATCTGGCCGTATTGCCAAGCTTGGCCGTTTTGATTGCGAAACCGGATTCGTGGCGCTGTGCGATATGCCACCTTGTTCCAGCCGGCCGCTATGATCGGAGAGGGTATACGTTTCAGCACACTAGCATGTTGAACGATATCAAGCTGGGAGGGCTCCACGGCTTGTGATCCAAAGAGCCTCACATTCAATGCTGAACACCACGCTAGATACTCAGAAACCGTGAATGACCGATTGCTCCAGATGCGTGAGCTGCCGCTAGCTCCGACGGTCTCTCTTTCGGTCCCGTTTGAGCCACTTCCAAAATAGTGCCCTTGAACAAACGCTCGTCCATCGCCTGTCGTCACGGCCCGCTCAGCACGCGGTCCGGTGAGCACGCGATAAGATTCCGCTTGTGTGTTAATTGCCGTGTTTCTCAGGCCCACGTTATAGTAGCGTAGGTTGTGAAGCCCTGCGATAGCGCGCCTTGTCACCTCAAAGCTAACCGGTCGATATTTATCAGCACAGACCGTTTGCATGAGGTCATGATAGATTCGAGCCGAGCGCCTCGTACTGCCAACGAAGCAGAGCTTGCTCGTTTCATTGTAAGCAAGCAAGAATGCGTCATGACGGACATTGGAGATTGCGTCCGACAACGCCCAATTGGGTGGAGAGTGGTCGACACTTAGCAAAAGTGTAATCAGACCGTCGTCTGACATCCATTGCTTGGCAAGCTTTAGCTTGCGCGCGATCGTCGCGCCTATCAACGAGAAATCGGGACGCGCGGAGCATTCGAAAATCTGGGTGTGGGCATAAAGCTCGAGGAGCAAAGGCGATACTGCGTCGTAATCTGATTCCGCCTGCTTCCTGGTCTTCAAGACCTCAAGAATCTCTCTACCCTCTTCAGTATCCGCAACAGCTTCTTGTGCAGCCTCATCAATCAACTGCCCAATATCGACGCCCTCTTTAAAAAGCCTGATGGTCGCTTCTTTTAGACGGCTTAGCGGTGCCACCAGGGTAGCATCACCCGTCGAAACATCGTTCGTCCTCGCAAACCGTCCGATAAATTGTAACGTCGGCACCAGTGATTTGTGTGGCGCATGCAAGGCGGCCACCTTTAGCTTTGGGAAGTCATAACCTTCACCAAACATATCAACGCAGACCACGCCGTCCAATTCTCCGGATATAAGCTGAGTCTCAATTCTGTCCTGAGCCTTCTTCGAAAGGTGACTGTCGATTGCTTCGACCTTGATGCCGCGAGAAGTGTAGATTGGTACAAGGTTGCGCGCCGATTTGATCGTCGAAGCGCGGGCAAACAACCGATGATCAAAACCTGCCGCCCGATCTTCCTGTAGTTTAGCGATCGCTGCACTTGCGACCGATCTATCGACCTCATCTTCATCATGATCGTTCGTTACCTGAGCGGCACGAAACGCCACTCGGCCGAATGCTTGCTCCTTGGATGCTCGGAGGACAGGGTACCAATAGGCCAGCTTTCCCGGAATTACCTTGCGGTCTCGACGGAATGGGGTTGCCGTTAGAAAAACGAATTTTGCTGAGGTGAACTTGTCCAGATACGCCTGCCAGGTGTCTGCCGGAGCGTGATGCGCCTCGTCAAAAACCACAACGTCGAACAAGTCCACGGGGATGTTAGGCACCACAGCGGGTGATGTGCTTTGGGGTGTCGATATAACGACGTCAGCCTTACTTAACTTCTCCAGATCGTCGGCTCCGGGTCTTCCTTTTTGCCCTATGACAATCGGATCCCCTAAGTCGTTCGGGACAACTTGCAACTTTCTGAGTGTTGAAAGCGTCGAAAAATGGCTGGTTGTCTGCTTGCGAAGAGCGTCCGACGGCTCGATGACAAGTGCACGTTTAGCCCCCAAAATGAAGGGGACAGTCATTAGGATCGCGGTTTTTCCGTATCCTGTTGGAAGGCATAGAACCGCCGGGTCTTCGTTTATAGAGAAATGCGCAAGTAGTGAATGTAATGCGCCAAGCTGACCGGGGCGGAAGCCTGTGTTTGGCTTTTCCAGCAAGCGGAGGTCGAGTGCTGGCCGATTATCAACGAAAAAATTGGGCATCTCTATTAGTTACCTTCTGCCATTGACAGAGGAGGGATGCTGTCCCCTAAGGCGCCTAGGATAGGTCTGGATTGCCACGTTCAAGCCCCCCGTTGGCCTATATATACAATAAGTTGCGATGTTTGCGTAGGGCCCGCTAATGGGGCGCCTTGTGATAAGCTTCACTTGAGTCGGAGGGAGTGGCTGTGGCTGAATCTTTGGAAGATAAGCTGGCGCGGATTGAACGGGCCGAGAAATCCGTCCTTGAGCTCTTTGCCCAAGTAATGCGGCCTGGCGCTGATATGTATCTTGCGGATTTCATGCTCATAGGCATCGCCAAGCGAACCGTTTCGCTGGCGGATGGGTTTCGGTCATTGATTGTTGCTCGCAACTTTACTTGTGCGGCTGCATTGGTGCGGATGCAGCTCGATACGGCTTTTCGCCTGTATGCAGCCACTCTAGTAGACGACCCTGAGGCTTACGTACGAAAAGTCTTTCACGGGCATCCGGTCAATAAGATGAAGGACCGAGACGGCAAGCCGCTGACGGATAGTTATCTGGCGAAGAAATTAAGCGAGACCTATCCTTGGATTGAGCGGGTCTACAAAGAGACCAGTGAGCTGGTGCATTTTACCAATCGCCACATATTCGCATCGGCAGCAAAGCTAGATGAGGCGACGCGAACTGTTCGTTTCATGGTAGCAGCAAAGGATCCGCCACGGCCAGATGCGGACTACTTCGAAGTGGTTGATTGCTTTTATGAGGCTATGCGCGTTACCGCGACCATCGCAGCGGGCCTAATCGAAGCCAAGAAGGCCGCCTAAATTAGCACGTATTTTAGCACGTAAGTCATAATACAAAGCCAGGAATTGCGCGGTCTGCGCGGTCTTCCGCGGTGGCATTTGTTAATTGAAAATCCCTGTGTCGTTGGTTCGATTCCGACCCTGGCCACCAGATTTCAAACACTTAGCATCGATTGACGTATTCAAAATCTTCTAGCACGCTGTTAGCACGCTAAGAAAATTAGCACGCCGCAAGCACGCAAAAGAAAGAAGAACAATGGCTGCGCGACATGACCTGCTCGACGGGAAAATACAGCTTTATAAAAGGCCTGACGGCCGTTTCTGGCAGTGTTCGGCAACCGTCAACGGCAAGCAGTATCGGGCCAGCACGAAGGAAGACGAACTGGCGCGGGCTAAGGACGCGGCGGAGGAATGGTACCTTGAGTTGCGCGGCATGTTCAGGCGCGGCGAGTTGGTGGAAGCGAAGGTTGAAAAGACCTTCGCGGAAGTTGCCGAGCTGTTCTTGAAAGAGTTTGCCGCGCTTACCGAAGGGCAGCGCAATGCCCAATACGTTCAAGGCCACCGTCGGCGTGTCTATCGCCACCTGATTCCCTTCATGGGGAACAAGCCCATCTCGGAAATCACTTCCGGAGTGGTGCAGGACTATCGCCTGCATCGGGTGGAGAAAGCCAAGCAAGAGCAGCTCGACAGACAGAAGCTGAGAAAAGCGCGGGCCGAAAGTGAGGGTCGTGAGGTCGGTCTATCCGCCGAAAAGCCGATCAAGCCTCCCGCGCGCAACACGATTCACCAGGAAATCGTAGTCATCCGGCAGGTTCTGAAGACCGCTCTTCGTCACCGCTGGATTACGGCTTTGCCTGACCTGTCGGAGCCGTACCAAATGAACGGCAAAGTCTCGCACCGGGCGTGGTTCTCGCCGGATGAGTACCGGGCGCTTTATACCCTGACGCAGCAGTGGGCGAAGAAGCCGCCCGTTCCTCGCTTCGCAGCTGAATACAAGCAACTGCATGACTGCATCCTCTTCATGGGGAACACCGGCCTACGTCCCGATGAGGTGGTGCGCCTCGAATATCGCGACGTGAGCGTCGTGGATGACGACCGAAGCGGTGAAACCATTTTGGAGATCGAATGCCGCGGGAAGCGCGGCTACGGACCCTGTAAAAGCACCGCCAACGCGGTGCCGGTCTTTCGGCGGTTGCAGAAGCGCAACCAGCCTGAGCCGACAGACCGGATATTTCCCGTTTTGCAGCGGAGGATGTTCCGCTCTGCTCTTAAGAAATTAAAGCTGACGCATGACCGCGAGGGGAGGCCTCGCACCTTCTACAGTCTGCGTCACACCTATATCTCGTTCCGGCTGCTGGAGGGGGCCAATATCGTGCAACTTGCTTGGAATTGCCGCACCAGCGTGGAGATGATCGAGAAGCACTATGCCGCACATATCAAGACGCGGCTGGATGCGTCAGCGATTAACGTCCGGCGCGGAGTGACGACTGAGAAAAAGGCGACTCCGGCAAATGATAATGCAGAACTCGCAGATGGGCGGGCTGCATAGTAGCTGCCCGTGCCAGGTACGCCGCTCACCCGAGCGCATTGCCTTTACGGCGCGGCGCGAGACATGCCAGCCTCAAATAAGTCTGTTACGAAAGCCTTGGGGTGCGCTGTAAGGTGCCGATATTCGGCACAGGGGGAAAGACGTGCAATTTATCACCTCTTGCGAAGGCACGGTGACTACTCAACTGTTTGCCTTCATATTTGCCGCCGCTGCTGCCGTTCTCTGGCTGTCGGCGGCACTTACAGGCGTTTCCAAATTTCTTAATACCAGCTTGGAGAAGCTGAATTCCCAGTTTTCGCTATCCACGTATTTAAACGCTGGCGCTGCGCTTTCTTCCGCGGCGGCTGCCGTCTGCCAGGGATTGCTCATTTATGCCCCGGTGTGCGCTACCCACTTCAATTTTGGCAGCTAAACGTTGCCCAATTCATCGCGGCCCCGCCGTTTAACGCGCGCCGTCTTTTCCGAGGCGGCATCATCTTCCGGCGGCAAGATGGAAGCGAGTTCGGGCTCCAGTTCGATTTTGTAGGTCACGGCCAAATTGCCGATGTGAATGCCAAGCACTGCCCGGAATTCGCCGAGCGCAGCGAAGAAGCCCGGCCCGTCCGGGCCACGGCGCGCGTGGAATCCCATGTGCGGAAATTCAGAGTGAGGCTCATCCAGGAACTTCCGGCAGGCGGCACGTATACCCCGGATGGGTGGAACGGCTGGCGAGGAATCCGGAAGCGCTGCGATTGCCTGGCTGCATTGTGAGCGGATTTGTTGGATTGAGTCCGTCACCTGCCATTCGACTTCGAGGTGGTGGTGATTGAAGAGGACGCGGCGGTCTTCGAGAAAGGTCAGGAAAGCGCGAACGGTGTCGCGCTCAGCCGTTGGGGGATTCCAGCTCACGCCGAAAATCGGCGTGGAAAATCCCGTAATGCGCCGGGCGACATCGCCCAGGCTCAGACGCGGCCACTTCGCCATTGGGCCCACCCTCCCGTTGCGGTTGCATTGTGAAGGAGGGCGGGTGCTTTAGGAAGGCATGATTTCGGCAGGCCGTTTGACGAGCAGAAGGGTGCGGGTTGCGCCGAAAATTCCTTTTGAGCATCAAAGGGCCATTTTGGCCCGCACCTTCGGCTAAGTCCTTGCGGCATACCGATTTGCCACTTCTGCCGGGCCCACCATCATCACAGCACACGTGTGTCCGCATCGACAGCGACGTTCCGGGCCGAACGAATTCGTCATTCTTGCCCCAACTCGGA
>Ga0182749_1001651_pt1 | contig 17227 bp, 13 predicted proteins | sample eDN3rd37CKraftMG_FD_128875 | JGI IMG/M metagenome (GOLD analysis project Ga0182749, IMG submission 128875) | Enriched Miracle-Growth compost microbial communities from Emeryville, California, USA - eDNA 3rd pass 37_C Kraft MG (version 2) (version 2) ...
GCCATCGACCTTTCCTCATACACGCCCGTCCCGTAAGCCGGGACATGGACGGTCTTCCAGGTGGAAACCGGCTCTGTCGGGATCTGCGCGTTGTTCATGAAGGACGAGCGTGCCTCGATCGAAACCGTCTTGCCCGTGCAGTTCACCACTCGAGCGACGACCTGTACGGTATCCGTGGGCGTGCGCATGGCAAAAAGGCCCTCCACAAGCATCTTCCTGGCAAGGCCCTTGTCCGTCATCTGGACGGCGTTCAGATCGATCGGCGTCATGGCGCGCGGCACGTTGGCGAGCAGCGCCGGCCCAACCGGCGCCGCCTGCCGCCGAGCCGCCTCCGTGCTGCATTTGAGCACGCGATTCTCGCGGGCCTCGCCGGGAGTGGCGGCGGCCGCGAGGATACCGAGCACGGCCACGGCCGTGGTGATGGAAACGGGTTTCATGCGGCGATCCTCATTTGCCGGCCAGCGAGGTTCGGAACGCGAGATCCTTCGCCAGCGCGGCCTGATCTTTCTTGCGCTGCGCAGCGATCTTCACGTCGTCACCGGGGGCTTCGGGCTTGAGATCGGCCACGCTTCGCGAACGCGTCCAGACGATGGAGCAGCGCCCGGCCTGCGCGACCATCGGAACGGTGCCGGTGATGCCGTCCATCGGGGCCGTGCCCTTCCAATAACGCGTCTGCGCCTGGAACTCACCCGGCGGAATGTGGCCGGTGCCAATCAGGACGGTGTTGGGCAGGCTGTCCCAGTTGCGGATATCGGCGGTGGGCCGCACGCTCGTGGAGAGCAATCCCACGAGCAAGCCGATCCCCATCGCCGCCGTGCCGGTGTCGCCGCCCTGCATCATGCCGGAGGTCATCAGGGCGTTGCCGGTCTGCTCCATGCTTTCCTTGGTCTGCGCCTTGCCGTTCAGGATGCTGTCGATCGCCCGGCCGCCACGGGTGGTCGCCTGCGTGTAGAGATCCACGCCATTGTGCAGCTTCAGCTCCATCGCGTCGCCCACGCGCGGAGTGAGCGTCATCGTGGCGCCATCCTCATCGAAGTCGGTCACCCGCTCGAAGCCCAGGGCCTCCTTATATTGCCCTTTGGCGATCTTCGCCGGGCCACGGCCGAGTTCGGCTATTACCAGCACATTGTCGGTCGCGGCGGGCGCGACCAGTGCCTTGTCGGTGGCGACGGCGGCGGCGAAGGCGTCCTGAGCGAGCGTCTGATCGCCCGCACAGTGCGAGGCCCAGCCCGACAGATAGTTCAGGAGCGCGAAATCCGATTTGAATTCCTCCTCCTCCGATACCGTATCCTGATATTCGGCTGCCTTGAAGGACGCGCGCGCATTGTCATAGTCGCCGGTGCGCAGATACAGAAGCCCGCGATAATAATAGGCCATGGCCCGCTCGTAAGGCTCGCCCTTATAATCCTTGTTCACTTCCTTTCGGGTAAGCTGCGTCGCCCTGGCCGCCTGCCTGTCCTTGGAAAAAAATGCTTCGATCCGGATCAGCGCGCCATCGAACGATTCCTCGGCACTCTTGTAGACGCCGTCTTCCATGGCAAGCAGCCCGAGACGCTGATAGTTCAGCACCGAATTATGCTCGCCATCGGCGTAGAGGACACGATAATAAGGGCGCAACTTCTCTTCATGGGTAGCGGCGAACGCGTCGAGTTCGTCCGGATAGGGGCCGGGGCCGTAGAGGCGCTTCCATTCGCGCATCCGGGCGGCTTTCGCCTGCTGCGCGGCATGTTCCGCCTTCAGCCGTGCCTTCTCCGCTGCCTTGACCTCTTTCGGATCGAGCGGCGTCGCTGCGGCCGCATCGGTTGGAACGGCAACCGATGGCGCGGCCGTCTGCGCCATGAGCGCGGCGGGCGTCGTGCCGAGCACAAGCGCCAGGATATTCGCCCCCGCGAAGATCTTGCTATACATGAATAATCCCCTGTTAGTTACATGATGTTATCTGTAGACGACGTCGTCGCTGCCGGCCCGGCGGATGCGATAGGTGCCGTTCCAGATCAGCGTGCCATATTCGAGATCCAGCAATTCGAACGAGATCACGGTCATGCGCTCCTGCATGCCGGTGTCGTTATTGCGGGAATCGAGTGAAGTGATCTTGCCGACGAGTCGGTAATCGGCGCCGGCGGTCGCCCGGGTGAGACCTGTGGTGCCGCCGTCGGTCACGCCCTCGCGCTTGAGCTGGCGTTCTTCCTCGACAGCCGCCACGAATTCCCGCCCGACGAACAGGAGCCGCCCGGCGCTCGCATTCATCAACCGGCTCCGGAGTTCATCGGTTATCATGTCGCGATCGATCCGCTGCGAACTCTGGTTGCGGAAATTGGCACTGTCGATAATGATCCGCGGCGGCGTAGCGCGCGCGGAAATGGCGGGATTGGCCAGCATCTCGCGCACCATCTGGTCCGCCATGCGGCTGATATCCTGTCCTTCGATGCCCACGCCCGAAACCTGGCCCCGCTCGTCGAGCGGAAGATCCATTGCCGGCGTGCCCCGGCGCGGCCGCGCGTCGGCCGTCGAGCCCATAACCAATGCAAGCGCCGCCAGAACCGGCGCCACGGAGCCGCAAATGCGCCGCACGACTACCCCCCTCAATTTCATCCCGTTTGCAGAAACCGATGGCCCCTATGGCCTGCTTGGACCCACGTTCGTATAATCACGACACAGCGAACGAACGCACCGTCCTCACCGGCCGCATGTTGCCAGACGGGGAGCGCGGCGCATCACCCGAACGGGTGAGACGGCCGCATCATCCTGAATTATTTCTGGGCCGCACCGCGCGGTCGAACCGTTACCGAGCAGCAGCGACGCGACCTATTTGAAGGCGCACCGCACGGCATCGGGCCTGCGGGTAAAAAGGGAATCCCGGGCGCCTGATCGGCCGCACCAAAGGCGGCATGAATACCAAGGTCGCTCAGGGATATGCAGTCGATTATCGCGTGTTTCAGGCGGGGCCTATGTCGACCTGATGAGACAAGCGGCAGTTCGACGAGCGGGGCTGTCCGACTCACGTCCCGTCTCGAGCTTGTACATGCGCAGTTCGTAGATGGCGTCCGGATCCTGCATTGCGTCTCCAATCCCCCGACTCATATGCCTGAGGCCTGTGGCGTCAATTTACAACGCCTGCTTGCGCCTTTTCGGCCTGTTGCCAGGCAATCGCCGCCAGCTCGGGCAAGACACGCACGCGCTCGACCGCCTGCGCCGACGCGGCATTGCCGCGGACGACGCGCGACTTGATCCCGTGGAATATCGCGGCGAGCCGGAAAAAGTTGAACGCGACATAGAAGCCGTAGTCGGGCAGCGCCGCCCGCCCAGTCCGTGCGCAATAGGTGGCGACATAATCCGCCTCGCCTGGAATGTTGAGCGCTGCGAGATCGGCACCGCCAAGACCTGCAACGATATGCGGCGGCATCCGGTACATCATTGCGTGATAAGCGAAGTCGGCGCCCGGATGGCCTAGCGTCGAAAGCTCCCAGTCGAGCACCGCGACGACACGCGGCTCAACGGGATGGAAGATCAGATTGTCGATCCGGAAATCGCCATGGATCACCGAGCTTTCCTCGCCGGGTGGGATGTTGTCCGGGAGCCATTCGATCAGCCGGTCGAGGTGCAGGTCGCGTCCGGCCTCCGGAGCGTCGAGATACTGGCGCGTCCAACGTGCGATCTGACGTCTGAAATAATTGCCGGGCTTGCCATAGTCGCCGAGCCCCGCCGCCGTGTAATCGACGGTATGAAGGCGCGCAATCGCGGCGTTCATCGCGTCGAAATAGGCAGGGCGTTCGTCCGCCGCCAGCTCGGGCAGCGTGGCATCCCAAAAGATGCGCCCTTCCACCATGTCCATCACATAGAAGGCCGTGCCGATCACCGCTTCGTCCATGCACAAGCCATGGACTCGCGGCACAGGAAAGCCCGTGGTCCTAAGCGCCGCGATCGCGCGTGCCTCGCGCTCGACTGCATGCGCGCCCTTGAGCAGCGGCCCCGGCGGCTTGCGGCGCAGCACATAGGAATGCCGCGGCGTGGTCAGCCGATAGGTCGGATTGGACTGGCCACCCTTGAACTGCTCGACTGTCAGCGGCCCCGAATAGCTGGGGACGTTCGCCACCATCCAACGGTGCAGCGCCGCTTCGTCGAACCGGAATCCCGCGCGCACCGCGCCCGCCCCGATATTGACTTCGGAATGGCTCATCCTGCGTGCCTGGCCAGCCAGTCGCGCTTGACCTTCTTGGCGAGGCTCCATTTGTGAACCTCGGTCGGACCATCATAGATGCGGAAGGCGCGCACCTCGCGGAATACTTGTTCGACGATCGTATCGCCGCTGACTCCCGTCCCCCCCATCACCTGCACGCTGCGATCGGCGATGCGCATCAGCGCCTCGGACACCGCGACCTTTGCGATCGAACTTTCCGCGGTGCCGAGCGACCCGCCATCAAGTATGTCGGCGCACCAATCGATCATCAGCTCGGCCTGCTTCAGGTCGATCAGATTCTCTGCGAGCATGAAGCCCACACCCTCATGATCCACCAGCAACTTGCCGAACGCGTCGCGCCGGCAGGCATAAGCCGTGGCGATCTCATTCGCGCGGACGCAGGCGCCCAGCCAGCGCATGCAGTGCGACAGCCGCGCGGGCGCAAGCCGGATCTGCGCATAGCGGAAGCCCTCGCCGGGATTGCCGAGCATCTGATCGGCAGGCACGCGCAGCTCCTCGATCCGAACAAGTGCGTGGCCGCCCGGCATCGAGCTGTCTATCGTATCGAGCACGCGCTCGATCGTGATCGCGGGATGCGGCAGATCGGCAAGGAAAAGACAGGCGCCCTCCTCCGCCTTCGCCATCACGATCCCCACCCGTGCGCCCTGCGCTCCGGTGATGAACGCCTTGCGCCCATCGATCACCCAGTGATTGCCGTCGCGGCGCGCGGTGGTCTTCATCATCGAGGGGTCGGAACCCGCGCCGCCCTCCCCCGCGGGCTCGGTCATGAAAAAGGCAGACCGAGCCTCGCCCGCAATCAGTGGCGCCAGGAACCGCGCCCTTTGGGCCGACGAGCCCATCTTGCCGAGCAGGTACATATTGCCCTCGTCCGGCGCCATGGTGTTGCACGCCACCGGCCCGAGCGGCGATAAGCCGCTCATCCGCAGCACCAATGCGGTCTCACGCTGCGTCAGGTGACTGCCGTCGGGCAGGATATGAGGCGTTAGCACGCCGGCCTCGCGCGCCTTTGCACGCAATTCGGCGACCAGCGCTTCCTCGGGCCCGTGCGGCGTACGACGCGGATCCGCTTCATAGCCGATGACGACGTCGCGCACGAACGCCTCGACCCGGCGGGCTATCTCCTCCGCGCCGCTCATCGCGCCGCCTTCATTCGGTAGACCGCCTCGGTCTTCGCGCGGACCTCGTTCTCGCTCACGCCGGGCGCCAGCTCGATCAGCGCGAAGGGAGAGGCTCGATCAGGACGCGCGAACACCGCGAGATCGGTGATGAGCATATCGACCACATTCTGCCCTGTTAGCGGCAATTCGCAGGCACGCCGGAACTTGGGCGCGCCGTCCTTAGCCACATGCTCCATCACCACGATGATCTGCTTGACTCCCGCCACCAGATCCATCGCGCCGCCCGGCCCCTTCACCATCTTGCCCGGGACCATCCAGTTCGCGAGATCGCCCGCATCCGACACTTGCATCGCGCCCAGGATCGAGAGGTCGATATGCCCGCCCCGAATCATCCCGAAACTGTCGGCGGACGAGACATAGCTGGTCCGATCGAGCTCGGTGATGGTCTGCTTGCCGGCGTTGATGATGTCGGGATCGACCTCCGCTTCCGTCGGGAACGGCCCGAGCCCCAGCATGCCGTTCTCCGATTGCAGCGTCACATCGATGCCGGGCGCCACGTGATTGCCCACCAATGTCGGGATGCCGATGCCCAGATTGACGTAGAAGCCGTCGCGCAGTTCCCGCGCCGCGCGAGCCGCCATCTGATCGCGGGTCCAGGCCATCAGGCAGCCGCCTGCAGCGTACGCTGCTCGATGCGCTTTTCATTCGATGCGGCCGCGATCATCCGCTGGACGAAGATCCCGGGCGTATGGACATGGTCCGGATCGATCGTGCCGGCAGGCACCATCTCCTCCACTTCGGCGACAGTGACCCGCCCGCACGATGCCGCCATCGGATTGAAGTTCCGCGCAGTCTTCCGGTAGACGAGATTGCCGTAGGGATCGCCCCGGAACGCCTTCACGATCGCCAAGTCGGCGGTCAGGCCGGTCTCGAGGATAAAGCGCTCGCCCCGGAACAGCCGCTCCTCCTTGCCCTCGGCTATCAACGTGCCGACGCCCGTGCGCGTATAGAAGCCCGCAATACCCGCGCCGCCCGCCCGCATCCGCTCCGCAAGCGTGCCCTGCGGGTTGAATTCGAGCTCGAGCTCCCCGCTGAGATACTGCCGCTCGAATTCCTTGTTTTCACCGACATAGGAGGAGATCATCTGGCGCACCTGCCCGTTCGCCAGCAGCAGACCGAGCCCGAACCCGTCGACTCCGGCGTTGTTCGAAATGACAGTAAGCTGGCGGACTCCGCTGTCGCGGATCGCCGCGATCAGCGTCTCCGGAATGCCGCACAGGCCGAAGCCGCCCGCGGCGATGGTCATGCCGTCGTGAAGCAGTCCGGCAAGCGCTTCGCTCGCGCTGTCAAAGATACGCTGTGGCAACCGCTTTCCCTTCCTAAAGTCCGCTGACGAGATGACCGCCATCGACTGCGATCACCGCGCCGGTCATGTAGGCGGAGGCCGAAGACGCGAGCAGCAGCAGCGGGCCGTCCAGATCGGAGAGCTGCCCCAGCCGGCGCTGGGGAATGCGGCGGATCATCGCCTGCCCCGCATCCGTCGCGAAATATTCGCGATTGAGGTTGGTCCCGAAATAGCCCGGGCACAAGGCGTTGACCCGGATGCCATAACGGGCAAGCTCAAGCGCAAGCGACTGGCTCATCTGCACTACGCCTGCCTTGGATACTGCGTAAGCAGCTACGGCACTCGCCTGGCGCAGCCCGAGGATAGAGGCGATATTGACGATGCTCCCCTCCCGCCCCGCCGCCCGCATCTTCCGCGCGGCGCCCGTGGCTACGAAGAAGGCTCCCCTAAGATTCGTGTCGATTACATGATCCCAATCGGCCGGCGTATAATCGAGCGCCGGCTTGGCGACCGTGACTCCGGCATTGTTGACCAGCACGTCGACCCAGCCGACGGCCTCCCACATCGCCTCGATCGCGTCGGGGTCGCCGACGTCAAGCGTGACAGCGCGTGCGGTGCCACCCGAGCCGGCGATGCCGTCGACCAGTTCGGCTAGCGCGTCCGCACGGCGCGCCGCGACAATCACGTCCATTCCTTCCGCGGCAAGGATACGCGCGAAGTGCGCACCCAACCCGCTCGAGGCGCCGGTCACCAGCGCGCTCTTGCCCTTGAGATCGCCAAGGACGTTCATACGGATTTGCAGGTTGATATCATAGGGCAATATTGTAGGACGAAGTGAAGTGCCAAGTAAAGCCACCCCTCCCGATCCGGCAAAAGGTGCTGCCGACCGCGTCTATCGCGGCGTGATGCGCGATCTCGAGGAGGGGCGGATGGTGCCTGGGCAGCGGCTGGCGGAAAGCGAGCTCGCGGAGCGTTTCGGGGTCGGGCGCAACGCGGTCCGCGAAGCCATCCAGCGGCTGGCTACGCGCGGAGTGCTCGATCTTACGCGGTACCGTTCGGCGGCTATCCGCAAGCTCGACCTCACCGAGACGCTTGAGATCCTCGACGTGGCGGCCGCAATGACCGCTCTCGTCGCCCGATCGGCCGCGGAGCGCTTCGAAGAGGCCACACACGCGCATCTGCTTGACGAGGCGATGAAGGAACTTGGCTCCGACGCAGCGGTGCGGATGTCCGGCGCGTTCAGCCGTGCGAGACGCATATTCTACCGCTCGCTCCTCGTCATTGGCGCAAACCGCGAACTGCAACGCATCTTCCCAGCAATCGGGATGCACATCATCTATTCCCAATATCAATCGCCCGAACTCCAGCACATTCGCCTGGCAGACTATCGGGCGATTAGTGACGCGGTGTCGGCACGCGACCCCGACCGTGCCGAAGACGCCGGCCACAGGCATGTGGAGCACGTGCGCGTGGTGGTGCAGGCATGGCAAAGCTCGATTTAGCTGGCCCGGATGCAAGGTCCGGGTTGTGCCGCCCGAAGGCTGCCGGGGAGCGCATCCAGTTCACCTGCTTCCGTGATGGTGCCGGTCAGCCTCCGCTCGGAAGCGAGGTGCGGCGCCCACAACTGCAGGGGATAATTCCTACCGCGTCATGATAGGGGAATGGAACATGAAAAAGCCGGCATCGGTGATCGACTACCGTGAACGCGCGCGTGCAAGGCTCCCGAAGTTCCTGTTCGAATACATAGATGGCGGCTCCTTTGCCGAGCTGACGCTGAGGCGCAACATGTCCGATCTGGAAGCGGTCGCGTTGCGACAACGCGTTCTACGCGATGTTTCAGAGATTGATCTGGCAACAAGTCTCTTCGGCCAAGAATTCGCAATGCCCGTCGCTCTTGCACCGATAGGACTAGCGGGGATGAGCGCGCGACGCGGCGAGTGCCAGGCAGTACGAGCAGCTGAAAAAGCAGGGATACCATTCACCTTGTCGACCGTGTCCGCCTGCGCGCTCAAGGAGGTTGCAGACGCGGCAAGCAAGCCACTTTGGTTCCAGCTTTACATGATCCGCGATCGCGGCCTTATGCGCGATCTGCTCGCCAGCGCGGCGGAGATCGGTTGCCCGACCCTAGTGTTTACGGTGGACATGCCTGTTCCGGGCTCCCGGTATCGCGACTATCGCTCGGGGCTTGCTGGCGCGCCCGGGATAAAAGGAGCCCTGCGTAGAGCCCGCCAGGCGATGCTTCGTCCAAGCTGGATCTGGGATGTCGGTGTGTGCGGCCGTCCGCACACGCTCGGCAATGTTGCGCCCCTTCTTGGGCGGAATACAGGACTGGAGGACTTCTTCGCCTGGATGCGCGACAATTTTGAGCCGAAGGTGGGCTGGGACGACATCGACTGGATTCGTTCGCAGTGGAACGGTTCGATCGTGATCAAGGGTATTCTCGACCCTGAAGATGCGCGATCTGCCGCAGACGCGGGCGTGGATGGTATTGTAGTTTCCAACCATGGCGGGCGCCAGCTGGACGGCGCTCTCTCGAGCGCACGTGCCCTTCCGGCGATCGCGGATGTGGTGAGAGATCGGCTTACGATACTGGCGGACGGCGGCGTCCGATCCGGGCTGGACGTCGTTCGGATGCTTGCGCTCGGCGCGCATGGCGTGCTGCTTGGACGCGCTTGGGCCTACGCTTTGGGGGCCGGGGGTGAGTCGGCTGTCGTGCATGTGCTGGAACTCATCAGAGCGGAGATGATCGTTGCCATGTCTCTGACAGGCACGACCAGCATCGCTGCGATCGACCGCAGCATCCTTTTCGATGACGAAAACGGTCGCGACCATCGAAGCCGTGGCAACCGAAGTAACCGACGGCGTCGTCATCATTATTCAGATTCACCTGACGCTGCTGGTGCTGCCTGACGCTGAGGCTCACATGCGAACCGCGGACGACCGGAGAGAGAGCCACCAGTTCTTGCCCGGCGAGCGACGAGACAGCCCGGCTGCATCCGCCTCCTGGCGATTTCCTCCAGATCGCTCACGAGATCCCCCCATTCGACCGCCTTCGACATGCCCAATCAGTGGTTTGCACGAAGGAGGAAAGCACGGCAACGAGGAACCCCAGCCGAACTCGGGCCTCTCACCAGATCGGGGCCTTTCAGCTCAAGCCGGCTCAGCACGGGATGACGGACCGCGCGCGTCGATGCCCGGGGATTCCTGTCGATGGCGTCCGGAACCGGCGAAACCACCAATACACCGTCTGCCAGGGCGGAAAGCCATTAGGCAGCATCCGCCAACCTCGATCGCTTCCGCCCGGCGGGGCAAATCGAATATCTCCCCCTCGTCCGGAGTGATTGCCGACTGGCGTGGCGAGGATGCCACATTCTGGCATTGGCGAAACGTGCCGATACGACTATGGGCGCATGCGACTGCGGTGCGAACCACCGCATTCGAAGATCGCGCCGGTGCCCCGCAAGGGGCTTGAACGGGAATGCGGTGCGGATGGGTTTCCATCCAAATCCGCGGCTGTCCCTGCAACTGTAAGCGGCGAGCGCGATGCACATCGTTCCCCTATCTGGGGAGCAGTCACTGGGCCGGACGCTAAGTCAGGCGGGGCCCGGGAAGGCGGTGCATCAAGCCCTGACCCGCGAGCCAGGAGACCTGCCGGCGCACCGGTCGCTCTTGCTTTGGCCCAGGGAATGGCCAGGGCACGGTATCCATCCGTCTGAGCGGCGAGCATGCGGCGGGGGCCGCATCGGTGCGTGTGGCGGGCGCGAGGCGTCCGCTCGCCGGCGCGCGCCGACCGTTCGTGCGAGCGGCATGCCCCTTCCGTCGAGGTCGCGACGCCAGGGGGAATATCATGAGGAAGAGTTTCATTTCGCTTCTGGCCATCATCGTCGCCGGCCAGGCCCATGCCCAGTCCATCGCGTACGGAGATGCTGAGGCGACCACCACGCCGCCGGATACCGCGCCGTCCGGCGACGACATCGTCGTCACCGCCACACGCTCGGGTGACGCGATCCCGATCAATCTGATCGGTTCGTCGGTGACGGTGATCGACGACCGGGATCTGCGGGACCGCCAGACGCGTATCCTGTCGGACGTGCTGCGTGACGTGCCCGGCGTCGCCGTCAACCGGGCGGGTGCGATCGGCGGGCTCACCGAGGTCCGCATCCGCGGCGCCGAGGGAAACCACACCCTCGTCTTCGTCGACGGCATCAAGGTCGACGATCCATATAACGGCGAATATGATTTCGGCACGCTGCTCGCTGATGAGAATGGGCGCGTCGAGGTGCTGCGAGGGCAACAGAGCTCGCTCTACGGCTCCGACGCGATCGGCGGCGTGATCAGTTACACCACCCTTTCCGGCCGGGAGAGGCCGGGCTACAGCGTCCGCGCCGAGGGCGGCTCGATGGGCACCTTCTCCGGCGGCGCGCGCGCCGCCGGCGTGATCGGCGATCAGTTCGATTATGCCCTGTCGGCCAGCTATTACCGCACCGACGGCTATCCGGTCGCTCCCGAGGGCAAGCTCGACACCGGCTCGAAGAGCCTCGGCGCGACCGCCAAGGTCAACTGGACGCCGGCGCCGAATTTCAAGCTGACCGCGGTTGGCCGCTACAGCCTCACCAGGGCCGATCAGAACGATCAGGAGATCGCGGACACGTCACCGATCGTGCGGGGCTATCCGGTCATCACCGCGATCGACACGCCCGGTGACCGCACGCGCAATCGTGGCTGGTACGGCCTGATCGGCGCCAGCTGGGACCTGTTTGACGGCGCCTGGACCAACGCGGCGTCGGCTGCGATCACCGACAACAAGCGCGACAACCAGGGCCCGTTCGGTCCCTACGGGGATGTCGGTCGGCGCTATCGCACGACCTTTGACAGCACCGTGCGCTTCGGCAACGACCATGTGAAGAACCGCTTCACGCTCGGCATGGATTACGAGCGGGAGGAGTTTCGCAACACGACTCCGGGCACCGGTGTCGACCGGAGCCAGCACGCGCTGGAGACTTTCGGCTATATCGCCAGCTACGACCTGACCGTGGACGAACGGCTGGCGATCGGCGCCTCCGCGCGGATCGACCATTATAGTCTTTTCCAGGACGCCGCGACCTATCGCGCCACCGCGAGCTATCTCTTTCCCACCGGCACGCGCATCCATGCCGCTTACGGCACCGGCATCAAGGCGCCGACGCCGGGCGAACTGTTCGGCTATTCGGACGGAACCTATATCGGCAATCCCGAACTCCAGCCCGAGAAATCGAAGGGCTGGGAGGCCGGCGTCGAGCAGGCGTTCCTGGGCCAGGCGGCAAAGATCGGCGCCACCTATTTCCGCAATCGCTTCCTGAACCAGATCGATACGGCCTACGTGTTCGATCCCGTCAGCGGAAACTATCTCCAGCAGAGCTATAACGAATCGACGCGGACGCGGCAGCAGGGCGTCGAGGTCTATGCGTCGGCCAACGTCTCGGACTTCCGGCTGGACGCGAGCTACACCTATCTCAAGGCGCCGCAGATAATCGACGCGCTCGCCGGCCCGGCCCCCACGGACGGCAGCACGCAATATCCCGTCCCGGTCCGCACCCAGGCGGTTCGCCGGCCGAAGAACATCGCGTCGGTGAACGTCACCTATGCGCCCGAGGCGCTGCCGTTCACCGCGACCGTGACGGTGCGCTACAACGGGCGTCAGCGGGATTACGCCTTCAACGCGGACTATAACCGCCTGCTGGTCGACCTGAAGGCGTTCACGCTGGTGAACCTCAACGCGACCTATGATCTGGGTCGGCACGTCCAGCTTTTCGGCCGCATCGAGAACCTGCTCGACAAGAAGTATCAGGAGGTCTTCACCTTCGATACGCCGGGCCGCGCGGCCTATGGTGGTGTGCGCGTGAAGTTCTGAGCATGCGCCTGCGCGTATTCCTGATCCCGGTGATCGCCGCGTTGTCGGCTCAGGCCGGCGGCGCGGTGTCGTCGATCCCCGGCCGACGACACGACCGGCGACACGATCGATGCTGGGGATCGAGGCTCGTCTCCGCGACGCGATCGAAACGGACGCGACACCCGAACATGCGGAATGGCCCGACACGCGGCGCGGCCGCGCCAGGGCCCGGATCGTGCGGCGCAGGAGGGCCGTCGCGGGTGACGGGGGCGTGAAGCCGTGGCGGGCGACGTTCGACCGCGCGCCCGTCGAAATCGAAGAAGGAGAAGAAGCGTGAACAAGGTTCCCACCACGGTGATCACGGGTTTTCTCGGCGCGGGAAAGACCACGCTGATCCGCCACCTCCTTCGGAACGCGAAGGGACGCCGGCTCGCGCTGGTGATCAATGAGTTCGGCGACGTCGGCGTGGATGGCGAGCTGGTGAAAGGCTGCAACGACGCCGCCTGCCCGGAGGAGGACATCGTCGAGCTGGCGAACGGCTGCATCTGCTGCACCGTCGCCGACGATTTCCTGCCGACGATGCAGAAGCTGCTCGACCGGCCAAATCCGCCCGAGCATATCATCATCGAGACGTCCGGCCTCGCGCTGCCCAGGCCGCTGGTGAAGGCGTTCCAGTGGCCCGGCATTCGCGCGCGGGCGACAGTGGACGGCGTGGTGGCGCTGATCGATGCCGACGCCGTGGCCGCCGGGCGGTTCGCGACGGACGAGGCGGCGCTGGCGGCCGCGCGCGCGGCCGATCCCTCGCTTGATCATGAGAGCCCGCTGGAGGAGCTTTACGAGGACCAGCTCGCCTGCGCCGACCTCGTGGTGCTCAACAAGGCCGATCTGGTCGATGGCGACACGCTGGCCGCGGTGGAGCGCGGCATAGACGGCGAGACCCGCGCCGGCGTGCGGATCGTGCGGGCAAGTCACGGTGCGGTCGATGCGGCGGTGCTGCTCGGCCTGTCGGCGGGCGCGGAGGACGATCTCGACGCCCGCCCCTCGCACCATGACGCCGGGGAGAATCATGATCACGACGATTTCGACAGCTTCGTCGTGACCGGCGGCGCGGTGGCCGGGCCGGCGCCTCTGCTGGCCGCCGTCACGGAGGCGATCGCCGCGCACGACATCCTGCGCGTGAAGGGTTTCGTCGCGGTGGAGGGCAAGCCGGCGCGGCTTCTGGTGCAGGCGGTAGGGCCCCGCATCCAGCATCATTTCGACCGGGCCTGGCGCGGGGACGAGCCGCGCCGGACACAGCTCGTCGTCATCGGCCAAAAGGGGCTCGACCGCGCCGCGATCGAGCGGAGCCTGGGCGCGGTGCTCGCCTGAGATGCACCTGCTGTCGGCCACGCCGGGAACGGTCTCCAATGGCGAGGAGGCGATCGATCTCGCCCAGTCGCCGGGCGACATCGTGATCCTGACCGTGGCGGACAGCGAGCTGGCCTGCTTCGCCCGCGCGGCGGCGCTTCTGCCCGAAGGCGCGCCCGGCGTGCGGCTCGCCAATCTCCTCCAGCTTCGTCACCCTTATTCGGTCGATCTCTATGTCGAGAAGGTGATCGCCCACGCCCGCTTCGTCTGCGTCGTGCTGCTCGGCGGCAAATCCTACTGGCCCTATGGCGTGGACGAGATTGCCGCCGTCGCCCGCGCGCGCGGGATCGCCTTCGCCGCGATCGCGGACGGGCGCGAGGCGGATCCGGCGCTGGAACGCGCCTCCACCCTGCCGGCGGAAACCTGCGGGCGGCTTCGCGACTATCTGCGCCAGGGTGGCGTCGCCAACGCGCTGTCCTTCCTCCGCACAGCCATTCGGATCATCGGCCGCGATGCGGGCGATGTCGACGATCCCGTGCCGATCGCCGACGCCGGCCTTTACGTGGCCGGCCTCGATCGGCCGAACCTCGCCGACGTGAAGGCCCGCTGGCGCGAAGGCCGGCCGGTGGCGTTGCTCGTCTTCTATCGCGCGCTGTTGCTCGCCGGCACGCTGGAGGCGGTCGACGCGATGCTGGCGGCGCTGGACGCACGGGGGCTGAACACGCTCGCGGTCCATGTCCGCGCGCTGCGCGAACCCTTCGCGCGGGACTGGCTCGGCGCCCTGCTCGGCGCGGCGCCGCCCGACGTGATCCTGAACGCCACGTCCTTCGCGGCCTCGTCGCCGGGCGAAACGCGCAACCCGGGCGTGCTGGAGCAGGCCGACTGCCCGGTCCTCCAGATCATCATCGCGGGCGTCGACCAGACGAGCTGGGAGCAATCGGCGCGCGGCCTCGGCCCCCGCGACCTGGCGATGAATGTCGCGCTGCCCGAGGTGGACGGGCGCCTCTTCACCCGCGCGGTCGCGTTCAAGGCGGCGGAGCGGTTCGATATGTTGACCGAGTGCGGGATCGTCGCGCCGAAGGTGATGCCGGATCGCGTGGCGTTCGTCGCCGATCTCGCCGCCAACTGGGCGCGGCTGCGCCGGACCCCGCCCGCCGGACGGCGGATCGCGCTGGTGCTCGCAAACTATCCCAATCGTGACGGCCGGATCGGCAACGGCGTCGGCCTCGATACGCCGGCGAGCACCATGGCGATCCTCTCGGCGCTGCGCGAGGCCGGCTATGCGACCGTTGACGCGCCCGGGGACGGCGCCGCGCTGATGCGGCTGATGACGGGCGGCGTCACCAACGCCCTCGCCTCGATCGATCGGTCCGGGGAGGAGGCGCTGTCGGTCGCGGCCTATCGCGAGGCGTTCGATGCCTTGCCCGAAACAGCGCGCGCGGCCGTGGCCGAACGTTGGGGCGCGCCGGAGGATGATCCGTTCGTCCGTGACGGCGCCTTCCGCCTCGCCGCGCACCGCTTCGGGCATGTCGTGATCGCGGTGCAGCCGGCGCGCGGCTACAATATCGACCCCAAGGCCAGCTATCACGATCCGGCGCTGCCGCCGCCGCATGCCTACCTCGCCTTCCATTTCTGGCTGAACCGGTATTTCGGCGCGCATGCCGTTGTCCATGTCGGCAAGCACGGCAATCTGGAATGGCTGCCGGGCAAGGCGGTATCGCTTTCGGCAAGCTGCTTCCCGGAGATCTGCGCCGGTCCGCTGCCGCAAATCTACCCCTTCATCGTCAACGATCCCGGCGAGGGCACGCAAGCCAAGCGCCGGATCGCGGCGACGATCATCGATCATCTGACGCCGCCGCTCACCCGCGCCGAAAGCCATGGTCCGCTGAAGCAGCTCGAGGCGCTGGTCGACGAATATTATCTCGCCGCCGGCATGGACCCCCGCCGGCTGGAACGGCTGAGAAGCGACATCCTCGATCTGGCGCGTGGGCTCGGCCTCGACAGCGACGCGGGGGCGAGCGGCGACGGCGAGGACGCGCTTTCCGCTATCGACAATTATCTGTGCGAGCTGAAGGAGATGCAGATCCGCGACGGACTGCACGTCTTCACCCGCTCGCCGGAGGGGCGCTTGCGGCGTGACCTGCTGGTCGCGCTGGCGCGCACGCCGCGGGGGCTTGACGAGGCCGGGCAGGCATCGCTGCCGCGCGCCATGGCGGACGATCTGGCGCTGGGCTTCGATCCGCTGGATTGTCGGATGGGCGATCCGTGGACGGGGCCGAGGCCCGATCGCCTCGCCGCGCTGTCGGGCGATCCCTGGCGCACGCACGGGGATACCGTCGAACGGCTGGAACTGCTCGCGGCAACGCTGGTCGAGGGCGCGGAGGCGCCCGGCCCCGCCTCGGCCGCCGTGCTGGCCTCCATCGCCGACAGGATCGCGCCGCGTGTCGACGCCTGCGGCGCGGCCGAACATGATGCCCTGCTCGCCGCGCTCGACGGACGCTTCGTGATGCCCGGCCCCTCGGGCGCGCCGACGCGCGGGCGGCCCGACGTGCTGCCGACCGGGCGCAATTTCTATTCGGTCGACACCCGCGCGGTGCCCACGGCGGTGGCATGGGATCTGGGCTTCCGCTCGGCGCAACTGCTCGTCCAGGATTATCTCCAGCGCGAGGGGGATTATCCGAAGGCGATGGCGCTGTCGGCCTGGGGCACCGCCAACATGCGCACGGGCGGCGACGACATCGCGCAGGCGCTGGCCCTCATGGGGGTCCGCCCGCGCTGGGAATGGACCTCGGGTCGGGTGGCCGGCTTCGAGGTGATGACGGTCGCGGAGCTTGGCCGTCCGCGCGTCGATGTGACCCTCCGCGTTTCCGGCTTCTTCCGCGATGCATTCCCCGAGCAGATCGACCTGATCGACTCGGCCGCGCGCGCCGTGATGGCGCTGGACGAGCCGGATGCGGACAATCCCGCCGCCGCCCGCCATCGCGCGGAAGCCGCCGCGCTCGTCGACGCCGGCGCCGAACCCGCAACGGCCGCCCGCCGCGCCGGCGCGCGCGTGTTCGGATCGAAGCCGGGCGCCTATGGCGCGGGCCTTCAGGCGATGATCGACGAACGCCTGTGGCATAGTCGCGCCGATCTGGCGGACGTCTATCTCGACTGGGGCAGCTACGCCTATGGCGCCGGCGTCGAGGGCGATGCCGAGCGCGACCTGTTCGCCGCCCGCCTCGCCAGCGCAGACGCGGTGGTGCAAAACCAGGACAATCGCGAGCACGACCTGCTCGACAGCGACGATTATTACCAGTTCGAGGGCGGGATCGCCGCGGCCGTCGAGCATCTCGCGGGCAAGGCCCCCC
>Ga0182749_1001652_pt1 | contig 17226 bp, 13 predicted proteins | sample eDN3rd37CKraftMG_FD_128875 | JGI IMG/M metagenome (GOLD analysis project Ga0182749, IMG submission 128875) | Enriched Miracle-Growth compost microbial communities from Emeryville, California, USA - eDNA 3rd pass 37_C Kraft MG (version 2) (version 2) ...
CCGCGAAGAAGGAGCCGAGAGCGGCCGCCGCAAGCGCCTGGCCCGCCCTGCCCTTGCGCGCCATCTGGTAGCCATCGATCGTGGTGACGGCGGAGGCGGACTCTCCAGGCAAATTTACAAGGATCGCGGTCGTCGAGCCGCCATACTGCGAACCGTAATAGATGCCGGCGAGCATGATCAGCGATTGCACCGGATCAAGGCCGAACGTCAAAGGCAGCAGCATGGCGATTGTCGCCAACGGGCCCAGGCCCGGGAGCACGCCGACGGCAGTACCCAGCAGAACGCCGATGAAGCAATAAAAGAGGTTCAGCGGAAGAAAGGCAACGCTGAAGCCAAGCTCGAGATTCTCCAGGAAGCCCATGGAATCACCACCATCCAGTGAAGGCAGGCCCGATCACGGGGATCGGGATCCTTACCGCGACCGAAAATACAAGCGTGCAGAAAAGGGCGATGGAGGCACTGGCCAAGAGAATACGCAAGGGCCGTATCTCCCGGTCACCCAGTCCCGTTATCGCGGTCGCGACGAACACGCCCGGCAACATGCCAAGCTCGTCAATGAAGGCGGCGAAGACAATGGTGGCCAGCGATATCAGAACAAGCGCGCGCCAGGGCACGACACCGAACGGCGTCTCCTGCGGAACGACAACCGCCCGGCTGACAATCGCGGCACCCAAGAGGATGAGAGCTGCTGACAGAATTATGGGGAAGTAGCCCGGCCCCATGCTCAAGGCGCTGCCGATCGGCAGCCCGAACCACGCGATTCCACCATACAACAGACCCGCGGCAATGAAGAAGGCTCCGGCAGCCGCGTCTTTCACATTGGTCACTATTGCCCTTTCCTCCTGTCAATGTGGTGGAGCAAATAGCGCCGCCGGGGCACGCGGCCCCAACGTTGATGGCTCCGCCTTAAGCTGTGAGGCTGGCTATTTTTAGACTCGCCGGAAAAGCCGCCCGAAGATGCCGGGCGGCACCGGTGCGTTCAATGCCCCGAACTACTGCTTCGGAATACCTGCCGTTTCGATGGCCTTCGCCCAGAAATCGACGTCCTTCGCGACCACCTCGTCGAGTTCGCCCGGCGTGCTCGGCCGGGGGTTCAGCCCGAGGCGCTCCATGGCTTCCTTCACGTCCGGCTGGGCAAGCGCGTAATTGAGAGCTTCGTTCAGCTTGGACACGACCTCGTCCGGCGTATCGGCGGGAGCGAAAAAGCCCAGCCAGGTCGTGGTTTCAACTCCGGGCACTGTCTCATTGATGGTCGGAATATCCGGATGGGAGTCCACGCGCTTTGGTTCGGCCATTGCGATGATCCGCAGATTTCCACTCTCCACGAACTGGTGGACGGCCGGCAGCGTGCCGTAGCTCATATCTATCTGCTTGCCGACCGCATTCTGGATGGCCGGCGCACCGCCCTGGAAGGGAACGTGGGTTATCTGTATGCCCGCATTCTTATTAAGAAGCTCGCCCGCGATGTGATGGGCCGAACCGATGCCCGCGCTGCCGAAGGTCATCTTGCCCGGATTCTCCTTCGCCATGCGGATAACATCATCGATTGTCTTGATAGGAGAATCCGCCGGGACGACGAGCGAGAGATAGGTCTCGCCGATCATTCCGATCCCCCTCAGGTCCGTTTTGGGATCATAGGGGAGGCTCGCCTGAAGCGAAGGCGCCATGACGATCGGTGCATTGACCGACATGATGAGGGTATAACCGTCCGGCTTGGACCGCACCACCTCGCCGACCCCAACAGCGCCGGCGGCGCCAGGCTTGTTGTCTATCAGTATAGTAGCGCCGCCCAGCTTCTCCGCCATTTTCGGCTGCAGAAGACGCGCGGCTCCATCGGTCACGGCTCCTGGGGGATAGGGCGCGACAATCGTTATCTCTCGATCCGGAAAGTTTTCCTGTGCAAATCCGGGTGCGGCGAGAACAATGGCCGCGGCAGCGGCGAGATATTTCAGGACGGCCTTCAATTTTTACCTCCCTTGGAGTTGGCTTCTGGCTTCGCAGGTCGTTTCCTTCGAGACTGCGAAATTTTTTGCGGTATTGCGATTATCTAAAAGGGAAGCGGCAGCCTGAGTCAAGCGCGGCGCGCGGCTATGCGAGCTGCTCATCAGCTTGGGAGCGTTCCGCGCCAACGCCCATTGCTTCATTCACCGTGTCCGGACCGAGTGGTGGCCAAGCTCGTCCGGGCGCTTTGCCCCACAGAGCGCCAGGCCGGTTTCGATCTCCGCGCGCAGAAGCGAGAGAGCGCGGTCGACCCCTGCCCCGCCGGCGGTGGCAAGCGCGTAAACAGGCAAGCGGCCCAGCTGCACCGCGGCCGCTCCGAGCGCAATCGCCTTGAGGATATCCGTACCCGATTGGAAACCGCCATCGACGAGAAGCGGAATGGAGCCGCCTACCTCCTGGCGGAACTCCGGCAACATCTCGAGTGCCGACACCGCGCCGTCAAGTTGCCTGCCGCCGTGGTTCGAAACGACGATCCCATCATATCCCGCTTCCACAGCATGCCTTGCCTGCCTCGGATCGAGGAGGCCCTTGACGATGAGCGGCCCCTTCCATTCGTCACGGAGGATCTTCAAGAGATCCCAGCTCAGGGCCCGATTGAACCGGTGGCGACGGCTTTCCGACTGGGTGGCGGCGGCAGTCTTGGCTCCCGGGACATCAAGATAAGGCGACGGCTGGCCGTGATAAAGCATCTTGACGGCCCAGGCCGGGCGGGTAACCACATCCAGAAGCTTGCGCGGCGTCCAGCGGAAGGGCATCACGAAACCATTGCGTGCGTCACGCATGCGCAGGCCCGGAACTGCCACATCCACTGTGACCTCCATAGCAGTGAAGCCGCAGTCGCGCACGATCGCCACCCACTTGCGCGCAAGCTCCCGGTCCGGCGGCGGATAGAGTTGGAACCAGGCGTGGCCGCCTCCCGCCTGCGCCACATCGCGCGGCGCGACGCTGGTCGCGTTGGCAAGCACGAAGGGTATGCCGTGCCTCGCCGCAGCGCGTGCCAATTCAATCTCGCCGCGGGGCCAGGAAGCGGAAGCCAGTCCAGTCGGGCCGATGACGACAGGCATGGCGAGTCGTTGACCAAAGAGCGTCGTGCTGAGATCGCAGGCACTCACATCGCAGGGAGCCGAGGGAACGAGCCGCACTCGCTCAAGGGCCTCGCGGTTAGCCCGCACGGTAGCCTCGCTGCCGGCGCCGCCATCGACATAATCGAACACCATCCGCGGCAAGGCGCGGGCGGCGGCGGCGCGGAACTCGACCGTGCTGTGGATGTGCGCCAGGCGCCGGCGGCGAACATAATCCAGATATCGCGCGGCCAGCGGGCGACTCACTTCAGCGTCCGTGGATGTCGCCGCTCGCTCCATGAAAGTCCCCTTGGCTGGCCGGAGGAGGCGGAAGGCTTCCTTGACGCCTCCTCCGGCGAACATTAGAAATTCCCATACGCGTATATCTCTTCGCCTGGGCGAAATAAAGCGGCGTAGTGCCAGCCCGGCGGAACCTCATTTCATAGGGGGAGGAGTTTTGACGGCCCAAACACTTTCAGAACACGTTGCGGCAATTGTCTCCGAAACCCCGTTCGAGGCATTGTCAGGTGCCGCTGTCGAAAGAGCGAAGGTATCGCTCGCCCATAACTTCGCCGTGGGCCTTGCCGGCCGTGGAAGAGAAACCGTAGCGCATGTCCTAGCCGCCCGGGTTTATGGAAGTCCGGCGGAGGCCACCCTGCTCCACACCGGCGGGCGCGCCAGCCTCGAAGGCGCGGCCTTCGCAAATGGCGCGCTGTTCCACGCCCGCTCCCAGGACGACACCCATCCGGATTCCACAACGCATCCGGGTTCGCCGATCATCGCCACCGCGCTCGCGCTATCGGAAACGCTGGAGGCCACCGGCGAGGAATTCCTCGGCGCCGTCATCCTGGGCTATGAGGCCCTTTGCCGGATCGGCCGTGATTTCGATCAACAGGTGACGCAGCGCGGTTTCCGCGCCGCGCCGGTCTTCGGCATCTTCGGCGCCGCCGCGGCCGCGGCAAGGCTTCTCCGCCTGGACCGCGATCAGACCGGGCATGCGCTGGGCCTTGCTTCCCACATGGCGGGGGGCCTTGCCCAGGTCTGGCAGGAGGGCAGCCCGGAGTTCCCGCTTCAACTCGGCTTTGCGGCGCGCAACGGCATCGCCGCGGCACGCGCGGCGGCCGTGGGGGCGCGAGCCGCGCGAGGCGCGCTCGACGGCGCGAAGGGGTTTTATAACGCCTATGCCGGAGTGGCCGATGATCCTGCCGAAGCCAGAGCGAGCCACGGCCGATGGCAGGTCGAGGAATCGACCGTGAAGCCGTTCCCTGCTTGTGCGATCCTGCAGGGGCCGCTGCAGCTTCTTCTCGAGATGCTCCGGGATGAGGCAATCGCAGCCGACGCGATTGAGGAAATCTCCGTCGAACTCAGCCCTTATGAGGCGGCCTACCCCGGCGTGGACAATGCCGGCCCGTTCAGCAGTTCCACCGCGACGAAGATGAGCGCCCAGTTCTGCCTGGCGAACGCGGTGGTACGGCATCGCCTGGCGCTCACAGACCTAGAACGGTGCGGCGACCCGCAAATCATGGATCTCGCGCCTTCAATCCGCGTGAGGCCGAATCCTGCCGTTGCTGATCGGCTTTGCCGCATTGCGCTCTGCCTGCGTGATGGGCGGCGCTACACGCGCGATCTACGGGAGCCTGTGGGCCGGCCCTCCTTCGCGGAGGTGTGCCGCTTCGCCGTCGCTCTTTCGGACGAGATGGGTCTTCCTGCGGCTGATGTGCAGCGTTTCCTTGACATCATCGATCGGCTGGAGCTCGAGAAAACCGTCCGGCCGCTCGTTGCCGCTCTTGCCGTGCAACCAACCAGATGACCGCGCCAACCGAAATGCAGCCGACAGGCTGAACGGACGGGAGAAGGCTGCTCAGATCAGAACGTTGCCGTCGCGGATTACGGTCTCGCCGTCAAGGGTGAGTGTCGGTGCCCGCAACATCACATCGAAATGCAGGTCGGCGCGGACACTGCCGCCGATCGATTCACTGGTGCCGATGCCGAGATGGCAAGTCCCGTAGACGCCGTGCTCATTGCTGAACCAGCCGTTGAAGTCCATGCATTCGGGGTTCAGCCCAACCGCGAGCTGGGCGATGTTGTAGATCTCCTCGCCTTCATTGCGCGCGAGGATGCGTCTCAGTGTGTCGGCCTGGGCGCCGCCAGCAATTGAGACCACCTTCCCTTTGCGCACCTCCATCTCTATCGGCTCGTGGATGACGCCGATGTCGAAGTTGGGAATGCTGCCGTCGACGACCACCCTGCCCTCGCTCACATTCTCGTTGGGCGCGATATTGGCTTCGATGTGCACGAGCGCCGTGGCCTCGCCACGGGCCCGCACGATGCCGGAATGGGAATTGCCCCTCCGGCCGGCAAGGTCGAAGCTGATGTCGGTGCCCTTCGGGGTCGTCAGGCGCGCGATCCTGGCTTCTGTCAGGCGCCTCGCCATCTCGTCGCATTGCGGCTTCTGCGCCTCGTAGTCGGCGAGCAATCCACCCTTATAGAACTGCTCCTCCTCGAACTTGGTCATGGAGATCGAGCGCGCACCCCTGCGCAGCGCTTCCACCGCCGCCCGGGAATGGCCGATCGAACGCGTGACGACCATGAACAGGACATCAACCAGGCCCGACGTCATCAGCGCGGAAACGAGCGGGCTCGGCTCCTGCCCGTCCAGCTCGTTGGGCGCCATGGTGGCAATGACCGGCTCGACCCCGATCGCCCTGGCCGCCGCGGCAATCATCGAGGCCGAGCCGTAACGCTCGGGGTCCGTTACGATGAGCACATTCTCGCCGGGACGCAGGTTGGCGCAGGTGGTGACGATCTTCATCGCCCCCTTGAACATCAGCTCGTAGCGCCCCATCGGATCTCCTCCCGTCGTAATACGCTTATGCGAATATCTTTTCGCTGTGCTGAATAGATGTGGGCGGGTATGGTGTCAATGCAGGCCTGCCGCCAAGGCAGCATTTCAAAGGCCGGCTTTGATTTTTCGCAGGGAGGAACGATGAAGATTGCCAATATCACCGCAAGCCTGCACCGCATGGCTGTTCAGATCGAAGGGATCAAGGAGGCGCTCGAGCAGCGCCAGTTCGTGTTCGTGGAAGTGGAGACTGATACCGGGCTGAAGGGTTTCGGCGTCACTGGGCAATTCCTCCCCTGGTCGGTAATCCCTTGCGTGGAAAAACACATCTTTCCCGCCATCAAGGGCATGGACCCTCGCAACACCGAAATGATCCACCAGGCGGTCTGGAAGAAACTCAACCCGCGGGCCTACACCGGCGTGATCTCCAACGCGCTGTCCGCGGTCGATATCGCTCTCTGGGACATACGCGGGAAGGCGGAGGGGCGCAGCGTCGCGGAGCTTCTGGGCGGGGCACGGAGCCATTGCCCTGCTTACGCCACCTTCGGTTACGCCTATTTCGACCGTGATGAATTGGCGGCCTACGCACGAAGGTTCATCGATCTCGGCTTCGATACCTTGAAGATGGTGGTGGGCGACGAAGGTCATGACTGGAAGGAAGATGCGCGGCGCGTCCGCGCCGTACGGGAGGCCATAGGGCCTGAACTCGGGCTGCTCATCGACGGCAATTACTTCTTCTATCCGGCGGAGGCGAAGCTTCTCTGCCGCGCGGTGGAGGACTGCAACGTCACCTGGTTCGAGGAACCGGTCCATCAGAACGATGCGCGGGCCATGGCGGACCTCAGACGGAGCACGCGCATACCGCTCGCCGCCGGGCAGATGGAAGGGCACCGCTGGCGCTTCCGCGACCTCATCCTCAACCACGCGGTGGATTACGTGCAGCCGAACTGCTGCTACAATGGCGGCTACACGGAATCGCTGAAAGTCGCGCATATGGCGCAGGCCTTCAACCTGCCGATCGCCAATGGCGGCGGCTGGCCGATCTTCAACATGCACCTGATGGCCGGCATGATGAATGGCGGTCAGGTGGAGTTCCATTACGGCATGTGGCAAGCGGGAAAGCGCTTCTTCAAAGGCGCGCCCGACCCGGACGGCAATATCCTCAGGATCCCTGAGGCGCCCGGTCTCGGCTTTACCGCCGATGCGGACCAGCTCCGCGACAGCCATATCAAGGGCGAGGACGAAGCCGACCTCACCGGCAGGGACGCGCATGGATATACGAGGCGACAGAGGTAGAACGCGTAAATCCAAGCAGGCCGGTGGCGCACTCCCGGCCTGCCCGTCTCCCAGAAGCGAGAAGTCGGCCAGGATGCCCGCCGGTCAAATGGTTCCTATCCCGCCGCGGCAGCGTTCTTTCGCTGCCTGTATTCCTTCCAGGCGCGGTAGAGCGGACGCAGCAGGATGAGGATCGACAGGACAAGCAGAAGTGCCGACAGCGGCCGCTCAAAGATCAGATACGGCCTGCCGCCGGTCAGTTGATAGGAGCGCATGAAATTCTCCTCCGCCAGCGGGCCGACGATGAAGCCCAGGAGAAACGCCACGATCGGATAATCGAACCTCACAAACGCATATCCCAGCACACCTGCCCCCAGCGCCACGAAGATGTGGCTGTAGTTGAAGGCCGACGCGTAGATGCCGATCACGGACAGCACGCAGACGAGCGGCACGAGCACGGGAACGGGGATGATGGTGAGCAGCGACAGGGGCCTCGACAGCGCGAGACCCACCGCCATGGTCAGGACACCGCCCACCAGGATCGAGCCGATGATGGTGTAGAGCACCACCACGTCCTGGGTGAGGATGGAGGGCCCTGGCCGAAGCCCATGCAGGGTGAGCGCGGTGAGCAGCAGCGCGGTCGACACACTTCCGGGAATGCCGAAGGTCAGCGTCGGCACCAGCGCGCCGGCAATGACGGAATTGTTCGCCGCCTCTGGCCCGGCGATGCCGCCCGGATGGCCCTGCCCGAATTTTTCGGGCTCCTTGCTCATCTGCTTCTCGGTCACGTAGGACATGAAGGTGGCGACCGTACCGCCCTCGCCGGGAATGAGTCCCACCCACATGCCGATCCCGGCCCCGCGCAGAATGCCTTTCCATTCCTTCAACGTCATCACAATGCCGCGCCAGATGCTGCCGCGGCCAATGAGCATTCCGGCGATGGAGCTTGGGTTTTGGGACAGCCGCACCATCTCGGCGAAGGCGAAGACGCCGATCATTGCCGCCGCCAAATCGATTCCGTCGTAAAGTTCGCCGATGCCGAAGGTGAAGCGCGGATTGGCATCGAGCAGGCTGGCGCCCACGCAGGCCAGGAGCGCGCCCAGGATTCCGGCCATGAAGCCCTTCAGGATTCCCGTGCCCGAAGCAGCGATGATCGATGCCAGCCCGAATACCCCGAACATCAGGAATTCCTGCGAACCGAACAGGTTCGCCACGTAGGCGAGAAACGGAACCGCCAGGATGAAGGCGATGCCGCCGAGGATGGCACCCATGGCAGAGGCGGTGGCCGAGATCGAGATTGCAGTCGCCGCTTCCCCTTTGCGCGCCATCGGATAGCCATCAAGCGTGGAGGCGGCGGAGCTTGGGCCGCCCGGCACGTTGATGAGAATGGACGGAATGCTGCCCGCGTATGAGACGCCGCTATAGACCGCCACGAGGATTATCATGGCGTGCTCGGGCGTCATGGAGAGCGTGAAGGGAATGACGAGCGCCGTCGTCAGCGCGCCGCCGATGCCCACCAAGGCGCCGCCGATGCATCCGATCAGGAAGCCGATTACGGCGAAGACAATGCCGTCCGGCGACAGCAATACGCTCATGGCGTTCCAAAATTCCGTCATCCGATGGACTCCTGAGCTGAAATCTTCAAGGCGAAGCCGCTACAGCCGGTTCGACCAGACCGGCACACTGACCAGCGTGTCGAAGAGAACGGTGTAGCTGGCGAGTGCTGCAAGCGTAATGAGGATGATCCATAACGGCTTCCGAAAGCCGCAGACCCACATGTAGACGGGAATGAAGACAAGCGCCGTCGGCCCGAACCCCGCATATCGCGCGATGATGCAGTAGGCGACGAGCCACACCGTCGTGAACAGCCGGCGCCACGCCGCCTCACCGGACCAAAGAGCGCGCAGGCCGCCCGGCTGGGCTTCACCCGCTGGCCCGTCCATCCCTACTGTCCCCCTCCCCACCAGGTAGCGGCTCGCCTGCAGGATCAGGCGCAGGGCCGCACAGGCGACAAGCGCGATAGACAGCATGCGCGGCCAGACCGCGGCCTGGGAGCCGATCGTGATGGACTGCGCAAGGAACACGCATCCCACCGCGAGAATGACTGCGGTGAAAACCAACGAGGAAAGGCTGTTCTCCGGCACGCTCTTTGATGAAACGTCCGGCACCTCTTCCAAGAGCTGATTGTCCTGCTCGGCCATGTCTCAACCTCCCGGGCCGGCTGCGCGCCCCCATATTGCCGGCCCCCATGAATGTCAGCTCTTCTGGAACACCTGTCTCACGTCCGAAAGCTCGGAGATTGCCAGCAAGCGAGAGATGATGCGATCCCCCTCCTCGGCAGTGTAGGGCACGGGCGCAAGCGGCAGATGGGACCGGAGCACGTCCACCATCTCCTCCGTCGTCACCGGGTTTTCCGGGTGGCCCTTGCAGAATTCGACCGGCTCCGAATTGAGCATGGTCCCGTCGGCGAGCTCGAAAGCGACCGTCGCCGCCTTGCGCCCCTCCTGCATATCGATCTCGACCTTGTGGGCGATGTCGAGATATTCCGCGTTGCGCACAAGCGCGTCGTCGAAATGGGAAAGCCGCAGATTGCCGTCTCGCAGCACGCAGGCGATGACCCAGGGAAGGCTGAACTGGGCGTCGATGGCGTTGCGCGGGTTGAGGCGCTGCTCCCGCGGCTCCGCCATGATCCCGAGAATCGTGGTGCCGTAGACCTTGATCTTCCGGATATCCTTAAGTGCTGCCTTGGGCCTCAGCTGGCGCACCGCGTCAAGGATCGGGTGAGCGACCACGCCGCAGGGATATCCCTTGAAGCCCAGATTGGTGCCGAGGAAGACCCGCCCGGCGTCCCGGAGAATGTCGTCATAATCGACCGTGTGGTTGGGAAAGTGCAGCTTGTAGAAGCCGAACCGGCCGGTGAGGAACTGGTGCGCACCGGTAATGCCGAGGCGGGCGAGCTCGACCGCGGCAATGGCATTACGAACGGCGAAGCCGCCCTGGAGCCTTATCCCGAGCACCCCTTCCATCTGGCCCTGGAAATTGCCAGCGGCCTGCGCATGGATGAGGCCGAGCGCGTCGAGCATCTGCGCTTCCGACAGGCCCAAGACTTTGGCCACGCCGACGGTGGCGCCGTAGTTGCAGAACAGATAGGTCGAGTTCCAGCCGGTGTGCGTTGGCGCCAGATCGCTCTTAATGGCGGACAGGAGCCGCGCCTGCGCGTCGACGCCAAGCGCTATGGCCGCAAGCACCCTTTGTCCATCAATTCCACCTTCGGCTTCCGCGGCCGCCAGCACGGCCGGGGCAACTGCAAAGCCCATGGCAAAACCGCCGTCCGTATCGAGCCAATACTTATCCTCATATTCATGAGCCTTGGCGAAGCAGACATTGGCGAAGGCCGCGAGACCCGCCGGAGCACGGCGCCCGATGCCGATGATCGTCGCATCTTCCCTGCCGCCGTGGTCGAGCGCGAAGCGGGCGATCGCATCCGAACCTTGCGCGCCGGCACCGGCGATAGCGATCGCCACGGACCATAGAAGCGTCCGCCGTGCGGCATCGATCGTATCCTCCGGCAGGTCCGCGTAGGAGGTGCCATGGATGTACTCGACGAACCGCCGTTCGAGGTCGGGCGTCCGCAAAGCTGCACCATGACCGTCAGCGAAATTCATGCTTCCCTCCTCAACAACCCGGTCACTTCAGTGACATCCTCGAGCGCCTCCAGCGACGCGCACATTCTTTGGAACCCTTCGTAACGCCGTTCGCCCATGCGTCTCGACAGGAGTTCATCCCATTTCCGATGAAGATCAGGCCAGCCGACACGCTCACGAAGCGCATGGCCGCGCGGGTGCTCGATCCATTCTTCGTGCCTGGCTCCGCCCTGTGTGTGGATGACAATTTTGGCGCCCCGTCCGCGCGGCTGCAGGCGGTCGATCTCGGGATCGGGCACGACCACAATGCGGCTGCGCAATGCGCTAACCTCCGGCAACCCGAGCGCTTCGGAAGAATGCGCGAGATCGAAGCCGAGTTCGCCATGCACCATGGCAAGCGCCACCATATCCTGTACGCAAATCGACGGCATATCGCGGTTGTTCACCGTGTCTGCCGCCGCCGTCGCCATGCGCACTTCCACCCCGGCAATCTCAGTGGTGGCAAGGCCTTCGCGCGACAGGATATTGAGGGCCGCTTCCACAGGGGCGTGAATTGGATAGCCCGCAGAATAGAACTTGAAGTTCGACCCCATCACCGCATGCTCGATGCCGAGGCGCTCAAGCATCGGCCCACGTGGATCCTGCGTGCCCCAGGCGAGCGGACCGTGCTTGGAGTCGAAAACGTTTTCGTGGCCCTCGAAGCCGATCGAGGCAAGTATCGCCGCCGTCGCGCCGGCGCTGGCGGCTTGGCCGGTCGACAGCGCCTTGCTCATGTGCCGACGCTCCTCGAACACGGTGGCCAGGCCGCCGGCGCCCCCTGCCGCGAGGGCCGCGGCGTGACGAATGCCGTCCGCCCCCAGGGAAATCAATCTTGCGCCCGCGACTGCCGCCCCAAATCCGTGCAGGTGGTCGGAATGGACATGGACACGGCTGCGCAGGTCATAAGCGCCGCCCACCGCCGCCACGATGCGCGTGCCGATATCATAGCCCAGCGAGACGGCATTGATCAGCGCACGGCCGGTGGCCCGCCGGCTCTCCGCCAGCGCGGTGACCGCGTGCACGATCACCGCTCCCGGATGGCCGTCCGTCACGTGGGCGCCGTCGAACTCGTCCGCATGGCCCGCCGTGCCGTTGGCGAGAGCGGCCACGGCCACCGGCACGCGCAGCGCGGTCCCGATCACAGTGGCCTCGCCCGCCCCGCCCATTTGGGCGGCGAAGCGCGCAATAAGGTCTCCGGCGATCAACTCCCTACCGACGAAGGCGCAGGCCCACTCGTCGAATAGAATGAGCTTCACCCGCTCAACCACCTCCGTCGGAAGTCGTGCGAACTGGGTTTCGGCGGCATAGCCGGCGATCTCTTCCGTAAAGGTTTGCGCCATGATGCCGGCTATTTTCCCATCATCTCTTTCAGGGCAGGCAGGCTCTCCAACTTGGCGAACGCGTTCTGGATAGCCTTGTCGACTTCCTCCGGCGGGATGTACTCAAGCGTAACCTTGGCCTCACGCATCTTCTCGATCACCTTCGGGTCCTCGATCACCTCGCGCCACGTTTTGACAAAATAGTCGCGCAGCTCGGGATTCATATTCGGGGGACCGACAACGATGCGGATCGGAGCAGCCACCTCGGCCAAGGATGGAAAGCCCAGCTCGGCGGCGGTCGGCGTATCCGGCATGCCGGGCAAACGCTCCGTCGCGCCGAGAACGAGGAGCGGCTTCAGCGCGCCGGTCTGCATTCCCTCGTAGACGCTGTCATAGGAGGCAAGGCCGACCGGGACTTCGTTGCGGGTGAGCGCCGCGTTGAGCGCGCCGCTGCCATCATAGGCGATGTATTCCTTCCAGTTCAGCTTGACGTCCGACTTCAGCAACAGCGCCGCCAGCTCAGACGAGCCCGCCCGGTCGGTGCCACCGATGAGATGCCCCTCACCACCTGTGAAGGTTTTCGACAATTGCTCGAAGCTTTCAATGCCGGACTGCGCCGAGGTGGCAAGCACCGTATAGGTCCGGCCGTATCCCCCAATCGACGTGAGCTGGCGGATGTCGGTCGGCGCCTCCGCGCCACGCGCAAGCTGGGAAAGCACCGTGTTCGGCGGATTGTGGAAGCCGATGATCGCATCGTCGGGCGCGGCCCGGCCCACCCGGCTCAGACCTAGGAGCGAACCGTCGCCCGGGATGTTGAGAATCGCGATCGGCGCGTCGATGCGCGGCCGCACTTCCTCCATCAGCTGGCGAACAAGAAGATCCGTCCCGCCGCCGGCGCTCAGCGGAATGACCACCTCAAGCCGACGAATCTCAGGCTTCGTCTCCTGTGCCGTGCCAGCCAGGGGCGTCATTGCGAGAACGCCCGCAACAATGCCTAGCCCCAGCTTTCCGCGCCAGATCCATCCGCCGTGTGACCAGTTTACCATCGTGCTATCCTCCCCAGACAGGGCGCTCCATGGAAGAGTCGCCTCTCATTCTATTCGCCGTAGCGAATATTTCTTCACCAGTGCGATGACGACACAGTTCGCAGACGATGTCAACTCTGACGAGGGACGGGTATTCGGCCGAGCCCCAAAGGGCCGCGACAGGCGAACCGATGCGGAGGGAAGGCATTCGCACGAGACGTTACAATCTACAGACGATCCATAGACTTGCCTCTGTTGTGAGGCGCCCGGCAATTGAGTCATCCATGGTTGTACCCCCTCTGTCAGGAGCGGGGACTGGCGGGGCAAAGAGTGTCGAATTCAGCCACGCGATGATCGAAAATATGGGCTGATTCATTATGTTCTTGCCATTTAAGTACTTTGTGGCAAAAATACGCCCCAACAAGACCGTCCACGTTCTCACGTTTGAATTGCGCATATACTTCCCGGCCTTCGTCGAATGACGATTGCAACTGCGGAGGAACGCATGGAGACGACGCAGGTCCCTGTTGATTTACTGCATTGGGTGCTGGCGATATTACCGATCGTTGCACTGCTTGTCTTTCTCGTTCCATTGCGTTGGCGCGCCCCGGAAGCGGGGCCGATGGCGATGTTCACCGCCGCCATCGTGGCGCTGCTTGCCTTTCGGACACCGTGGGACACTCTCGCGGTTGCGAGCGCAAAGGGCGTATGGGATGCCATCTTCATCCTCTATGTGATCTGGCCGGCACTGCTGCTCTATCAGATCACCAAACAGGCCGGCGCCTATGACGCATTGCGGCAGGGGATCGCCAAGTTCAGCCGCAACGATCTGTTCATCATCCTGGCCCTGAGCTGGGTTTTCGCGTCGTTTCTGCAGGGCATCGCCGGCTTCGGCGCTCCCGTCGCCGTGGTCGTGCCGCTGCTGATCACGGTCGGCGTGAAGCCGGTCTATGCCGTGGCCATGGGCGTTCTCGCACACGCCTGGGCGAGATTCTTCGGCACCCTCGGGGTCGGATGGCTGGCACTGCTGCGGGTCTCCGATGTGGATGACATCGTCAGGGCCGCTTATGAATCGGCACTGCTGATCCTCATCCCGACCTATCTGGGCGGCCTTCTTGTCGTCTGGCTCTACGGCAGGGGACCGGCAGTGCGCCATGCCTGGCCGCTGGTACTGATCCTCGGCACCATTCTCGGCGTCGGGCAGCTTCTGGTCGCGCTCTTCAGCCCCGAACTGTCGACGTTCCTCGCTGGCGCCGTAGCGCTCCTGGCGCTTTACCCGCTGTCGCGTTGGAGGCGCTACGGGGAACCCGTCCAAGGCATCACCGACCGACCGGCAATGGTGGAAAGGCCGATGGGCGAACAGGCTGAGGCGGCGCCAGTCATGAGCCTCTCGATGTCGTTCCTGCCCTATGCCGTGCTGACGGCTGTGACACTCGGTGTCCTGCTGATTCCGGCGGTGAACGAATGGATGAGGCAGCTTCAGGTCGGGCTGCCCTTCCCCGCTGTTGAAACCGGCTTCGGCATTCAGAATCCCGCCGTCGAACGCTATGCGCCCGTCACTGTCTTCACACACCCCGGGATGATGCTGCTGATCACTTCCGTGATCGTCTGGATCGTTTACAGGGCAGGCGGATACTATGGCGCGTGGGCACAGCGCCATGCGCCCGAAAGCATCTGGTCGGCGCTGCTCGTCGACGCGGTGCCCGCCTCGGTCCCGGTGATCGCATTCCTGGTGACGAGCCGCATCCTCGATCATAGCGGGCAAGTCCTGACCCTCGCCTACGGCATCGCCGCGGCTTCGCCGCCGCTGGTCTACGCCGGTATCGCCAGCGTCATCGGCGCGCTCGGGGCTTTCATGACATCCAGCAGCACCGCCTCCTGCGTGCTTTTCGGCGGCGTGCAGAGCAGTGTGGCTCAGCTGCACGGGATGTCGAGGGAGACCATCATCGCCGCGCAAGCCGCCGGCAGCGCCTATGGCAACGCGATCGCTCCGGCGAACATCGTGCTGGGCACGAGCATCGCCGGCGTAAAAGGCCAGGAAGGAGCGGTTCTGCGTATCACCATGCCCTGGACCGTCCTCGTCGCCATCCTGACGGGCCTGGGAACGATCGCATTGGTTGTTTTTGCTGGATAGGCGGATGGCGACATGGACAAAAAGCTAAAGACAGAGACTTTCGCGTTCCTACTGTTTCTCGCCGCATTCCCGATCATCAGCTGGGGAACGATGGCGGGCAACCGTCTGATATGGTGGCTCGGCTTCATCTGTCTGATAGCCGGCGGTTTGCTGCCCGTTTGGACGCGCTACATGGATCACTCCGGCGATAGGATCAGGGACGTCGGCATGGAGTTCGACGATCGCCCATCGTAGCTCCGCAAGGGCTGTGATCGCATTCGAACGGGAAAATCGACGCCCTCGCAGCAGCTACCTCGAGTACTGATAGCCAGGAGGCGAAGATGAGTCACCCCAATGGTCCCCGCACCGGCCGCCCCCCAACCTATGCGCCGCATGGTGTGGTCTCGACACCGCATTATCTTGCCAGCGCGGCAGGATTGAACGTCCTGCAGCAGGGAGGCAGCGCCGTCGATGCCGCCATCGCCGCAAACGCCGTCCTATGCGTCGTCTACCCCCATATGGCAGGATTGGGAGGCGACGGGTTCTGGTTGATCGCGGAGCCGGGAACCGGCCGCGTCCATGGGCTGAACGCCAGCGGACCATCCGCACGCGCGGCGACGCTCGACTATTATCGCCCACACGGCAAGGACAACGAAATTCCCGCGCGTGGGCCACTGAGCGTCCTGACCGTGCCCGGTGCGGTGGACGGCTGGCGCCTGGCACATGAACGGTTCGGCCGGCTTTCGTGGGAGACGCTGTTCGGCGCCGCCATCGGGTATGCGCGCGACGGGATGGCCGTCACACGCTCGCTCGCGGATTGGATGGCGCAGGACGAGCCGATCCTGGCAGCTTACCCGGAGACCGCGGCGATCTTCCTGCCCGACAGGCGCGTTCTTCGCGAGGGGCAGCGGCTGGTGCAGGGCGATCTTGCCCGTTCGTTCCAGCAAATTGCCAGCCAGGGGCCGCGGAAAGGCTTTTACGAAGGGGATATTGCCGAACGCATCTGCACGGCGCTGCAGTCCCAGGGTTCGCCGCTGGCGGCCGACGACTTTGCCGATTTCCAGGCGGAATGGGTCGAGCCGATCACAGGCACCTATCGCGGCTATGACGTTTATCAGCTGCCGCCCAATACGCAGGGATTCGCCGCACTGCAAATCCTCAATATGATCGAGGGTTACGATGTTACCGCCTGGGGCGAAGGCACGGCCGACTATTACCACCACATTGCCGAGGCCGTTAAAGTCGCGTTCGCCGATCGGGAGGAATGGCTGACCGATCCGAATTTCGTGGACATTCCGGTAGAGCGGCTGATCAGCCGGGATTATGCCGACGAGCGCCGCCGTCTGATCGATCCTAAGCGGGCGCTCGATATCAGCGTCGTGCCGGCGGGAATCGCCTTCAAGCATCCACACGAACGGCGAGCGCCGGACGGTGATACATGTTACTTCTGCGCCGCCGACCGGGACGGGATGGTGGTGTCCCTGATCCAGTCTATCTACCACGACTTCGGCAGCGCCGTGATCGGCGGCGATACCGGCATCATCCTGCAGAACCGCGGCGCCTTCTTTACCCTCGACGAGAACCATCCCAATCATTTGCAGCCCGGCAAACGGACGTTCCACACCTTGATTCCCGCGCTGCTCGCACGGGACGGCGAGCCGTACCTCGCTTTCGGCTCGATGGGTGGCGAGGGGCAGCCGCAGTCCCAGGCCGCGCTGGTGACCCGCATCGTCGATTTCGGCTACGACGTGCAGCAGGCCATCGAAGCGCCGCGCTGGCTCATGGGCCGCACCTGGGGCACGCGGTCGCGCAATCTGACGCTCGAAGGCCGCATCCCGGACGAGGTCGCGCGGGAACTGAAGCGGCGAGGACAGCCGGTCCAGATGGTCACCGACTGGAACGACAAC